>Ga0302248_1002174_pt1 | contig 12480 bp, 12 predicted proteins | sample AAG_UR_Leu_MG_FD_193528 | JGI IMG/M metagenome (GOLD analysis project Ga0302248, IMG submission 193528) | Enriched activated sludge microbial communities from anaerobic digester in WTTP, New Holstein, Wisconsin, United States - AAG_UR_Leu | ecosystem: Engineered > Bioreactor > Anaerobic >... | reverse complement strand
GCTGGCAGCGCTTTGTCATGATTACCCACGACGGGACCCAGTGGTATCCCGCATCCGGGGGTGCTCAGCCTGCCGAAGAGCTGGCCGGCGACTCCCTCCGCTTCGAGCAGATCTACTGGCATTATTTCCTGGGGCTGCGGACTGCCTGGGACATGGGCCACCGGGGTTTCCTCCCCCCCATTGTCCTTTTTCTCCAAGGTGATTGGGCAATGGTGGAGGGGATCAATGAGGACTGGCATATGCTGCGGGCAGGCAGACGCATCACCCGGGAAAGGACCCGCGGCGATGCCTGGCACGTCCTGGCGGGGATGAAAATCGGCCTGACCAAGAACATCCATGCCAAGATCGAGGCGGATTATCTGCGCCTCCAGACGACGGGCAGCCATCATCTGGCCAATCCAATGTTCGGGATCGACTATAGTTTCGAGTACGGCGTGAAGGTATGGTCGGAACAGATGGGCGTAACGATGAGCATGGAATGGGTATTCAAATAGGAGCGCCATGAAAAGCTGGGCGGGGTGTTGCCCGGCCCCGTGGACAGATTATCGGACCAGATATTTATCCCGATCAGAAAATATCAATATCCTCGTTTTCTGCCCGTTCTCATCGTTTTACGGACTGCATATCCTGCCGTAACAACCCCGTATCCGGTTAAAAAATCTCTTGACATATATGCCAAAAATGATACATGTATTTTTTAGCATATGCATTATAAAGCATATGTTAAAAATACATACCTGCTCGCGAGGTTATCAACGGCATTCTAATCCTGTTCAGCTCAGTATTACCATGTCGCTGCTATTTATTAATCTTACACAATCTTCATGAGGAGGAAGCCATGCGGAAAAGGAAGCATTTATTATTATTGCCATTGTTGAGTCTGTTTTTTTTTAACATCTGCTGGGCCGCGGAACCGTCCGCCAAAGCGCCTGATGAAACCGGCGTCTCCGCAAAGAACGCCAGGGTCAAGGAGACTGCGGCTGTTAAACCTGAGAAGGAATTTGCGGTCTATGACCTGGGAGAAGTGGTGGTTTCCGCTGATAATGCCAGAGTCAAGGAAGTGGCCATGGTAAACGAAATTACCGCCGATGATATCAAGGCCACCAACAGCAAGACCCTGGCCGAGGCCTTGTTCTACGCCCCCGGCGTTCGGGTAGTCACCGGCGCGAAAAATGCGCCTAATGTCTCGATCCACGGTTTTGCTCAGCACCGGATTCTCGTGATGATTGATGGGGTGCCCTATTATGAAACCAGATACGGCATGCTCGATTTGAACCAGATTCCCACGGAGAATATCGCCAAGATCGAAATCACCAAGGGCGCCGCCTCCGTCCTCTACGGCGCCAATGCCCTGGGCGGGGTGGTCAACGTCATCACGAAGAAACCCTCCGATAAACCCTACGCCGGCGCCTCCATGGAGTTCGGCAATTACGAATCTCAACGTTATTCCGCCACGCACGGAATGAAAGCCGGGATCTTCAATTACTGGCTGAATTATACCTATGCCAAATCGAATGGATATCGCCTGTCCGAGGATTTTGAGCCGACGCCGAGCGGGATCGGAAACAAGAAAGGGAAGCCCCAATATTTAAGAATCGTTCAGGAAAAGGGTCAACGGGTCAATTCGGACTATGCCAGCAATAATATCTGGGCCAAGTTCGGGATAGAGCCGAAGAAAGATTCCGAGTATTATGTAAATTTTCACTATCTGGACAGAGATAAGGCCTGGTCTCCTTCCACAAATTCAGCGGCCAATTCCATCAGATATTTCCCCGATAAACCCGCTTTTACCAATTTTGCCCGCCTTCCCAATTATATCGACTGGGGGATCGATGTGGACGCGAAACAAAAGGTCCATGATAAAGTAATCCTGAAGGCGAAACTTTTCTATCACAACCACACCGATGACCTCGTTTCTTATAGTGATGAAACCTACAGCAATAAGCTCGCCCTCAGCACTTATAAGGATTACATCATGGGCATGTCCTTCTTTGCCGATTATCAACCGGTTAAATGGGATACTCTGAGATTTTCCGCTCACTACAAAAAGGACAATCATGAGGAGCGCGCTGATAATTACCTGCCTTTTGACGAATCTACATCCTTTACCGGTTCCGTGGGGTTGGAAAATGAATTCAACTTCGTGAAGAATTTATCCGTTGTGGCCGGCATCAGTTATGACTGGTTTAACGTGGACAAAGCGGAGTCAACGGAAACGAAGAAGAATGGAGATTTCGATTACCAGACCCAATACCCTACGGGCAAAACCGATACGTATAATCCCATGGGGGGGCTTGCCTATACCTTCGCCGACAAAACGAAAGTCTTTGGTTCCGTGGCCAAAAAGACCCGCTTCCCGAATCTGGGCGAGCTCTACGGCGGCGACAAGCCGAATCCGGATTTGAAACCGGAAAAAAGTCTGAATTACACAATAGGGTTGTCACGGCCCTTCTCCACATACGCCAAAGCCGGCGTATCGGCATTCTATTACGATGTTGAAGACATGATCACCAAGGATACTCCTCCGGACTTGAAATATCCGACTTACGTCAACTTCGACAAAGTCCAACTCTACGGTTTTGAGGTTAACGCCGAGGTTTATCCCTGGGATGCTTTGATCCTCCGGGCCGACTATACATATGAAGAGGCCCGCAACCGGAGCGACGGCCGGGTGACGGACGACGTGACCTATGTTCCGAAACATAAGGTAAACCTCGCTATGCAATACTCCCTCCCCGTGGTCAAAACCCGGCTCGATTGCGACATGACCTATGTCGGAAACCTGTATTCCCAACTCCCGACACCGTCAAAACCGACTACTGAAATACAGAAGACGAGCGATTACAAGATCTTTGACGCCAAGATCACCCAGCCGATCTGGAAATTCTTTGAGGCTTATGTGGCCTGCAAAAATATTTTCGACAAGAACTACGAACCGGAAGTCGGCTATCCGGCGCCGGGACGAAGCTTCTGGGTAGGACTTGCCGCGAAATACTTTTAGGAAGATAGCGGGGGAGCATAAGTTGGCTGTTCTGGGAATATATGATGGAATGGCTTAGCGTTGCCATAGACTATGGAATCATCGGGTTGCTGATTCTGCTGAGCGTGATTGCCATGGGAATTGCCATGGAAAGGTTCTATTTCTTTAACCAGATAAGGCTCGATGCCTATCCGGATAAAACGCTGCTGGAAATGGAGCTCACAAATAAGATTCACCTCATCGCCACCATCGGCAGCAATGCCCCCTATCTCGGTCTGTTGGGAACGGTTCTGGGCATTATGCTCACTTTTTTTATGATCGGCAAGGAGGGAATCATGGACACGGGCAGGATTATGACCGGGCTGGCCCTGGCCCTGAAGGCCACGGCCGTCGGCCTGCTGGTGGCCATTCCCTCCGTATCCTTGTACAATATCCTATTGAGAAGAATCAAGGTTCTCCTCATGAGCTGGGAGATCGTCCATGGAAGAAAAGACCTTTGATTATATCAATGTCATTCCCCTCGTCGATGTCATGCTGGTGCTCTTGACCATCGTCCTCACCACTTCTTCCTTTATCGCCGCCGGCGTGATCCCCATGGACTTGCCAAAGGCCCGTCACGCTTCGGGTGAGGCCCTGAAAACCCAGATGATAGAAATCGACCGGGATGGGGCGGTTTATTTGAACTCCCGACCCGTTTCCCTCGCTGACTTGAAAACCAACCTGGGGGGGATGAACAAGAAAGTCCCCGTTTTGATCCGTGCGGATCGCCGTTGTCACCTCCAGAATTTTGTCAGCGTCCTGGATGTCGTCAAGGGTTTGGAATTTGCCCGCATCAGCCTCCAGACCGAGGAAGGATCATGAATTACCAGGTCCGGGCGTTTCAGATATCCTTCTTGATGCACATGGCCATTCTTGTTTTGGCCTTCATTTCCGGCATCTTCATGGAGCAAGGCAAAAAGGCGACGGTCCTTGATTTCGATTTGCTTCCCTCCCCGCCGTCTGTCAAAAAGGTTGAGGAGGCGCCGGCGCCACTTCGCGAAAATAAGCCCATAAAGCCCGCCGCTTTCCCAGCGGTCAAGAAAGGAGAACCTCCGAAACAGTCAGCGGCCAGTCTCCGGAGCTCTTTCGCGGCGGCAGCAATGCCGCAGGCAACGCTTCCGGAAACCCGTGGGTTGGAGAACATATCTATGGGCATGGGCATACGGGATGAGGGGAACACGGTAACGGAGGCGTCTCGCGAAATTGACGGGGGGAAACAAGACGGTTCGGGGGCAAAAGCAAATATCGGCGGCGATGGCGTCAAAAGAGCGGCCAAGGCCGGATATTTGAGCGCCCACTTTGCCTATATTCGGGACAAGATACTCAGGAATGTAACCTATCCCGATGCGGCGAAGAGGATGGGCTGGCAGGGAAAGGTTGTTCTTTCCTTTATCATCGCCGCCGACGGCTCGGTGAGGGCATTCAGGATCATTCAAGGCTCGGGTTTCAAGATGCTCGATAGGAGCGCCATTGAAACCGTGCAAGAAACCGCACCCTTTCCCAAGCCGCCCGTGGAGGCGGAACTGGTCATTCCCATTGTCTATCGCCTGGAGTGACGGTAAAAAATATGCGTAAGGCATGAGGAATGAAGAAACGCCTGTCAGCGCTTGCGCGCCCGTGCCTAAGAAGGGATGGAGAGGCTTTTCCTCGAACAAGGCGCACTTCTCCTCCCTTTGCCGGCAATCGCCAGGAGCACAATATTCAAATGGAGAAAGGAAATATGGAGATGAAGATGAATAAAATGCTGGACTTTGAAAGCTGCATCAATGAGGCCAAGGCGTTTCATGGGGAGGCTTGCGCCGGGACCGTCATCGGCACCAGGATGGCAATCCTCGGCCTCCGGGAGATCGGGATCGCCGATCCGAAGGGGGCCGACAGAAAAGATCTCATCGTCTATGCCGAGATGGACCGCTGCGCAAGCGATGCGATTCTGGCGGTGACGGGTTGTCATCCCGGGAAGCGCTCGTTGAAGATCTGCGATTACGGTAAAATGGCGGCGACCTTCATCAACCTGAAAACAGGCAAGGCCGTCCGGGTCTGGGCGAAAAACAAGGACGGAAACAGGGTGATGACAAGGGAAGACGTCGAAAAGGCACCCCATACGGAGGCATATACCATGTTGCCTCTGGAGGAGCTTTTTGAAACTCGGGAGGTCCGAGTGGAAATGAAGCCGGAAGACTTGCCGGGCAGGCCGCTCCTTATCGTCACCTGTGAAAGGTGCGGAGAGCGGGTCATGGATATGCGGCACGAACAGATTGACGGGAAATACCTCTGCCGGCCCTGTGCGGCGGGAAAGAACTATTACTCCCCTCTGGAGGAAAAAGGAAGATGAATGACGAGTCGGTCCCGAGGGAATCCGGAGCCGGACCTGCCGGGCAATTTGAATTGCCTCATGAAATCAACGATATAAAATCACTAGATTGGAACCGTGTCTGGCGGGAACAGTTTGCCTTGCGGGACTTCCAAAAGCAGGATGCCTCCTTCTGGGACGGGAGGGCGGCCTCCTTTGCCAAGATCAAGGAAACGGATTACATCAGCCGGCTTATATCAATATTGCAGCCCGAACCCCACTGGACGGTTCTCGATATGGGCTGTGGAAACGGCGCCCTCGCCGTTCCCCTGGCGAAGCTGGTCTCTTCCGTCACGGCGGTGGATTTCTCCCGCAAGATGCTGGCCGAGGTTCATAAACGCTGCGCGGTAGAAGGCGTCAGCAACGTTAAAACTATTCACGGCGGCTGGGAGGATGACTGGGAAAAGTTAGGCATCGGCGCCTGCGACGTCGCCGTCGCCTCCCGTTCTCTGTGTGTCGATGATCTGCAAACTTCCATCACGAAGCTTGGCGGGGTTGCGGGAAAACGCGCTTATATCGTAACCGTCGCCGGGGACGGTCCCCGCGACCGGCGCCTCTTCGCGGCAATCGGCAGACCTTTCGATCCCGGTCCCGACTACATCTATTATTACAATCTCCTCTATCAGATGGGCATACGGGCGAATGTGGAGGTTATTCAGGAACGACGCAACAAGACATACCACAGCATTGAAGAGGCCGTGGAGTCGAGCCGCTGGATGTTCGACGATTTGACCTCCCGGGAAAAAGATCTGATCTACGCTTATTTCCGGGAGCGCCTGGTCTTTCACGCCGGTTCCTGGCGGCTCTCCCGTGCCCAGATCGTCCGGTGGGCGGTGATCTGGTGGGAGAAGGAATAAGTTGAAGCTGAAGAAGGTCCTGTTTCCCGTCCTGTTGATCATCCTGGCGCTAACGGCGGTTATTTCCTTGACCATCGGCAAATACCCCCTTGAGTTGATTGAGATCGCCGCTTTCTTGCTGTTGAAGACATTTAATGTCGGCGCCATGGAACCCGAGCGGTATAGTCTGCTGGGGAGCGTCCTCCTCGACATTCGCATGCCCCGCATCCTGGCGGCGGCCCTCATCGGCGCCTCCCTCTCCGTGGCCGGGGCCTCCTTTCAAGCCATGTTCGTGAACCCCCTCGTATCGCCTTCCCTCCTCGGCGTCCTCGCCGGGGCTTCTTTTGGCGCAGCCCTGGGCATGGTCTTTTCCGATTCCTGGCTTGCCGTGCAATGCCTCACCTTTTTTTTCGGTTTTCTTTCCGTGCTGATCGCCGTCGGCATCGCCAAGATGCACAAGGGCAACGCCATTCTCCTCCTGATTCTCGGCGGCGTTATCAGCAGTGCCCTCTTTACCTCCCTTTTATCGATCATCAAATACATTGCCGATCCGTCCAACCAGTTGCCCGCCATTGTCCAATGGCTCATGGGCGGCCTGTCCCTGGTGGATTATCGGACCCTGATGTTCGCCGGCATTCCCCAGTTAGTCAGCATTATGCTCATGATCCTCTTTTCCGGGTATCTCAACGCCCTCAGCATGGGCGATGAAGAAGCGCGCTCCCTGGGCATTCCCGTGGAATGGATACGGATGTTTCTCATTTTCCTGGCCACGCTGATGAGCGCCCTGACGGTGGTCCTGGCGGGGATGATCGGCTGGGTCGGCCTCATCATCCCCCATATCGCCCGGATGCTCGTAGGTCCGGACAACAAGATCCTCATCCCCGCCAGTGCCCTCATCGGCGCCATTTATCTCATCATTGTCGATGACGTTTCCCGGATGCTCTTCAGCATGGAGATCCCTATCGGCATCACCACGTCCCTCATCGGCATCCCTTTTTTCGTCACCATTTTAAGGAAGGCCAAAAAGGGATGGGACTAAATCCAGTGATTCAATTGGAGGGAATATCCTTCGGCTATACCCAAAAGACCGTCCTTGACGATATCGACTTGGCCATCGCGGCGGGCGAAGTCGTTACCCTCCTCGGACCCAACGGCTGCGGCAAGAGCACCCTGATCAAGATCATCCTCGGCATTTTGCGTCCCGCCCGGGGCAATATTTTCTATCACGGGAAGGATATCCGGCGGTTGGGCGCCAAATATCTCGCCAAACAGATAGCCTATGTGCCCCAGACCCACAAGAGCTCCTTCCCTTACACCGTTCGGGACATCGTGTTGATGGGGCGAATCCCTCACAAGAACTTCTTTTTTCGATATTCAAAATCCGACGGGGAACTCGCGGAAAGGGCCATGGAGAGCCTTTCCCTCCTCCCCCTGGCAAACAGGGCCTACACGGAGATCAGCGGCGGCGAGAGACAGCTTACCCTCATTGCCCGGGCCCTCGCGCAGGGGGCAAGGACCTTCGTCATGGATGAACCGGCGGCGGGCCTCGATTACGGAAATCAGTTGAAGCTCCTCGATCAGATCATCAAGCTCTCCCGGTCAGGATACACCTTCATCAAGGCCACGCACTCCCCCGAACACGCCCTGTGGATAGCGGACCGGGCCGTCATGATCAAAAACGGCGTCATTATGGCCGATGGCGCGGCGGATGAGATCATCAACACGAAGAACCTCCTCCGACTCTATAACGCCCGGGTCAACGTCCTGAGCAATGGCTCTTTCCGGGTCTGCGTTCCCCAGACGATCTGCGGCTGCATGGACGGCGTCGGGGAGGGGGAGGGGCAGCCGACGGTCATACCCAAAGGCGCAACGGGATAATCAGGAGCGTTGAGTATGAAGAATCTGCAAAACATGATAAAGGCGGCTGATAATATCAAGAATGCTGAATTACGGGAGGAAATATGGAAATTCTGAAGAGGATAATGGAAAACATCAAAGAAGACGCCCCGGTGGAGGACGTGCGCAGGGGACTCCATTGGACGGCGGTGGTGGGCGGACGGGTGGGGCTGGCCTCGACGATGGCTCAGGATCTGGGATGCAGCCACGGCCACGGAGAAGGCATGGAAGGTTCGTTCACGGAGATGACGGCCCTCGAACTGGCCCGTTACTGCTTTGTCGGCAAAACGGCGGATGCCTCCCTGGGACTGGCCGCTGTCAACTCCCTCCTCGCCATCGACCCGAATCGCTACGCCGACGTCGATGGGCTGCATATCGTCAAGGAGATGGGCAAGGGGAAGAATATCTCCGTTATCGGTCACTTCCCCCATCTGGACACCTTGGCGAAAGACGCCGGGAACCTCTGGATCATTGAGAAACGCCCCAGGCCGGGGGACCATCCCGAGGAGGAGGGAAATGTCTTTCTCCCCCAATCGGACATTGTGGTTATTTCCAGCACCACCCTCCTGAACAATACCCTTGCCGGCATTCTCGCACTTTGCCGCCGGGACAGCGTCAAAATGCTTCTTGGCCCCACTACGCCCCTTTCCGAGACGCTTTTCGATTACGGCATCGACGTCCTTGCGGGAAGCGTGGTGACGCAAAAAGAGATAGTGCTGAGATCGGTCAGCGAAGGGGCTTCCTTTATGCAGCTCAAGAAAAAAGGCGGCGTGCGTTTTGTAACCATCATCAAAGATTACGACGATATCATCCGGAGATTGGCGGCGTAGGGGCAAGGGCGCCGATTGCCGTGGGGAGGCGATTGTTGGTCGTGCCGCCGGAAAGATACGGCAGAGAGGAATATATATGAGGCGAGGTAACACGGCGCCGGTGCCGACGCCGGCGCGACGGGGAATCCGGCGGGTCCTGACGGCGATCTTTTTGCTGGCGTTTCTTCTGCCCGCCCAGCAATTACTGGGCGGGGAAATCACCGATATGTTCGGGCGGAAGTTCTCCATCGCCGCCAAGCCCCGGAAGGTTTACAGCCCTTCGCCGCCCATGACCAATTTGCTTTACGCCCTCGATCCCGCCATGATCGCCGGGCTTACCGTTCCCATCCGCGACTATGAGCGGCCCTATCTCCGTAAAGAGATGCCGGCCCTGCCGTTGCTCGGCGGCTGGTACGGCCAGGCCAACAAACCGAACCTTGAAATGATCTTGAAGGTAAAACCGGAGATCATCATCGTCCAAAAGTGCAACTCCGCCTTCAGTTCCAAAGCCAATGAAACGGTTCTGAAGGTCGTGCCGGCGCCCGTTGTGGCCGTCGATCTTACCACGGTTCATGACTATCCCGGGGCCGTCATGTATCTGGGCCGCCTGCTCGGTCGTGAAGAGCGGGCAATAAAGCTTGCCGCTTATACGAGGAAGACCATGGCCGATATTGAGGCATTTACGGCGGGAATTGATGAAAAGGAAAAGGTTTCCGTATATTACGCCGAAGGAGTGGATGGTCTCAATACGGATTGCGACACCTCGATGCACACCGAGCTGATCAATCTGGCCGGCGGCCGGAATGTTCACCATTGCGCCGTTCGGAATATGTTCGGCATGGAGAAAATATCCTTCGAACAGGTGATGCTCTATGATCCCGACGTCATACTTGCTTTTGAGGGCGCCTTTTACCGCGCCGTCTTTGGCGATCCCCGCTGGCAACGGCTCCGGGCCGTAAAGAATAAGCGGGTTTATCTCATCCCCAACCAACCCTTCAACTGGTTTGACCGCCCCCCCTCTTTCATGAGGCTCCTGGGCGTTAAATGGGTCGCCCGTCGTCTTTATCCCGACCGCTATCGTATCGACATGGTGAAGGAAACCCAACGGTTTTTCAAGCTGTTCCTCGGGTATGACCTCACCGCCGAGGAAGCGAAAAGGCTTATGCGCCTATGAAGACAAATCGGTTCACTAACAACCGGGACACAATGGCCGTGATTCACCGGCAAGACAAGCCATGAGGATAAACCAACGCAAATGCGGCATTCATGTCCTTGCCTTCCTCCTGGCGCTGTTGTTTTCATGCCTCTGCCTGTCCTGTCTCCACATGGAGGCGCCGCCTCGAGAAGATCGCGCCTCCTTCAAATTTGCCGTTATCAGCGACACCCAGGGGAGCAATAGAAACATTAAGGACAAAACCTGCATCAACGGTTTAGTCGTAAGGGCCATTGCCCAGGACATGGTGCGGGAAAAGCCGGACCTCGTGCTGGTTGCTGGCGATCTTGTCAACGGCTGGTTCCGGAACGGGGGGACGGATTACGATACTCAGTATGCAAATTGGAAGAAAGCCATGCAGCCCGTGTATGATGCCGGGATCAGGGTGTATCCGATTCGGGGCAACCATGACAGCGGACCGGAGCGGCTGGCGTTGCCGCCCCTTCCCCGTCACCTTGAGCCGCCGGCGGATACACTCGTCTGTATGAAGGAAGCATTCTTAAAAAACTTCTCCGCCTCCTATATCCCGAAAAACGGACCAAGGGGAGAAGCGGGCCTTTCCTACAGCTTTGTCCATAAAAATGCTTTATTCATAGGCCTGGATCAGTTCGCCGGAGGCCAGCATCGAGTCCATCAGGACTGGCTCGACGGGCAACTCGCCGGGAATCGGCAGCCCCACATATTTATTTACGGCCACGAGCCGGCTTTCGAGACGAGACACCGGGACAATCTCGGTTTCTACCCGAAAAACAGGGACGCCTTCTGGAATGCCATCGGCAAGGCAGGCGGACAATTATATTTTTGCGGGCATGACCACTTCTACAACCGCGCCCTGATTCCCGATGACGCCGGTCATCCGATCCGACAGATCATCCTGGGCACGGGGGGCGGGGACTTGAAAAAATGGTCCGGCCGGTATGAGGACAAAAGGGTGCGGGGTGAATGCCATAACGGCGATCATCATGGCTATGTTCTCGTTACGGTGGCGGGAAGGAAAGTGACGGTTCAATGGAAGGCATGGGTGCAGTCGGGAGAGCTGGATGCCTGGCAACATCTTGATGTCTTTACATATTTCATCAATGTTCCCTCATAAGGCAACGGCGCCGCCGCCGCTTCCCGCTCCTGATCGGCAAGATAGAAGGCGATATTGCGGGCGGGAAGTTATTTGACCAGGTGGGTTTCCTTTGCCCCCCATGCCGAGGTTGTGGAAAGAGACCTCGTTCATTTATTCTCAAGATTCCATCATTTTTCTTTCACCACGTTTCTCAGGACCGGATCGCCGGCATAAGCCTCCCGGATATTGTCCAGGGTCACGATCTGCGGTTCGAGGAGGCAGGCCGGGACGATCTTGACGCCGTTGTTGTAGCTTTCGGCGTCGTTCACGGCGGGGAGCTTCCCCTGCCGGAGGTCGTTGACCATGGCGATGGCCTGCCGGACCAGGGTCGTCGTGTCCTTGTTGATGGTGGAGTACTGCTCACCTTTCAGGATGGATTTAACCGATTCCACTTCGGAATCCTGACCGGTGACCACGGGCGTTTCTTTCCCGGCAGCCCGGGCCAGGGTGTCGTTCGGCGCCAGGATGCCGTCGAGGCCATCCCGCCCATAGATGCCGGCGAGGATGGTGTCCATGCGCCGCTGGGCGTTCTCGGCCTTCCAGCCCGGGGTGGATGCCTGGGCGAAGGTCGTCTGTCGCGATCGCACCACGAGGGTCCCCTCCGCGATCCGGGGCTTGAGGATGCTCATGGCGCCGTTGAAAAAGACCTGGCTGTTCGCGTCGTCGGGGGAGCCGGCGATGATCTCGATATTCCAGGGCCCCGGACCCTTCCGCCGTTTCAGCCCCTCCAGGAGGGATCTGCCCTGAAGTTCCCCGACCTTGAAATTGTCGTAGGCCACATAGTAGTCCACGGCATCGGTGTTTCTGATCAGGCGGTCGTAGGCGATGACGAAGGCGCCGGCCTTCTTCGCCTCCCGGACCTCCGTGCCGAGTTGGGACCCGTCGATGGCGCCGATGATAATTACCCTGGCGCCTCTGGTCACCATGGTCTGGATCTGGTTTTCCTGCTCCGGGACCCCGCTGTTGGCGAACTGGACATAGGACCGATAGCCCGTCGCCTGGTTCGCCGGCGTTTAGGGTCTGAACAGATCCTTAGATGCGCGGGAGGAGGGAGAACAAGGTTCACCTTTCGTTATTGCCATTAAATATCTATATGTTATGCCTTATCGGAAAAATCGAAATTATCGGAATTCCGATAGTTAGCCCTTGAGAAAGAGGCGGCGCCTCGGGGAAGGGATTTTCATGCGCAAGGGGAAAACGGCCACGGGAAAGCAGGGAGACGATCCGGGTTGCCACCGCTGCC
>Ga0302248_1002172_pt1 | contig 12488 bp, 9 predicted proteins | sample AAG_UR_Leu_MG_FD_193528 | JGI IMG/M metagenome (GOLD analysis project Ga0302248, IMG submission 193528) | Enriched activated sludge microbial communities from anaerobic digester in WTTP, New Holstein, Wisconsin, United States - AAG_UR_Leu | ecosystem: Engineered > Bioreactor > Anaerobic >... | reverse complement strand
TTTACTTTTTTACCGAATTCTGTTACGTTTCTCATGGCGTCCTCCTTCTTTGTGCTATGGTTTTGTTTGATAACTTCACCTTATCACATCTCAGAGGACGCTGTTTTATTTCCTAAGATAAAGCTCTCTGCGCATGGCCAGCTCAACCTTCTGATCCCCAACCTATTACCTATAACCTCTTACCCATAACCTGTTATTATCTATGAAAATATGCACAATAATTGGAGCAAGGCCGCAGTTTATTAAAGCCGCTGCCGTATCCCGCGCCATCGCCGCCCATAACCGTGATGTCTCACGCCTCACGCCTAACCCCTCACTCCTCACGGAAATTATTATCCACACTGGTCAACATTATGACAATGATATGTCGGCCGTTTTTTTCCGCGAGTTAGAAATACCAACTCCGGCATACAATTTGGGCATCGGCTCTGGTAGGCACGGTACCCAGACCGGCCAAATGCTTGCCGGGATTGAAGAGATTCTTCTCAAGGAAAAGCCTGATTGGGTATTAATTTATGGTGATACCAATTCTACATTAGCGGGTGCCCTTGCGGCTTCAAAACTCCATATCCCAATTGCCCACGTAGAGGCTGGCTTACGAAGTTTCAATCGTCGTATGCCGGAAGAAATAAATCGCGTTATGGCTGATCACCTTTCGACGCTGCTTTTCTGCCCCAGCCAGACCGCCGTGGATAATCTCCGGGCTGAAGGCATCCCTTCACCTCTAACCTCTGACCCATTACCTCGGACCTGCGTTTCGCGAACACCTCACCTCTCACCCCACACCCCTCACGTCCTTATTGTAGGCGATGTAATGGCAGATGCTTTCCAATTTGCAGCGGCCAAAGTATCTCAAAAATTGGATGTCCTGCAGCGTTTTAAAATCGAAGAAAAGCGTTATTACCTTGCAACAGTTCACAGAGCTGAAAACACAGACGATGAGCAGCGGCTATACAATATCATGAATGCTTTTTCTAAAATTGCAGAAAAAGAAATTGTTATATTGCCGCTCCATCCCAGGACAAAGAAAATCCTGAGTGACAAAATTAGTATGTTCAACCCTGCATTAAGAATAATCGATCCGGTGGGCTATTTTGATATTGTGGCTCTTCAAAAGTCAGCACTAATGATTCTCACTGATTCCGGCGGCATGCAGAAAGAAGCCTATTGGTCAAAAGTACCATGCATTACCTTGCGTGACGAGACGGAGTGGGTGGAAACGATAGAAACCGGGTGGAATGTTCTGGCAGGTGCCGATTATGACCGTATTATTCAGGCTGTTGTCACAATTAAACCGCATATGGAACAGCCGCCATTATATGGTGACGGCCATGCAGCGGGAAAGATCATAGAAGCGTTAGGCGTCAGGAGTTAGGCGTGAAGAGAGCGCACCATGATCTAAAGGTCTGGCAGGAATCAATGTTCCTGGTGAAAATGATATATGAAATTTCAAAAAAATTTCCTGCAGAAGAAACGTATGGCCTTAAAAGTCAAATTCGCCGAGCCGCCGTTTCCATACCCAGTAATATTGCTGAGGGTGCTGCACGCAATGGTTATAAAGAATTTCTTCAATATCTCAATATTAGCCGTGGTTCTTTAAGTGAAGTAGAAACCCAACTGCTAATTGCAAAAAATCTGGGATACATCGAAAATCCAGACCATATTCTGGAACAAATAGACAAAGTATTCGGCCTCCTCGGCGGATTAATAAACTCACTAAGGAAAAACTCATGACACCTGACACCTTACGCCTAACTCCTAACTCTTCCGCCCCTGACTCCTCACTCCTCACCCCGCACCCCGGAATAGCTGCAATTGGAAGCGGCTACTGGGGCAAAAACCTGGTCCGTAATTTCCACCAGTTGGGTGTTCTCAAAACCATCTGCGATGGTACACAATTCGTGCGTGCGGAAATGCACAAGGCCTACCCTGATGTCGGAAGCACGAATAATCTTAGTGACGTTTTGCAAGATGAAGAAATTACAGGTGTTGTCATTGCTGCGCCGGCCGCTCTTCATTATGATTTTGCTGAAAAAGCCCTGCAAGCAGGCAAACACGTCTTTGTTGAAAAACCTCTCTCGCTCACGCAGGCGGATGGCGAAAAGTTGGTGAGCCTTGCCGCTCAAAAACAAAAAACCCTTTTCGTCGGCCATATTCTTAATTATCATGCCGCCGTCGTCAGGCTTAAAGAGATCATTAAAGACGGCAAAATTGGAAGGCTTCAATACATTTATTCCCGTCGCCTGAGTTTGGGAAAAATCCGTCGGGAAGAAAACATCCTCTGGTCCTTTGCGCCTCATGATATTTCGATTATTTTGAGCTTAACCGGCGAAGAACCCTGTTATGTCGATTCCGTCGGCCATAACTTTCTCCATGCGCGCATTGCCGACGTCACCGTAACCAATCTCAAATTCCCTTCAGGCATCGGCGCGCACATCTTTGTGAGCTGGTTGAATCCTTATAAAGAACAGAAACTGGTGATTGTAGGCAGCAGTGGCATGCTTGTCTTTGACGATACCGAGCCAGTCGAAAGAAAACTTATACACTATCCCCGCACTATCAACTGGCAAAACGGTTTGCCCATGCCAAATAAGGCCGAAAGCATACCAATTGACATCAGCGACATCTGGGAAGAACCTCTCAAAGCCGAATGCAAAGCCTTCCTGTCCGCCATCAAAACCAATACAAAACCCCTGACCTCCGGCGAAGAAGGCCTCCGCGTATTAAAAGCCCTCGAACAAAGCCAGCAATCCATAGAGGCAAAAGAAAGAGGTGTTACTCCTCCTCACTCCTCACCCCTCACTCCTAACGCTTCTCTTTCCCCCGCACCCCTAACACCTCACGTTGGTTTTTTCGCCCACGAAACAGCTGTAATAGATAATGATGTGCAAATCGGTGAAAAAACAAAAATTTGGCACTTTTCCCACATCCTCTCCGGTTCACAAATCGGAGAAAACTGCAACATCGGCCAGAACGTCGTCATCGGCCCCGATGCCAAAATAGGCAACAAATGCAAAATCCAAAACAACGTCAGCGTTTATAAAGGCATCACCCTCGAGGACGGCGTTTTTTGCGGCCCCTCGATGGTTTTTACCAACATCTACAACCCCCGGGCAGAAATCGGCAAGATGGACCAGGTGCGACCAACACTGATAAAAAAGGGAGCAACCCTTGGCGCTAACTGCACAATCATTTGCGGCCACACCATCGGCCGCTACGCCTTCATCGGCGCAGGCGCAGTGGTAACCAAAGACATCCCCGACCACGCCCTCATGGCCGGCAACCCAGCAAAGAAGATTGGCAATGTTTGCATGTGTGGGGAAAGACTAACCGATCATCTTCAGTGCATCGTCTGCAATAAAAAATACAGACAATCTGATACTGGTTCACACCTGATTCCTGACTCCTAACGCCTTACTTTCTTGGGGCTGTATGTGCAAATGCGGGGAAAACTGAACGATGACCTTCAATGCCCTGTATGCAAGCTAAAATATATAAAAACCCCTGAAGGGTTATCAACGTAGTACTTCGAACGTTTAGCTTTTTTCCTACAACCCATCATCTGCTGTGAGGCGTCTATAACCTATCCCCATTGATTTCAGGAGACAATAATACATGAAAATTATGCACATAGTCGGCGCACGGCCTAATTTTATAAAGATAGCGCCGATTATGCGTGAAATGGAAAACTATCCCGATAAATTTGAACAGATTCTTGTTCATACGGGTCAGCATTATGATGCAAATATGTCGGATGTTTTCTTTGATGAACTTGAGCTGCCAAAGCCGGACGTGAACCTGGAAGTCGGTTCCGGGACACACGCCGGTCAGACAGCGCAAATCATGTTGCGTTTTGAAGGGGTTCTGAATACCTACAAACCGGATTGGATTATTGTTCCGGGTGATGTGAATTCCACAATTGCTTGTGCCCTTGTTGCAAGTAAACTTGGCGTAAAAATTGCGCACGTCGAAGCAGGACTGCGTTCCTTTGACCGAACCATGCCTGAAGAAATTAATCGGGTGTTGACTGATCAACTTTCCGATTTGCTTTTTACCCCGTCGCGCGACGGGAATGAAAACCTGTTGCGAGAAGGGCTATCCGCTGAAAAAATACACTTCGTCGGCAATATCATGATTGATACTTTAGTTCGCTTATTGCCGAAAGCTGAAGGCCGTTGGCCTGCGCTAAAAGAGCAATTTTGTCTTAACCGCTATATACTGGCGACTTTTCACCGGCCATCAAACGTCGATAATATTGAAGTGTTTGCAGAGATTATCGCGGCATTGGCTGAAATCAGTAAAAAAGTGCCTGTTGTATTTCCGGTGCATCCCCGTACGCGCATCAAAATACTATCTCTTGGTCTGTCATTCAGAAAAGACAATCTGATTCTCACCGAACCTTTGGGCTACCTCGATTTTCTTGCTCTGCAGATGAAAGCCGCCGCACTCTTGACTGACTCCGGCGGCATTCAGGAAGAAACAACGTATCTTGGTATTCCCTGTCTCACGGCAAGGCCAAATACGGAAAGGCCAGTGACAATAACACATGGCACCAATCAGTTAGTAAAAAGCAGACGCGACGCCATTATTGAAACTACCGAAAAAGTATTGAAATCAGACATTCTGCGTAAGCCCGGACCGGAGCTATGGGACGGGATAACCGCGCGCAGGATTGTTAATATATTTTTGAAAGATGTCCATAAACCTTCGTATTAGGAATTCTATGAATGAATCATAAAGACGATCTTCACACGGTTAACGATGCTAAAGAACAAACATGCCACTATTTAAACCAACTTCTTGGCTGGTTGGAGAGTAATGGTTGGGCAGGCTGGGATCCATACGATGTTTTTGACAACAGACTGGGCATGTGGATGGGTAGGCGTGAAAATATTTACCAGCGTGTTGCCAATGGTATAACTTCACGCGTGAATGATTATTTCCCGCTGACCCTGCGTAAGATATTAAGAGTTAAGCCACGAATAAATGCCAAGGCCATGGGCTTGTTTGCCGCTGCTTTTCTGCAATTGGAAACTTGTGAGAAGGTGCCACGCCAGATAAATGGTGAACCCGGTTATGTGCCATGTTTTCGGTGGCTGGAGGAAAACAAGGTCGAAAAATTCGGCGGCTGCGTATGGGGTTATCCATTTGACTGGCAAAGCAGGATCTTAATACCCAGAAACACCCCGACGGTTGTGAATTCCGCAATCATTGGCGATGCCTACTGGCTCAAATATAAGTATCATCATGATGAAACCGCGCTGAAACAATGTGAAAACATTTGTGAGTTTATCCTGAAGGGTCTCCAGAGAAGCGGTTACAAAAAAGATGGTTCATTTTGCTTTTCATATACCCCTGTTGACACATTTCAGGTGCACAACGCCAATCTTTTTGGCGCTGAATTTCTTGTCCGTGTAGGCTCGGCGTCCAGTCGTGATGACTGGGTAGAAACGGGGATTGCTGCCGCGAATTTTTCAATTTCAGAGATTCGTGAGGACGGAACATTAAACTATTGGTCTAACGAGCAAGCCATTGGCGTCCAACAGGACATCTATCACAGCGGTTTTGAGATTCGGGCGCTTGATGGTATCGCGAACAGCACGGGGTTAGCAAAATTCCGTCATGCCGCCGACCATTACTTCAAGACCTGGCTGAGAGATTTTTTTTCGGAAGACGGGTCGCCATGTCTGGGCCGCGGGCAAACTGATATTATTGAAGTTCACAGTTGTGCCGAGGCCTTGCTGTGTGCTTCAAAAATGGCGGACTCAAAAATATTTTCCAAAGAGTTATATTTGAAGTATGTCACAGGAGTCTTGAATGCAAGTGACATGTTATGGATGCAAAAGGATTCCGACAGAGGGTATTTCGCATCAAAAAAACGTCACGTTCTTGGCTTTGATGTAAATGTCAACATACCGTATATCCGGTGGGGGCAGGCCTGGATGTTTCGAGCCCTCTCAGAAATCATTGCAATGTTGAACGAACGGTGATTTTTAGAATCGAATTATGAAGCAGATATTTTTTAATTCCTCAGGGATACCGGAGGTGCATGAAAGCGCCACACCGTTTTGCGAAGATAATGAAGTGCTTGTATCAGTAAGAACGTCACTGATCAGCACAGGTACGGAAACGGCCGGGTACGATTCCGGTAGCCTGTTTTCGCGGGGCATCAAAAATCCATCAGCAGTCCAAACAATTATCAATACCGTGAAAGAGCAGGGGATAGCCGCGACCTATCGGAAGGTTCTGGCAAAAAAACATGAGCTCGTTGCCCGTGGTTACAGCGGGGCGGGGATGATTATTGCTGTCGGGAAAAATGTACAAGGATTTTCCATTGGCGACCGCGTGGCCTACGCCGGCGCGCCCCATGCGGAATGCGTTGCCGTCAATGAAAATCTGGTGGCCAGGATTCCGGAAGGTGTCAGCTTTTCAGAAGCGGCTTTCGGCGCGCTGGGTTGCATAGCAATGCATGGCGTACGTCTGGCTGACCCCACTCTGGGTGAAACATGCGCTGTCCTCGGGCTTGGGCTTGTTGGCCTGCTGACGGCGCAACTAGCGAGATCGGCAGGTCTTAAAGTTGTATGCCTTGAAATCAATGAGCATAGAAGAGAAATTGCCAGGTGTCTGAGCTTTACAGATTTGATAGATCCGACAAGAGAAGAAAATCTTGCAAGAACACTGCATTTTTTCAGTGGCGGCTTGGGCGTTGATATTATGTATTTATGTGCAGGCATCAAGGATAGCGCCGTAACTAATGAGGCTCTATCCTGCTTGCGGGATCGGGGCCGGGTTATAATGATCGGCGATATGGGGCTGCATCTCGAACGTGGTCCTCTTTTTCAAAAGGAGCTTAATTTTAAGGTCAGTCGTTCTTATGGGCCGGGGCGATACGATGCGCAATATGAAAGAAAAGGGCTTGACTACCCTATTGGTTATGTCAGATGGACCGAAAAACGCAATCTGCGGCTTTTCCTGGACTTGATTCAAAATAAATCTGTCCGCGTGCAAGAGATGATTTCTTCCGAATATCCGGTTGAGAGCGCCCCTGAAGCCTATGATGTGCTTGTCCAGGAAAGCGACAAAACGCTAGCGATTTTGATCACATATGGAGGATACAAGCCCAACCCGGCCACACCGGCGGAAATTGTGCGAATGGCCATAAAACCATCGGCCAAAGGTCAGTTGTCCATCGGAGTTATCGGTTGTGGGGCCTTTGTTCAAAAAAATGTCTTGCCTCATTTCAGCGTTCTTGGGGTTAAACTGTATGGGGTTGCAAACCGATCGACAAAAGATTTTTCCTGGATCAAAACCATATACAACCCGACAGTTGTCACTACCGACGCCGAACAATTGATAAGAGATCCCAATATCGACGCATTTATAGTGGCCACACACCACAACACCCATGCGCCCCTTGCAAAGGCGATTTTAGAGCAAGGGAAACCGGTTTATGTTGAAAAGCCTCTAGCAATGAGTCTTTCTGATGCTGAGGCGCTAGCCAAACTTGTACGGGAGCGCAACGGCCTTCTTACAATTGGTTTTAACAGACGGTGTGCGCCTGCGGTTATTGAACTAAAAAAAATATTGTCGCTATCATCCGGCCCGCGGCAGTACCTCTATCGCATTAATGCGGGCGTGCTGCCCCCGGATCACTGGGTGCTGGATCCGGAAATAGGCGGAGGTAGGCTTATCGGAGAAGGTTGTCATTTTATCGATTTGATATGCTACCTGGCTGAAAGCGAAGTGACGGAGGCAACCGGTTGCTTTTTGGGGAGCGATTCTCCTCTGTCACCGGCCAGAGACAATTTTTCTATCATTTTGCGTTTTTCCAACGGGGATATGGGAACAATCATATATTCGGGACAAGGCAGCGCAAAATACGGCAAGGAGCTTATCGAGGTTTTTGACGCGGGAAGAATCTTTGTCATAGATGATTTCAAAGGGCTTCGCGGCTACGGTTTTAAAAAGGATTTACTGCCTTCATCGGTTCAAGATAAAGGATTTAAGGGCTACCAGAATAATTTTTATGAAGCTGTTCGTGGAAATTCAAATTTATTCACAACGGTTAACGACGGTGTACGGGTAGCGCAGATAATTGATCGTATTGTTCACAAAAGTATTGATGTTGCTCGCTCATGCTAAAAATTCCTGCATCAATATATTATTATATCAGCTTTGCGCTGATGCCATTACTTGGCCTGCTGCAGACCAAGGTACTGACAACAATATTATTACCGAGCACATTTGGTGAAATACAGATTGTATTGCCCGTACTAGCCTGGACGATATTAATTGGCGGGTTAGGCACGCCGCAGTATATTATACGATTTTACTGCAGGGACGGTATTGTAGCTTACAAAGAAGGATTTTTTATATCTGTTGCAACAATATTTTTGGTCGGCATGATTATCGGTACAATTTTTATTTTTTTTAAACCGACTTTTGGAGAATTGAAAATAAGCTATCGCATGCTGCTGCTATTTTTATTAGCGGCATTAACTGAGCAAGTTGTCGCTCTTCTTAAAGCGCTGCTGCGCGTGATGGAAAGGCATATTTTATATAATTCCGTGGCAATTGTTGCAAAGGCGCTTCTTGTTGCAGGAGTTATAATGGGTGTCATCTGGTGGTCTGAATCGCCCACTGAAGGCTACCTTTTCGGCACGGCTGTGGCTTCCGCCATTTTATTCTTCGGGGTTTTTCTTTTTCTGCGAACGAAGGACATCTTCAAAGCGCAAATACCTTCCACCAAAAGCATCTCTCAAATTGTCAGTTACGGCTTCCCCATAGTGTGTATAATGCTTATGGGTGATCTCCTGCCCAATCTAAACCGTTATGTTATTGTTGGCGCGCTGGATACCGGCGCCGTTGCCAAATATGCTGTCGGCTGCATGATCGCAGCGCTATGTTTCCAGACTCTATATGAACCCTTGAACACAATTTTGCATCCGCCAGCCTTCCGGGCATGGGAAGAGAATAATAAAGTGCAGACCCGGCAAATCATTTCCAGATATTTAAATATGTATATTATCGTGGGGATTATCGTCTGTGGTTTGTCAATCAGGTTTGAAGATATCCTGCTTTCCGTGGTTGCTAATGCAAATTATCGTTTGCCTGCGGGCTGCTTTTCGATCCTCATCATTTCCAATTTCCTTCTTGGTATCTATCGATTCACATCTATACATTACTATTTGGAGCGTAACACATTTGAATTGGGCCTGTTTTTCTTTCTTTCGATAATAGTGACTTTTACTGCCGCCGTGTTTTTGACTGGACGAATCGGATTGCTGGGGACAGTGTCGTCGGTTTTATGCGGTGTTACGGTATTATTTGTTGCCGTGTGGTTCAGAGCGAAGAAAAATCTTAGGATCAAATTAATGCTTGGCTATCATGTTATCGCGCTTGTCATTTCACTTGGTCTTGTCCTGGTTCCGACTTTATCAGCATGGAATATTTATTCGTCGCAAAGGTGGTTAGATGCTATATCATCATTCGTTATTTCGGCTGGGTCGACATTTATTTTGTTGAACGTTTTTAATAAATACTTCAAATATGTGACTGCCAAATATAAAGAAGGTTAACTTGAATATTCTGTTATATACTATACTGTTGTTTCTTCCATTGCCACTTTTCGTTTTAATTTTCCGTCACAGGCATTATCAGAATTTCATGTTGCCTTTTGTTGCGTTGATTGGGATATACATATTTAACATTGTGGGATCATGGCGCGTTATTAATGATGAGCAGTTATTCACCAACTTGTATTATTACTCGTTGATCGCTATTGTCGTCGCCTTCTATCTTTTTTACTTTTTTATTTTTGTTTCAGGACGCTCACTTTATATTAACTGGACAAACTTGAATTACAGCACCGCAGACATGCGGGCTATAGTGCCATTACTAGTGCTTCTATGGGGATTCTCTTTTGCCATGTTTTTCCTGTATTATTCAAGACACGGTATGCCGGCGGTTTTTGAAGTCGACCTTTTTGAATACACTAAACTCTACGATGTTAGATCAGAAAAATCAACAAACCTTCCGGAGGGCATGCACTGGTATTCACTTGGTTTCCATACTATTCCAGCGTTTATATTTTGTTTTACTTATGCATGGAAACGTCTTGTGCCCTCGCCAAAAATAAAAACTATATTTTATCTTAATCTGCCCTTGGTGCTTTTCTTTTCATCTTTGACGATGCACAAGACACCTTTCGCATACCTCGTTTTATACGTGTTAATAATCAATACACTTATCTCACCAGGGTCGCTCAATATGAAGAAACTATTTGGATATATAGCCGTCGCCATAGGTTCAATAACCCTGTTCGTTCGCATATATCGATTAAATAGAGAATTTTATGAAGTTTTAATGGCCTTGCCGGACTACTTTTTCCATAGAATATTTGCAGTCTATACGGAGGCGCATGCACAAATTGTCATGATCTTTCCGAGCCTCCATGATTTTCTTGGCGGAACAAGCTTCGGAAATCCTGGCCATATACTTCCCTATGAACCTTTTAATTTATCACAATTTCTTGGTTATTACGTGTCTGGAGGTCTGATGAATTATTCGTCACCTTCCTTTTCACAAGGTTATGCAAATTTTGGGATTGCCGGATTTGTTTTGGTCTTAGTGCTTATGTTTTTACAGATTATCGTAATACAAATAATTTTTCAAAAGTCTCCCAAAACCCCTATTTTTCTGGCCGCATATACGCTTGTTGTCCCATTGATGCTCGGCTACAGTAATCAAGCTATTGATCAGGTCTTTAGTATAGTGTTTATGATTTTTATTTTGACGGGACTATCAATTTACTACGTGTTAAGGCATATGTACTCCACACTTTACAGAGCAAAAAGGATTGCTTGATTCTGACGCGTTCGAAATAAAATATAAGCGGGGAATGAACTTGAAGATATGTATGATTACAACGCGGCACAGTCTTGATGACGCCCGTGTAGTGCACAAGGAAGCAGTTAGTCTTGTACGTGCCGGTCACAATGTTTTCATCATTCTTTCATGTAATGCACGTTACGAATACGTCCGCAATGATGGAAGTATAATCGCGCGGGGTAAAGCGCCAACAGGCGCTTGCGAATACCTAGGGATAAAAGTTTTTGGGCTGCCAAAGCGGGAAGGTCTTGCTGGAAAGTGGAAAACATTTTGGGAGTTGAGCAGTTTAGCTGTGAAGTTAAAAGCAGACGTATATCATGCACATGAGCCTGATTTGTCTCTGGCGATTGCCGCACGGACAAAAAAAGTTCTCCGCAAAAGAGGATTTAAAGTCTTGGTCATTCATGATATGCATGAATATCCTCCTGGGGAACCTGCGGATAAATGTAATAATCTTCTTAAAATGCCTATTCTTTTAGCTCATGTTTTGTGGAATAGACTTTCAATGAAATGGGTTGATCATGTTTTTACTGCCAATAATATTGTTAGAGGCTATGCGCTGGTTCTTTCTTACAAAATGCCTGTCAGCGTACTTTATAATGGACCAAGTTTAAAACTTTTTCCTCAACCTTTGCGAAAATCATGGCCTAAAAAAGGTGAAAAGCTTCTGCTTTGCCATGAAGGATCAATACCATTTAACCGTGGCCTCAAAGAAATGATCGAAGCGGTCAACATTCTTCGGGAAAAGGTGCGACTACGTATTGTTGGAGATGTATTTGGCAAAGAAAAAGAGTGGCTTGACCAAGAAATTCTCAACAAAAATCTGCAAGATGTCATAGAAATAACGGGTTGGCTTTCTTACGAGAAAGTCAGTGCATCAATCAATGACTGTCATGCCGGTTTAATTATGTTCAGGAATAGTATTAACAACCGCTTGGCGGGACCGCCCAATAAGCTTTTCAACTACATGAACTCAGGCTTGGCTGTGCTGAGCGTTGATTTTCCAGAAATGAAGCAGATTATCGAGGATGAATCTTGCGGTGTTTTAATTGATGGGCAGACTGTGAAGTCGATCATTGATGGTATCGAGATGCTTTTGACTGATTATGAGAAAATCAGGATCATGGGAGAAAATGGCCAGAAAGCCGTGAGAGAACGATATTCATGGGGAGTTATGGAGAAAAAAATGCTGTCGGATTACAGAAAATTGGCGATGGATGCCTGTAGGCCAAGCCATGCAGACAACGAAATAATTAACTTTTAGAATATTAAAAAAATTCAATATCAAACTGGCCAACTGGGATAGTCGATACAAACTCTTGAAGGCCACGCAAAATATTCTAACCAGGTTGACCGGGAAAACCATCAATGCCTATTCATAAAATTGCCCACCTCACCTCTGTTCACCCCCGTTACGATACTCGGATTTTCTTGAAAATGTGCACTTCGCTCGCAAAGGAACCAAATTATAACCTGAATCTTGCACGCATTTATTAAATATTGAATGAACCATCTGGGAAACCTGTTGTATAAAGGAATATGCAAATGAACCCCAAACAACAGGAGGTGCCCAGATGGTAAAAAAGCGAAATAAGGAT
>Ga0302248_1002169_pt1 | contig 12491 bp, 6 predicted proteins | sample AAG_UR_Leu_MG_FD_193528 | JGI IMG/M metagenome (GOLD analysis project Ga0302248, IMG submission 193528) | Enriched activated sludge microbial communities from anaerobic digester in WTTP, New Holstein, Wisconsin, United States - AAG_UR_Leu | ecosystem: Engineered > Bioreactor > Anaerobic >... | reverse complement strand
GGAGATTTTCACGGGGAGGATCGCTGATTATGCATCGAAGTCTTGCATCCATTCAATAATGCTCATTCTATTGACTTCAGGAAGGCAACAACATCACCTCCTGGAAAAATGACCACGATCAAAAGTTAGCACCTTTCTCCCCGCATTCATTGCCCTGGCGGGATCATGCAACCTCTCGCTTTGTACATGCATGCAAAAATCATCAAGTTGATATCATGCTAACACTCAATCAACTTCTCCACCATGATTTTCATCCTCTGAAAATGTGATCCCTGCCAATAAAAATGCATTTTTTCTGAAGGGATAAGTTTTTGAAACTGTTCGCGAAAGAGCGTAAAGCTGATCCCTCCGTGAATAAATAGTTCGAGGTTGGGCCATACTTCCAGGAGGTTTTTCCTTCCCGTGTAATTCAATATTTCTCTTAACAATACAAGGTTCCATGATGGAACCCCGGCAATGCTGGTCATATTCGCTTCTGATCCTGTGGGCTTCACGGTGGGCGGAAGCGTCGTATTCGGGATTGAAAACTATCTGCACGAGGCCTTCCCGGTCACGTAAATCGACAAATATGACCCCGCCGTGATCACGGCGGCGATGGGTCCAGCCCATCAACACCACTTCCTGACCCGCTTCGGCATCCGTCAGTGAACCACAATAGTGGCTGCGCTTGTATTTGGTAATGAATTCAGACAATGTATACCTCTTCTAAAATAATATATATTTTTTCATCTTAGCATTACGACCCAGTCGGAAGTATCGACCAGACTTACCAGGACCTGTTCTCCTGTGGACATGTCTCTGATCTCTGCCTGTTGCGCCTCGATTTCCCGGTCACCGATGATCAGGACCCGCCGGCATTTCAGCTTATCCGCCCGTTTCATCTGACTCTTAAGCCCCCGGGCCTGGTAGTCCATTTCCACCTGCCGTCCCTGGAGGCGAAGCTGGTTGCATAAGCGATAGGCATACTGCTGGGCCGGGACACCGAGGGCGGCGATGAAGAGATCGGGTTTCCATGCGGAATAGTCATCCTGGACGGGAGCGGTCAGGGCAAGGAGGCGTTCGAAACCGACGGCAAAACCGATCCCCGGGATATCCGGGCCGCCGAGATCGCGGATGAGGCCGTCATATCGGCCGCCGCCGACAACGGCATTCTGGGCACCCAGAAATTCCGTGGTGATCTCGAATGTAGTCCGGGTGTAGTAGTCGAGACCACGGACCATCCGGGGGTTGAGGGTGTAAATGATGCCAAATACACCGAGGGAAGCCAGGACCTGATCAAAATGATCTTGGCAGCCCCCGCAGAGATAATCCGCAATGCTCGGGGCCTGGGTGACGATTTCCCGGCAGCCGGCGATCTTGCAATCGAAGACCCGCAGCGGGTTGGTGCCGAGACGACGGCGGCAATCCTCGCAAAGTTCGGCCTCCTTCCCAGTCAAAAAGCTCATTATGGCCGTGCGGTATGCCGGGCGACAGGCCGGACAACCGAGGGAGTTCACTTCCAGGCATGGCTCCTTAAGGCCGACGGACTCGAGAAAATGAAGGAGCATCAGGATAAGTTCAGCGTCGATGCGGGGATCTTCATAACCCAGAATTTCAACATCGATCTGATGAAATTGCCGATACCTTCCTCTCTGGGGACGTTCACGCCGGAACATGGGTCCCATAGCGTAAAGCCTGGCAACCGGATCGGCGGCATGGAGGTGATGTTCTATATAGGCGCGAATTATCGAAGCCGTTGCTTCCGGACGGAGGGTCAGGTATTCATCGCCCCGATCACGGAAGGTGTACATTTCCTTTTCCACAATATCCGTTGCTTCCCCGATTCCCCGGGCAAATAGGTCTGTCTTCTCCAAAATCGGGACGCGGATCTCTCGGCAGCCGAAGGCTCCGAAGATTCTCCGGGCCTGGTCTTCCACATACTGCCACCTTCCCGTTTCCTCCGGGAGTATATCTTTAAAACCTTTGACGGCGGTAATTGGTTCCATATTATTTCATTGCGGACGATATTTTTCCTAAAGGTGGCATCACTATCACATAACCGTGGGAATGGCAACGGGAATGATTGATGTGATTGATGGCGGCGGCACTCACGGAAATGAGGGGATAACGACCTGGCCTCTGTTCAAAAGCCAGTCGTCAAAACCGACAACCTTGAGCATCATGATATTTAAAACCAGATGGATCACTAATCGTCACCTTCTTGGTCGGTAATTACGAAGACTACGCTGTTCTGACGATGGGTATTTCTATAACATAAAAGTAGACTTTAAATGAAAATAATGATAGGAGTTCAACGCAATATGAAAGATCTTTAAATAAGTTCAAACCCGATAACCATGTTGGAGGGAGATATGAGCTATCCACCGGAGCCCCGCTTCTTGCGAAAGAGTGGGGTTTTGTTTTTCCCGTAAATCAAATGAATGCGTTCAAGATGTAGGGTTCAAAAGGAGATGGATTGGGCTTCGATAAGGAGGAAATACAAAATGAAAAAGGTATTGATTTCTCTGTTTATGCTCGCAACCGTAGCCATGCTTTTCTGTGTGCCGGGGGTAGATGCAGGCGTGCCCCAGATGATCAACTATCAGGGGACGCTGACCGACAAAAATGGGACGCCGGTGGCGAACGGCAATTACACCATGGAATTTAAAATCTACGATGTGGCGTCGGGTGGAGCGGCCCTTTGGTCGGAAAAGTGGGACCCTACTACCAGCCAGATCGCGGTGGTCGGCGGAACATTCAATGCCATGCTCGGCTTTCTGACCCCGATTCCTGCCGCATTCTTCGCGGATCATCCGGTTGCCTTTCTCGGTATTAAAGTCGGCACTGATACTGAAATGTTGCCGCGTCAGCAGATCACGAGTGTTGGATATGCTTTTACGGCAGGGAACGGTATCCCCAAGGGTGGCATCATCATGTGGAGTGGGGAAATTGGTCAGATTCCCGCAGGCTGGGCGTTGTGTGACGGGGCTGAGCGGACACTACCCGATGGTATCAAAATAACTCCGCCCGATTTGAGAGACAGGTTTGTTTTAGGAGCTGGGAGCAGCTATACTGTCAAAGCAACTGGAGGCTCATCAACAAAAAATTTAGCACACACGCACTCTTACTCAGGAACGACTACTGGTCCAAGTGAGACTGACTCATATGATGAAACCAATGAGCAGAAAGGTGCTAATGCAAATCACAACCATGGCTATTCAGGAACAACATCTAATGGAGGAAATGCCACGCAAGACATACTGCCGCCTTACTATGCGCTGGCCTTTATCATGAAACTGTAGAAGGCAAGTGCTGAGCAAGAGAAGATTACACATGGTCAAATTTTTTGCCTGCATAACAGCGATGTTTATTCTGCTTATGGCAACGGCGATCGGTTACGCCGCCGACACATCGATTATTAACGAGTACGACGCCAACGGGAATCTCGTTACTGGCGACGGGCGATACTACGAGTACAACGATGCAAATCAGTTGGCCAGGGTAAGACAGGGAGATCAGGCCGGGCCGGTAATCGCGGAATATGTCTATGACGCCGCAGGCCAGCGGGTCAAGAAGATCGAAAACGGCGTGGTCACCTACTACGTTGGAAGGCATTACGAAAAGCAAGTCGGCGGGACGAATGCCGGCGGCACCAGTTACTATTTCGGCGAAGGAGGCGAGCGGGTTGCCAAGAAAGATCCTGCCGGAAATATCTTCTATTATCACCTCGATCACCTCGACGGCATTAACGTCGTAACCAATTCTACCGGAACCGAGGTTTCAAGAACCGACTATCTCCCCTTTGGCGATCTCCGAACCGGAAGCAGCGACAGCGAAAAATACTCATATACGGGAAAGGAAAAGGACAAGACCAGCCTTTACTATTTCGAAGCCCGTTACAACAGTCCCGAATTCAGGCATTTTACCCAAGCCGACATCGCCGAACCCGACTACGCCGACCCACAGGATCTGAACCGGTACGCCTATGTCGGCAATAATCCTTTAAGTTATGTTGATTATGACGGGTTCAAGAAGAAGAAAAAGAAGGCGAAGCTTTCAAAGAGGGAAAAATGGATGATTGCCCATGGGGCTGATCCAGATCATGATAAAACATCGTTAAAGAAGGCAAAAAAATTATTTAAGGAGGGAAAGAAGTATACGATTGTGGCCAAATCTGCGACCTCGTCTGCAAGGAGTGCCACGTACAATTGGGGAGGTGTCGGAACGGAAGGGAATAATTACGATTTGGCATTTATTGATCAGGGGAAGGCATGGAACGACCATATCAACTTCAAGGGACCTTACTTTAATCAGGGTAAAGCCACTCGAGATTGGTGTGGAACGAAGGGGTTCGATGTCCCGGATGTAGATGGGCATTTAATAATGGGTCCTGCATGTGAGATTCATGATAGAGACTTTGAAAGACTAGGATCAAATTATTTGGCGTCAAATATAAACCTTGGATTGAATATTTACAAAATTAATCCTGATGATCGTTTAGGGGGATTCAAGAAAGGCATGAAATACTTTTTAGGTGTGGAAACACCTATTGGCTTATATGCATATATCAAAAGCCAATTTGAAGCGGGAGAACGGGAGAAAAAAGGAAAACTGGAAGTCCTTAAAATTATATGGCATGCAAATGTATGGTAACTGACAGTATAAATTCGGATAATTCTGATCAGATGGGACTCTCTCCTAGACATAAAGCTCACATGATGTCTTTCAGGAGATGGAGAAGGCTGATTCTATCCATGGCTGCCCTGTTATTCTTTGCCTGCTTCGCATCATTTAGTAGCTACGCCGCTGAATATAGAGATTGGAACTCCTATCAGACACCTGTTTTTTCAGGAAGCTATCACTATGGCTACAGAATCGATCTGCCATCAGGGACGCATGGCATAACGCCGTCATTATCCATTTCATACAATAGCTTCCTCGCCAAGAACCAGTCTGGTTGGATTGGAACCGGATGGGAAATACCAATAAGCTATGTGCAAAAACACGCCGACGGCACCTTTTCCCTGTTTCTCGATGGCGCCAGGCATGAGCTGGTCTATCTGGCCTCCGAGGGCCGCTACCATACAAAGATAGAAAGCTATCTGAAGATCGAAAAAAAAATAGGAGCTGCAAACGAAAAGGGTGAATACTGGACGGTTTTGGATACGAACGGAACCGAGTATCGATTCGGCGCCAACCTCGATTCCGAGAACATGCTCAGTACGAGCGACCCTGCCGCGACGCCTTATGTCTGGCGCTGGAGCCTCGATCGGATCAGGGACAGAAACGGAAACTGCGTTTATTTTACCTATTCAGAGAACCCTTCAACGAATGACCGCGGCGCTGTTTATCTCAGCAAGATCGAATACAACACCGAAAAGAAACGGCTGTTGGAGTTTATACTGGAGGATGCCGACCGACCGGACATGTTCCTGAACGTCGATCAGGGTTCTGAGGTGCAGGAGGCCCGACGGCTGGCCGAAATAAGGGTTTCGGTCAACGGCCAGCTTGCGAAGAAATTGGCCTTTCAGTATGTCCTCAACGCTACATCGGACGCCTCCCTTCTTGCGTCCATAACGAAATACGGCAGCGATGGTTTTACCGCTCTGCCCCCGGAGAGGTTTGAATACACACCCTTTGAAGACGGGACAAAGACGGACCTGTTGACCCGGATCACAGGTGCCTTGGGAGATGTCACCACTGTCCATTACAGCCCCTCTTCCTCTGCCCCCAACACCACTTTTCCGGAAAACTATTGGCTGGTTACATCGATTACTCAGGCCAACGGCATGGCCGGCTTGCATGCCTTTTCCGCCACATCCACGCTCGCTTACGAAAGCGGGGCCTATGACCTCGCCTCCCAGGAATTCCGCGGATTCGGCAAGGTCACCGAGACAAGGCCGGATGGGACAAAGGTGGTCCACATCTTCCATCAGGACGATGCAAGAAAAGGCAGGGAACAGAGTACCGCAATATTGAATGCGCAGAATGCCCCCTATCTCGAAGCCGTGAACTACTGGACGTCATCATCCAGCAACGGCGTCCATACGGTGAGACTGGAAAAAACGGAAGAGTTCACCTATGACGGCACCCCGGGTAATCCAAAGGTGACAAGTACCGAATACCAGAATTTCGACGCCTATGGCAATGCGGGTCTCACTATTGATCATGGCGATATTTCCGTCACTGGAGACGAAGCCTATACCAGCAGGGAGTTTGTGTACAATCCGGACCTCTGGATCGTGAACCGGGTCAAACATTCTACGGTCAGGACTTCAGAAAACGGCACGAAACTCAGGGAAAGCTGGTTTTATTACGACCGATCCTTTGATTCGTCATCTGCGCCCTTTGCAGGGAACCTCACCAAGGAGGAACATTGGAACAATAACGGCGCGAATCCCGTAATTACCTATAAATATGACTCCTACGGAAACATGATCCGGAAGACCGACCCCCTGGGTCGCACCACGGAGATCGTTTATGATGCAACCTATAATACATTCCCCGAACTGGTTTATAACGCCAAGAACCACCTGACCGCCACGTCCTTTAATCCCGTCATCGGCAAACCCGTTTCCGTGACGGATCCGAACGGCAACAAAACCACCTATGCCTACGATGTTTTCAACCGGCTGACAAAGATCGTCAAACCAGGCGACAGCGAAGCCTTTCCAACGACGGAAATGCAGTATGTCCTCAATGGCTCTCCCCCCCATTACGTCATCGTCAAAAACCGCGAAACCGCCGGTGGGAGCACCTTCGACGCTGTTCAGGTGATTGACGGATTGGGAAAGACGATTCAGACGAAATCGGAGTATGACAATCCCGCAAGCATGGTCACCTCCGACACGTTCTACGATGCGATGGGCAGAGTCGCAAGGCAATCGAACCCCTATCTGGCCGATGCCGCGATGGGGTATAGTTCGCCCAACCCGGGCATCGCTGCGACGCAGACCGGCTATGACGTCCTGGGACGGCCGACACTGATCACCCATCCGGACAACACGTTCCGTACCGTTTTCTATAACCACTGGACCACAACCGAAACCGATGAGAATGGACGCACAAAATCAAAGACCTTGGATTCGAACAAAAAGCTGATCCAGGTCGTGGAAAACAACCAAGCCGAAGCCTATACCACCAGATACCAATACAACGCCCTTGGGGAGCTGCTCTCGATTACCGACCACCAGGGCAACACGTCCACCCATGAATACGATTCCCTGGGACGCAGAATCAAGACCGACGATGTGGATCTCGGGCAGCGGCTTTTCAGCTATGACCCTGCCGGAAACATGATTTCGCAGACCGATGCGCGGGGGATCGTCACCAAGTACCAGTATGATGCCCTGAACCGTCAGACGCTGATCGACTACCCCAATGACAAAGACATCCAGTTCGTCTACGACCTGAACACGAAGGGGGCCCTGTCCATGGTCTATACCAACCTGGGCATCGACAGCTACAAATATGACCAGCGTCTGCGGAAGATCCAGGAAGACAGGACCATGGACGGGCAAACCTGGACCACGAAATGGGACTATGATTCCATGGATCGGGTTGTCCGCCAGACCTATCCGGATGGCGAAATCGTTCAGTACGCCTACAATGCCCAGGACAAGCTGGCGGGGGTTCAACGGGCTTCGCAGATGATCATAAACGGCATGGCCTATGATGCGGCGGGACTAATGACGCAAAAGAGCTATGGCAATGGTTGGAATACGACTTTTACCTATGATCCCGCAAACCTGCGGCTTACCAATATTTCCACGACAAAGTCTCAGGGAAAATTGCAGGACCTGTCTTACGCCTACGATAATGTGGGAAATGTGACGACCCTGAAAGATGTCGTTTCCGGCAGGACCGAGACCTTTGCCTATGACGACCTGTATCGAATGGTTCGTGCCCAAGATGACCTGACGACAGGCGGTATTGACACAAGCTACACGTACAATGCCGTCGGCAACATGACGTCGGAAACGGACAACAAAACCCAGACGGTGACCCAGTACACCTATGGGCAGGGGACAGCCAAACCCCATGCCGTGACAGGCAAGACCGACAAGCTGCCCAACGTCGGTTCCTTCGTGATCAACAATGGAAATGCCTATTGCACGAAGACGCAGGTCACACTCAACAATATCAGCATGGGCGTTACTCCCGGCAATGCGGCCGATTTTTATATGGCAAGCGAAGACAAAGATTTCATCGGCGCATCTTGGCAGCCATTTATGACGGCGCCGGTCTTTGCTCTGAGCGCAGGATTCGGAAACAAGATCGTCTATTTCAAGGTGAAAAACGCAAACGGAGAATCGAAGGTCAAGAGCGACGACATTCAATATCTGCTCGATACGGATGGGGACGGCATCCCGGATGTTTATGATAACGACATGGACAATGACGGGATACCCAACGCGGCAGATGCCGAGCCCCTGAATCCGGGAAACGCCCTGCTTGACCCGGATGGGGATGGGCTTACGAATTTGCAGGAATATCTTCATGGAACGAACCCCAACAGGAAGGATTCAGACGGTGACGGTTGGAGCGATTACCATGAAATTTTCGTCGCCAAGACAAACCCGAATCTGGCGGATACGGACAAGGACGGAATACCCGATCCCATCGACCCGAGCCCGAACAATCCGTACAACGATGGCTTCAGCGAAAATTATTCTGTAAAGCGGTGGACCTTCAACGCGGGTGGGGGCATCAGGACCGGTACGCTATACGCGGCCGCGGACACACTGGGTAACGGTTTTGGCAAGGGCGCCCTGTCGGATGCAGACGGCGACGGAATGCCGGATAAATGGGAAGCGGATCATGGGCTGGATCCCGCCAATCCCGCCGATGCAATGCACGATACGGACGGCGACGGTCTGACCAATCTGCAGGAATATCGCTATGGGACAAACCCCAACGCCAAGGATTCGGATGGCGACGGCCGAAGCGATTACCAGGAAATCTTTATCTACCGTACGAACCCCTTGGAGAGGGATTCCGACAAAGACGGCATCCCGGACGCGCAGGATCCGGAGCCGAACAAACCGACCTACATTTACGGAACAAGCGAAAACTTTATCGCCAGAAACGGGACCTTCAATGCCGGTGGGAACAACAGGGCAAGTGAAGCGTATTCGATTGCAGCAGATCAGATCGGGGGATTCCTGAAAGACAAGGCAACGTATGTTGCAAAATTTTCCATCTCGCCTGAGGCGATTGACTTTGAGAATACGCAGGTGAGCCGGTCCAGAACGGCTACGCTGACCATATCGAACAAGGGCATGGAAAACCTCATCATCGGTACGATTTCACTGTCAGGGTTAGATACCCCTGAGTTTGCCGTTCTACAGGAGAATTGTTCCGGACTGGTTCTTTCTCCATCCGTCCATTGCACGATTCAAATATCTTTTGCGCCCAAATCGCCGGGGGGGAAGGGTACAAATCTCGCCATTCTATACAATGACGGTGAAATCAAGAATGCCGCCGTTGCCGTGTCGGGCATTGCCTTGATTGCACCGCCGCAGATCTTGAACGTAACAAAAATTGGCAACGGCACCGTGACCAGTTCGATGGCCGGCATTGACTGCGGCTTTGACTGTTCAGAGTCATACGAGTACGGAAACACGATTGCCCTTTCAGCCTCAGCCTTTTCAGGATCGACTTTCGCAGGCTGGTCCGGCGACTGCTCCGGGATGGCGAATCCACTGGATGTTCTCATGAATAGCGCAAAGACCTGTACTGCAATCTTCTCGCCCGAGGGCGACATGAACGGCGATGGAATCGTGGACCTTACGGATGCGATCCTGATCTTGAAAGTCCTGACGCGCATACCTGCCACAGGTAGCGGGATGAATGCCCCGATCTCCGTTATGGACGTGAACCAGGACGGCAGGATCGGTGTGCCGGAGGTGGTCTATATACTGCAGAAGGTGGCCGGGATCCGATAGGGGCGGGACAGGGGGGCGTAAATGCAACCTGCCGCCCTTTTCCTGGATGATTTCATGGATCAGCGACAAATCCACTTCTTTATCCTGAAAATTTCGCCGGGGCGGATGGAACGCCTGTTTGTCAAGAGTGTATTGAAGTCCATTTTTCCTCCTTACAGGTTAATCTCTAATCACGTTTCGCGAAGGGGGAAACCCATAGTTCATGACCATCCGTTGCGGCACTGATCATCCCCTGTAAATCAGTACGATAAATCTGGACGCCGGCTTCCCTGAGCCGGTTCAGAACTGCAGGATGGGGGAGTCGAAAGGGATTATCGAAGCCTGCCGAGATGATTGCCGCTGAAGGCTTTACAGCTTTGAGGAAGATTTCCGTAGTAGAGGTCCGTCCACCGTGGTGGGCCACAAAGAGCAGGGGACTGTCAATATCTCTCCGGTGGGATAAAATCGTTTCCTCTGTAGCGCCGGAAATATCGCCGGTAAAAAGAATGGAAACGCTGCCAAAGGTCATCCTCATAACCAGAGAGCGGTCGTTGACTTCCGTATAACCGCCTTCCATCTCGTTTTTCAAGCCGGGTGAGGATGGGTTTAGATATTCAATTCGGACCCCTTCCAAAATGATCGGGGCGACGTTCGACGTCAGGCGGCGATGGGGGATACCCCGTTCGTGTATGACTTTGATAAATTCTTGATATTTTAAACTGTTCGATGCTTCCCCGTTAGACCATACCTCGCCTACGGAGAAATTCTGCAAAATGAAAAGGAGGCCGTGAAGATGATCAGGATGGGGATGGGTCAGGACGACGATGTCGATGGCGTTGATTCGTTCGTGCCACAAGTAGGGGGCGACGATATATTTTCCCACGTCAAAGGTGCTGTTCGGGAAACCGCCGCCGTCGATGAGCATAACTATTTTCCCGGGAAAGCGAACCAGGGTCGAACTTCCCTGACCTACATCGATGGCCTCCGTCGACAAGATGCCCTGGTTACGTCCGTGTTCATAAAGAAATATTCCATTTAGGATAAAGAACAGGACAGAGACACAAATAGTGTAGTGGACCCAGACCGGGGGGGTGGCCACGCTTGTTATATTGGCATCTGCGGGAAGAAATGGAGGCGGCAACAGGCGAAATATGCCGTAAATCAATAGATAAAAGCAGGCGACCTCCAGAACGCCCGGGGTGGTAAGATAGAGGGATGACCAGGACAGAGATGCAAAAAAGTCGTTGATGGCCAGGGAGGTCATTATCAGGACTCCGGCGAGGTCCATACAGAGAACGCACAGTGAAGTTGACAAGGGAAGCAGAAGCACGGATGCCAGGGAGGCGGGAACGGCCAGAACGCCCAGGATGGGGACAAGGATGATGTTGGCAGGAAAGGCAATGAGGGAGATGCGGTTGAAATAGAGGGCGATAAGAGGCATCGTTCCCACCATGGCACTGAAGGAAACAATCAGAAAAAGGGCGGTTTGGTAGCAAAGCTTTCTCGTCAGATAAAGCAGGGTCGATGAATCCTTCTGCATGGGCGGCGGTTTGGGGATCATGACGGTCAAGCGTGGGGTAATGAACAGGATTGCGGTCACCGCTGCAAACGACAGTTGAAAGGAGATGTCAAAAAGGGCAGGGGGATAGATGACAAGGATGAACAGGGCGGCCATTGCCAGGGTGTTGTAGAGGTCGCGGTTTCTGGCGATGAGCAGGGCGGTCATAAGGGCCAGGATCATGAGGGTGGCACGCAGCACGGACATCCCGGCACCGGCGATAAATGTATAGAGGATAACCGGGGGAACAGCGGCCAGAAACGAGAGCTTATCCATATCGAAGCGGAGGAGGAGATAGGGAAAGCGTCTGAAGACGGAACGGAAAAGGGAGATGGAAAAGAAGGCGACGAGTCCCATATTGAATCCTGAGATGGCAATGATATGGGATGTGCCGGTTTTGCTGAAGGCATCCCTGATCTCCCGGGGGATCTCCTGCTGATCGCCGAGGATGCAGGCCTTGATGATCTCCCGTTCCGGAAAGGGGGCATTTCGGTCGACGAAGGAACGGATGTTGGCTCGCAGCTCTTCCAATCGCTGCCGGAACGGATTGCCGCGTCCTTTCCTCAACAGGACGATACGGGAATCATCGGCCACGTAACCACGGACGAGAACCCCTTGAAATCTAAGATAGCGTTCGTAATCGAAGCCACCGGGATTATTGAAGTTACTCACCTGGCGCAATCGGGTACGGGTGCTGATGGCATCCCCGTAAGCAAAGGTACGACTGCCGTGATAGCTCAATAGTACCTTGCCGCGGCAAGGCTGCTCAGAACCCTCACCGTCGGTCATCTTCGTTACGGAAAGAAGCAGATCGGTCTTTTCCGGAAAGTTATGCGGCGCCTCGCTGATAAGCCCTTCGATCGTTATGGGATCGTTCCGCAGCATGTTGTAAATATGGCAGATTGATAAGACATTGCTTTTGATGGTTTGGAGTATATGGGGGATGTATTTGCCTGTCAAGGGATATTTCCATCGGAAAATCAGGGTTGGCTATACGGCATGTGGGTCGGCGGCGGTCCTTCAGTCGC
>Ga0302248_1002160_pt1 | contig 12519 bp, 10 predicted proteins | sample AAG_UR_Leu_MG_FD_193528 | JGI IMG/M metagenome (GOLD analysis project Ga0302248, IMG submission 193528) | Enriched activated sludge microbial communities from anaerobic digester in WTTP, New Holstein, Wisconsin, United States - AAG_UR_Leu | ecosystem: Engineered > Bioreactor > Anaerobic >... | reverse complement strand
AATTTTTTTGGAAACCGGCATAAAAAAGCACCGGGTGCATAAAAGACATCATATTAAGCAACTATATTGCTGTAGAAGGCTTAAATACAGCATAGTGGCAAAATTTACGATTGACAAAACGACGATTTTTATATACTATTTTAATGTGAGTCGACTGTGCACCTATAGCTCAGCAGGATAGAGCGACGGTTTCCTAAACCGCAGGCCGGAGGTTCGAATCCTCTTAGGTGCACCATATGTGAAAGCAGACACTGTAAGAGATTGCGGTGTTTTTTATTTTTTTGAACTTTCGCTCATAATTAAAGATTTGGGCACAATTTGGGCACAGTCTTCGAAATTGGGGTATATTTATTGCGAATTATTAATACCTACGAAAGCTATCAATGTCGAAAATAGTCGGAATTTGCGTGCGTCCAAATGGAGGAAAATGTAATATGATAGCGAAATAGATATAGTGATAGGTTGACTATACGAAAAGTTATTATTACAGATGAAGGAAATTTGGAACTACTATAGAATAAATAAAGCAGGAAGCTTTGAGGTGATTCCATGACTGCTGAAATAGGAATTATGAATCGTTATGGTATAGCACTTGCCGCAGATAGTGCTGTAACAATAGGCGACCAAAAGGTATTTAATACAGCAAACAAATTGTTTGCCTTATCAAAGTTTCATCCTGTCGGTATTATGGTTTATGGAAATGGTGCATTTATGGATGTGCCTTGGGAGATAATAATAAAGTCATACAGAAAACAACTTAGCAATGAAAAAAAATCCTATTTACAAGAATATGCTGAAGACTTTATGTCATATCTTTTTAGTAATCGTAAATTTTCTACAGATGAATCTGAGAAAGTCTATGTCGGAAGGACATTTATCTCATACTACGATAATCTACTGGAAGTAGCAAATAAAAAAATCATAGATATGAACATTATGTCACCGACTCAAGAAAACTTGATCGGTGCCCTTCACGATATAATTATTCAAAACTTAGAGAAATTTGAGGGATATGAAGCTTTAGCTGGGTTTGATGATGAGTTTTTAAGACAATTCTATGAAAAATATGAAGATCATGTTGAGAATATAATTAAGAGCAGAGTTGATTTTGAATTACCGAAAGCAATTATTGATGAATTGAAACGTTTTTGCGCTTTAATTTTATCTAAAAATGTTTTTGCTAATTATAGTGGAGTAGTAATTGCGGGATTCGGTGAAGAAGATATATTTCCAAGATTATATGAATATGAAGTCGAAGGTAAAATACTAGGGCGAAGAAGATATAAACTTAGAAAAACAACAATTATTGAAGCGGAAAATACTCAGAATAGTACGATTGTTTCTATTAACCCATTTGCACAACAAGAAATGGTACACTCTTTCGTTGAGGGAATTGATCCATATTTGAAGTATCAAATGTTTAGATTAGTAGAACAGTTTACTAGTCAATTACCTATAATAATAGAAGACATATTAAAACAAACAAATAGTATTGAGTTAAAACCTGAGGACAAGCAAGGCATTGAACAACTTGGAAATGATATTTTAACCAGTATAAAGGATAGCTTTGATAAGTATAAGCAGGCGAAATACGTTATACCACTCATAGATGCAGTTGCAACGTTACCCAAGGAAGAACTTGCTGCTTTAGCAGAGGCATTAATAAATTTAACATCTATTAAAAGGAAAATGACTATTAATATTGAGACTGTAGGTGGACCAATAGATGTTGCGATAATTACGAAAGGAGATGGTTTTATCTGGATTAAGAGAAAACATTATTTCCAGCCCGAATTAAATCATAGTTTTTTCAAAAACTACATGTGGGGTGATACTCATGATTCGTGTAAATTTCTCAATAGAGACTAAACCGGAAGAAAAGTGTCCTGAATCTGTAAGAAATTTTAATTTTTACAAAAGTACTGTTGAAAACTTTGATTTTGATTATCAACTTTTAAAAAAAGAACGAGAATCAGATAATTCAAGTAATAGAGAAACTATGACTATGTGTAAGAAATAGTGCATTACTGAGGGTACTAAACATTTTGAAACATCTTAAGTATAAAGTTATTAGATATTTGCCTGTAGACCATAGGAGAAGTAAAAATTGTAACTCCTATGGTTATTTTTATATTCTAGAGGCATATGTTGAATACTTATAGATTGTATTAGTAATTAAGTAGTGATATCCTAATTATGTAAAACAAAAGGGGTGTCAATTAGGTTTTTCATAATATTGATTATAGATGCTTCTAACTATTAAGGACACAATGGAGTAAAGTAATGGAGGATTTATGTATGCAAAAGTTGGATTTATCAACGTTGGAAAGAAAACTATGGGATTGTGCAGATATTCTGAGAGGTACGCTTAATTCGACACAGTATATGGAGTACATATTTGGAATGCTATTCCTTAAGAGAATAAACGACCAGTTCAATGCTGAAAGAGAAGAAAAGAAAAAGCAATTCTCAAAGCTACCGGCGGAAGCATTGGATAAGGTATTGGAAAATGCAAAAGCATATAAAACATTTTTTATTCCCAAACAAGCAAGGTGGATAAATTTCAAGGATCTGAACTTGAATATTGGTGCTGAACTTGATAAAGCATTCAAAGCAATAGAGGATGAACCAAGAAATTCTGAACTTGTTGGTGTACTTACAATGGCTAATTATAATGATAAAGAAAGGGTGCCGGATGGCAAGCTCAATCAACTTCTTCAAATTTTTGATGCCATGAATCTTTCCAATGAGGGTTTAGAAAACCCGGATATACTCGGGGATGCTTATATGTATCTTATAAAGCAATTTGCTGATGATGGCGGTACCAAAGGTGGAGAGTTCTATACCCCTAAAGAGGTAAAAGAGGTAATGGTGAAGCTCTTGAAGCCCCAGGAGGGAATGAGCATATATGATCCTTGTGCCGGATCAGGAGGTTTTCTTATTAGTGCAATTGAGTATGTAAAGGCGAACAATCAAAACCATAGAAATCTACAGCTATACGGGCAGGAAATTAACCTGACAACATGGGCGATTGCTAAGCTAAATATGCTTCTTCATGATGTATCAGGTTCAACCATTTGGAAAGGCGATACAATCAGAGAACCTAAAAATACAGAAGGTTCAATTTTAAAGACTTTTGACATGGTACTTTCGAATCCTCCTTTCTCTCTCAAAAATTGGGGCAGGGAGGTTGCACAGAAGAACGATTATAATAGATTTAATTATGGTGTTGCACCAGCATCATATGGGGATTTTGCTTTCGTTCAGCATATGCTCGCTTCTTTGAATTCAAAAGGTATAATGGCAAGTGTAGTTCCTCATGGAGTTCTCTTCAGGGGCGGGGAAGAGGGTAAAATTAGGGAAGCAATGCTTGAGGATGATGTTTTTGAAGCGGTAATCGGATTTCCGCAGAATTTATTCTATGGGGCATCTATTCCCGCTTCTGTAATAATTTTAAATAAGTGCAAACCGGCAGAGAAGAAAGGCAAGATCATTTTCATAGAGGCTTCGCAGGGATTTGTTAAAGACGGAAATAAAAACAGACTTAGGCCGGAAGATATTGAACATATTGTAAAGACCTATGAAGCTTATCAGGATGAAGAAAAGTTTGCTAAAATAGCTACTCTAGATGAAATAAGAAAGAATGATCATAATCTTAATATAACAAGGTATGTTGATACTTCCGAGGAAGAGGAAGAAATTGATATTGAAGAGATAATCAGCAGAATATCACAAAGAGAACAAGAGCTTGCAGAATCTAAAGAAAAACTGAATACATTCCTTGAACAACTTGTTTTTAAAAGGCTATAGGGGGATGACGTGACTATGACAAGAGAAAGTTATAAAGAGACAGAGTTAGGGATTTATCCTGATGAATGGGAAATGCTTTTAACTGAAGATTTACTCATAAATGAAAAGGGAGCAATGAAAATAGGTCCATTTGGTAGTCAATTGAAAAAAGAATATTTAGTTGATTCAGGTTTTAAAGTATATGGACAAGAAAGCGTGTTTTATAATGATTATTCTATAGGGAATCGTTTTATAAATGAAGAAAGATACTTGCAACTAAAATCATGTGAGCTACTGCCTGGTGATTTAGTAATCACAATGATGGGAACAATTGGCAAGACTGCTATTGTACCAGACAATATTGAAGCTGGAATAATGGATTCACATTTAATAAGATTAAAGATAGACAAGTCTAAGTGCAATGCCGAATTTATCAGGCATTCGCTTACAAGTAATATGGTTGTTAAGCAGATAAAAAAACTTTCGGTTGGGGGTATAATGGCTGGTTTAAGTTCAGCTATTATTAAGAAGCTTCAGTTTGTTGTACCTCCGCTTTTAGAACAACAATATATAGCGGAAATACTTAATAAAACTGAGGAGCATATTAATAGAATTGGTAAGACCATTGAAGACTATCATTTATTGAAAAAAGGTATGATGAAAAAGCTTTTTACAGAAGGCATTGGCCATACTGAATTTAAAGAGACAGAGATAGGAAGAATACCAAAGACCTGGGAAGTAAGAGAACTTTCTGATATAAGTGAAATAATAACAGGCAATACACCGAAAACATCAGATAGAGAGAATTATGGGAATGAATACATATGGGTTTCTCCTGCTGATTTAGGTAGAAAGAAATATGTATGCATGACAACTAAAATGCTTAGCAAGAAAGGATTTTTGAAAACCCGGCAATTACCTAAAGGAGCAATTCTGGTAACTTGTATTGGCTCAACTATTGGGAAAATAGGCATTTTGAATGATACAGGAAGTACAAATCAACAAATTAACTCAATGATATGTAAGGAAGGTGTATATAATGAATATGTCTATTATGCACTTGACTTCAACTTTGAAAAATATACTGCATACATATCAACTCAGGCAGTACCAATTATAAATAAAACGGTGTTTTCTAAGTTCAAACTACCAATCCCAATATATTGTGAACAAAAACACATTGCAGAAGTACTCGCAGAACTAGATAATAGAATTGATTTATTTCAACAACAACGGGAAGATTTCATTCAACTTAAAAAAGCTCTTATGGAGCAGCTCTTGACGGGGAAGATCAGAGTTCCTCTATCATAAATATTACCGAAAGGGGGAAGCCCTTATGGAATACTTAGGCAATGAGTACACATTAGTTGAAGAACCGGCGATTAAATATTTAACCGATAAGCTTAGCTATGATTATATTGAAGGTGAGAAGCTCACCCCTGCCTTTGGTGAAAGGGAGTCCCTCCGTGATGTAGTTCTTGTCATCAGATTAAGAATGGCTCTGAAGCGGCTAAACCCATGGATGAATGAAGAATCAGTAGATGCAGCGGCAAAATTCCTTATTAATAGTGAATCTTTGGGAACTTCACTCATGGAAATCAATGAAAAAATATATAAGGCTATTGTAGACTTAGGATTTACGGTACAGCAGACTATGAACGGGCAGAAGAAAAAGCAGACTGTCAGGTTTATAGACTTTGAAAATATCAGCAATAACGATTTTCTTGTAACTAACCAATTTGAAGTACAAGGTATCATTAAGACTATCTTTCCGGATATCGTTATATTTATTAACGGTATACCGATAGTTGTCATTGAGGCCAAGTCCCCTTTCAAAGAAAACGCAGAAAACATAAGAACCGGTAAAAAGGATGCATACAATCAACTGAGAAGGTACATGGACATTAGAGATGGATCCATATCCGAAGGTGCGGAGCGTCTTTTCCATACTAATTTCTTTACTGGAATAATAAACAAGTTTCATGCCTATGCCGGAACTATCAGCAGCAGCTACGATTATTACCTGGAATGGAAAGATCCATACCCTTTTAAAATAGAGTATATGGAAGATATAGAGAATAACGGACAGAACCGCTTCCTGCAAGGAATGCTTGAAAAGAATAACCTTCTGAAAATCATGCAGTTCTTTATCTTGTTTGAAACTGAGGAGGATGTTAGGTTAAAAAAACTCGCAAGGTATCAGCAGTTTAGAGCCTGTATGAAGGCAATAAATAGGATTATGGAAGGTAAAACCCCCCTTGAAAAAGGAGGAGTAATTTGGCACACCCAAGGTTCTGGGAAATCACTAAGTATGGTTATGCTTGCCAAGATGATCAGGAGAACCAAGGAGCTGTTGGATACGATGATAGTAGTTATTACAGACAGAATTGACCTGGATAAGCAGATATATAATACCTTTACAGGGATATTTCCAACTGAATATACCTTAGCGGATTCTAATTTGGACAAAATACTTACAAGGGCTGAAACTGTTCAAGAAATGAGAAACCTGCTATCAATGGCACAGGCAAAAATTATTATGACGACTATTCAAAAATTCCAATGCAAATCGGACGAAAATCCAATTTTAGAGGATGAAACCCAAGCTTCCGCACTGTTTTTTGATAAGGAAATAGAGGTGCTTACAAACAAACAAAATGTTGTTGTTTTTACCGATGAGGCCCATAGAAGCCAATATTCTAACCTTTCTATGAACATGAGAAAAGCGCTGCCAAATGCTACTTTCATAGGTTTTACAGGTACCCCTATTGAAAGGGAGGATAAATCCACATACAGGACATTTGGTTCTTTAATTGACAGCTATACAATTTCACAAGCGGTTGAAGACGGCAATACAGTTGCAATTGTTTATGAGGGCAGGAGGCAGGATCTGCACATTATTCAGGACAAGCTGGATGATGACTTTGATGAGTATTTTAGGAATAAGAGGGAGGATGAAAAAGAGGAGATTAAGAAGCGGTATTTTAATAAAATCTCTCTTGCTGAAGCGGATGACAGAATTAACGATATTGCTCGGGATTTGCTTATTCACTATAGGGATAACAGTTATAAACTTGGCTTTAAGGCACAGCTTGTAACCGTTTCAAGACTTGCATGCGTAAAGTACTTTGACGCATTACAAAGGCATATGCAGGAAGTTTTTGGGGACAACCCTATCGAGATAAAAATAATCTTTTCCTGTGACAATAATGAAGAACCATATCTCACTAAGCACAGGACGCCAAAGTCTGAACAGGACCTCATTATTAGCCGCTTCAAAAAAGAAATTGAAAAGGACAGGCTTTGTATCATTATAGTCAAAGATATGCTCCTAACAGGCTTTGATGCAAAGATAGAGGATGTAATGTACCTTGACAGACCATTGAAAGAACATACCTTACTTCAGGCAATAGCAAGGGTAAACAGAACCTATGATAAAGAGTACAAGGCTTTTGATGAAAACGGGAATGAGATTAACGGACAAAGAACAAAGTATTACGGTAGGGTTGTAGATTATTTTGGTGTCACACGGCATCTTGAAGAAGCACTTGCTATATTCGATGAACATGATGTCGGTGAACCAATGGAGAACATAGATTCATTGTTTAGAAAAATGCTGGATTATAAGGAAGCGGTAATGAGGATTTTTGCAGGAGTAAATAAAAGCAATCTGGATGTCCTAATGAACGTGTTAAAACCTGAGAATAAGAGGGCTGAGTTCGAAATGGCATATAGAAGATTTGCCGTTGCTGTAAATGCTTTAATGCCTGCACATATAAGGCAAGAAGACCTGAATGACCTAAAGTGGATGTCATATATACGTGCCGGAGCAAAAGCAAGGTTTGAACCGGAAGGGTCTATAGATATAAGTGATTGTGGGGAAAAAGCAAGAGAATTGATTTCAGAACATTTGAAGTCCAATGGTGTTTATCAGTGGATAGAACCTATTACTCTATTTGATAAGGATTTCAAAGACAGGATTAATCATGGATCAGATGAGGCCATTGCATCTGCAATGGAGCATGCGATCAAACATGCAATCAGTGTAAAAATGAGAAATAACCCTGTTCACTATACCTCATTGTTGGAAAGGCTTAATAAGATATTAGAAGAAACAAATATGAATTGGGAAGAGAGACGGAAACAGCTTGAAGAATTTATTGAAAGAGAAATGAACCGTGGTGAAGAGGATCTGATAAAAAAACTTAAGCTGAAAGATAATAGACAGCTGGCAATATTTGAAACAATACAGGAAGCTATGAAAGTGGGAAAGGTGTCAGAAGGCACCGAATATTATTCCGGGAATAGCGAGGAGGACAGGATAAAGGAAATTACCTTTTCGATTGAAGATGTAATTCTTGATACCAGGGTAAAGGGGTTTAAGCACAACCCTACCAGAATATCTGAAATGGAAGCGGCTGTATACGAGATGCTTTTATCAAAATACTATGATGCTCTGGGATATGATACCATAACAAAGCTTACAGTTCCGATTATTGATTTGGCAAAGATACATTATGGAGATATGGAGTAAAAAATAATGAAACTATCATATGAGTATGGAACCCAAAAAATAGAGTTTACCGTAATCCTAAAAAATAGGAAGACGCTTTCAATACAGGTAGAGGCACCTGATATTATAACTGTCAAGGCACCTATTGGTACCTCAGAAGCAAGAATACTTGAAGCGGTCAAAAGCAAATCTAAATGGATAGTCCAGAAGCTCTTTGAAATTAAAGAAATGGAATATAGAAAAAGAACCAAACAGTATATAAATGGCGAATCATTTATATATATGGGCAGAAACTACAGTCTACAGATAGAATACGATGAAAAAACACGCTTACCTGAAGCAAAACTGGTAAGGGGAAAGTTTTATGTCTATACTAATTCAAAAGAAGAAAAGGTAATCAAGAGGGCTCTTGAAAACTGGTATAAAGATAAGGCTGAAGAAAAGGTCCGGGAGCGGGTTAATTATTATCAAAGTTATTTTGACGTAATACCGACGAAGATTACCGTTAAGGATCAACAAAAACGCTGGGGAAGCTGTACAGCAAAGCGGGAATTATTCTTTAACTGGAAATGTGTTATGGCTCCTTCACCCGCACTTGATTATATCGTGGTTCATGAGATGTGCCATCTGGTTCACATGAATCATTCAAAGGAATTCTGGCAGCTATTAAAGAAGGTGCTCCCCGACTATGAAAGCAGAAAAGCCCGATTAAGGGATAACGGAATTAAATATGATTTGTAATCCGGATGTGTATTCCTGCAACCATGTTTTCAGGTGGATAGAGCTGCCTTTAACCAATTGGTACTGGCGGGTGAAGGAAATAAAAAAGGCCAAACCGTACAGATTTGGGTCGTTAATACTTATGGGCTCCAGGGTTATCAAGCCGGCATTTCAAGCTTTTATTTTTCTAAGCGTGCCATACTCCCAGTTATTGGGCTTATCACTTGTCAAAGATTCCTGTTCAAGTTGTTCGAGATACTGATTTAGCGTTTCTATCCTAAAAAGCAGACGGTTACCCATTCTTATACAGGGGAGCTGACGGCGTTTTACAAGTTGGGTTACAAGCCAATAGCTGATCCCTAAATATTGAGCAGCTTCGTAGGCGGTAAGAGTTGTTCGTGTTATACATGAATTTGTTAGATTATTAGTCATAATTATCATCTCCTTTAATTCTTTATTTTGGTATTTAGTGGCATATGTTAGGTATTCAGTACAATTACATAGGCAGTAAAAAAGTCCATTTTTCAAAAATGGACTTTTTTACTGCCTATATTAATATAATGCCCTTTGAAGGGAACTTTGCATCGACTTTCGCTAACGCTACTGATCTGATAATAATATCTTATGTATGTTTATAATATATAATTCAATCACAATTTCAGTCAATAGGTAAAATAAAAAAATTGAAACAACTATTTAATCAGTAATTATCGCCTATCTCATAATATAAATCTATCAAACTGATTTACCTAACCATAATGGAAATGAATTAGACCCCAAATGGAATGGAATAAATGGGGTTAATCTGTATGGCTGATTTAGGGGGGTTTACTTGGGGGATGTAAAGGGTATATGTTTCACCCGATTTTCAGGGGTACAAGTAAGGGTGGTAAAATTCAATTAGAATTAACATTACCATATAACATTTTAATTTTGCTGTACCGATTGAAAATACATAATCATCATACATTGTTTATATTGTTAATGATTACAAAGAAAATGGTGTATGATAATGGTTAGCATGGATGTTATGCAGAGAATACCAAGGATGCTGAACAAGGATGCTGAACAAGGATGCTGAACAAGGATGCTAACCAATACTGCTAACCAATACTGCATAACAAGGTATCATAACATTATGGATATTAATTTTCTTTAAGAAGCATTCTTAATATTGAATTGTTCAAAGGAAATGTTATAATAATATTAAACAGTATATAATCCTTTCAAATGAAAGACATAATGAGCACTTAAATAATGTGTTTGCTATGTCTATTTTTATTTTGAAAGGGGAATGGGAATGATTAAATACAGTATTAAGAGCAGTATTAACCAAATCAAGAGTACCGAGGAGATTCTGGAGTTTTTCAAGTTATCTGAAAATGAACTCATGTGGTATATTAGGGCGGCTGAACTCCAGCTTTCTTCTCCGGGCTGCAGGTATATAAAACTTATGGGGAAAGAAGTAAGATGTTCATATTCTGTTGAGGATCCAGTGGAAGCAGATTTCGAACTTAGAAGCAAAGACGGAGGTATTATCCATATCCTTGTCGCATTAGATCTTAAACGCATTGTTCTTTTTACTACTATCAATAATTACAGTTATGAAATATGGATAGGCTACAAACTTAGGGGGAAAGGGTATAGTTTTTACGAAAGACTATATGACTTGAATTATCGTCAAACCAGTAACAACCAAGTGTTTGCAAAATAAAATGCAGGCCCTACATATAAAGTGATATAGCAATTAGCAAGCTAAGTAAATAAATACAACAAAGCCATTAGGATTATTATGAATATGGCTTTGTTGTATTAAATTATGGCACTGGAGAGATATTTAGGATATGGTATTATTGTCTATCTATGGTGCTTTTGCTATGCTTGATGGCATGTAACAGGTACTTTATTCGTTTTACTTCTTGAGACTCATTACAATATTTATTTCTGTCATGTGTGCTTATGTATATGAATATGCTTTTGATTTTCTTAAAGCTTTTCTGCTGTTTTTGATGGTGGTAATCTTCACTCCATTTTCCGCTGCCTTTAGTCAAAGTATTTTTATGGTACAACTTAAATCTAGGACCGCTTATGTCGAAATACCATTCCGAATAGGGGGTAGATAAAGTCACAACTTGGTTATACCTGCTATAACTGTATTTGTATTTTCTACAAAAGCTAATTATTAGTTTTTCTGTTTCCGAATGCTCCGAAGATTCCTGGGATGGGTTGTCCAAGGATTGCATTTTATTAGATTTATCAGACTCTTCCACAATCATACCTCCTGAACAATATAATTAAAATCCTCCGGCTCAAACCTTGAAAGATCATCTTTACTCCAATTGCTGCTGTTGAGAATTCTTGTTGATTGACTTAAAAGTGCTTTCTCAAAAATGTTCTTAGGGATCGTCTGACCTTAGATTACTTACCATATTTTTTTACAGGTAGCAGGGATATGAATCTATAAGTTTCTCCGTACTACAGTATAGAGCATCCTTATTCTTTTCAAACATAGACTTAAAGATTTCAAAAGGCTCAAAAGGATTATAATATTAAAAGTCAATATATTTGGTATACATGAATCTCAGGACGTATTCTATTCTAACTGCATTATTGAGCGATTTTTTTTGTGAAATTAGTTTTTCTAATCCGTTTCACCTTGAACTTGTTGTCCAGGGAAACACCATCCAATATTAGTATATTTCCTACAAAACTGTCAACAGCTTCTTCCGGTATCTTACTGGATGATATCGGTTCTGTCTTAATTGTATCATACGGGTCTTCAAGTATTAGCATGAAACCGTCAGATTTCTTATAAACAAATTTACAATTGGCTATAACCACAATCTCACCGAGATTGCCAAATGTCTTTATTTGCAGAAGGTTTGCTGTTGCTATTTTATTGACCCAATTATTTTTTAGTTTATATACAGTGTCAAACCATTCAAGCGGTATACAGGATGCATCAGGGTAAGCTTTCTTTTTGTCTTGACATTTCTGGTTGGGCGCTTCTTCCTTAGTGGAATCGCTGCTTGTTTCAGGGCTATCGCTAGCACTTTCCTTAATATTGTCATCATGAGGGTTTGAAGCGGTAGATATAATCACCTTGCCAGACTTTAGTCTTCGATTTTCTTTGACTAGAAGAGTAATGACTACTATTGCTCCTACTAACATTGTAGCAATGACCCCTATATAAAAATCTTTTTGTAACATTGACTATACCCCCTTAAACCAGATTTAATCTATTATGTATGTACTTATAATTCTATATTTCAAGACCATAATATCACATTATTTTACAAAATAATACTATTAGTATTATAATAAAGTGCGTATTTCGGCGACATCCGGACAATGATACCGGAATTATCCGGACAGCATATCGGAATTATCCGGACACCGTATCGGAATTATCCGGACACCTTGTCGAGCTAACAAATTAAGTGCCCCCCTTAAAGTATAAAGCTTTAAGGGGGGCAAATAATGAGGAGGCTAGACAT
>Ga0302248_1002155_pt1 | contig 12526 bp, 7 predicted proteins | sample AAG_UR_Leu_MG_FD_193528 | JGI IMG/M metagenome (GOLD analysis project Ga0302248, IMG submission 193528) | Enriched activated sludge microbial communities from anaerobic digester in WTTP, New Holstein, Wisconsin, United States - AAG_UR_Leu | ecosystem: Engineered > Bioreactor > Anaerobic >... | reverse complement strand
GCTGAGCATCGTGACCTCGTCGACAGCATCGAAAGGGGGTGCGAGCTGATGAACCTGCCCCGCAGCACGTATTACCACAAGTCCAAGAACCGGCCCGACGGGGAGCAGGCGCTCATCGCCCGCATCGAGTCCGTGATCGAAGAGTTCCCCGGCTACGGATACCGTCGGGTGAGCAAGGAGTTGCATCGTCGAGGGTTCCGGGACAACCACAAGAAGGTGCTTCGCGTCATGAAGCAGCAGGGATTGACGCGAAAGCCCAAGCGCCGCTGGGTCCGCACCACGAACAGCGGGCATGCCCATCGGGTCTATCCCAATCTCGCGCAGAACCTGCTGGTCACGGGCCCCAACCAGCTCTGGGTGGCCGACATCACCTACATTGCCATCCTGAGCGGCTTTGTGTATCTGGCAGTCATCCTGGATCGGTTCGCCCGCAGGGTCGTGGGGTATGCCCTGTCACGCAACATCGACACGGCCTTGTGCCTGGAGGCCCTCCGGATGGCCCTGGCGCTCCGCAGGCCCCCGAAAGGGATCGTCCACCACTCGGATCGCGGGGTCCAGTATGCCGCCAACGACTACGTGAAGGAGTTGCTTGCAAACGGCTTCCGGATCAGCATGGCCCGCAAGGGCAACCCCTACGACAACGCGGCGGCCGAGAGCTTCATCAAGACCCTGAAGGCCGAGGAGGTCTATCTCTGGGAGTACCGGACGATGGATGATGTTCAAAATCGTCTTCCCCACTTCATCGAGGACGTTTATAATCGCAAGCGGCTGCACTCTGCTCTCGGCTATGTACCGCCTATGGAGTTCGAGGAAATGTTCAACCTAATGAAATCCTGTCCGGCTACCCTAACCGCATCTGTCTAACCGCAGGGGGGCACTCCAGATGTGCGTATTGTTGCAGGAGGTTGTATAGGCAGCAGCATTGACTGTCGAGTCAGAGAATATGATTTGCAACGTAAGACGACATATTATTCAAATAATAATGTAACTGAAATATTACGCAGCTTATATCCATACATAAAACCGTTATCTATTGAAGGAAAGAGTGCTTATCGAGGTCTGTCAATACTTATTAAATCAGGTGCTTGGAATACTAAAAGTATAAAGCAGTTAGCAAAAGCAGTTATGCGGGTGAATGTATTGAATCAAATTGGAAAATCCGATTTCATTCACTCTCATATATTCACTTCTGTGTATGATTATCTGTTTGTTGCGAAAGCTTATAATGTGCCAATTATTGTAACATTTCACGGCTTGCCAACAAGAGGAGGAGTTCAAATAAATAATCAAAGAATAAATAATATAATATTTAAAGAAGTCAAAATATTTCTTGTAAACACTAAGTACGCAAAAAGGCAGTTGATGAGTTTAGGATGCCCAGAAAATAAAATAGAAATTATACCACAGGGTATTAAAGTAGATGACTATCCATATGTACCGAAAATGATGATTAAGAATAGAAGAACAATATTATTAACTGTTGCACGATTAGCATATGAAAAAGGCCACGAATATGCAATCGAAGCGGTAAAGCAGTTAAAAGAATCAGGATATGATGTTGAATATCGGATAGTTGGAGATGGCCCGTTAAAAGATAGTATAAAAAGCTTAATAGGCGTGCATAAGTTAGAAGAAAACATAAAACTGTTGGGGGAGATTGAGAGAGAAGAATTGAAACAACAGTATCGTGATGCGCATATTTTTATTTTGCCAAGCATTGAAGATGTAAAAGGCATGCACACAGAGACACAAGGCGTAGTTATACAAGAAGCGCAAGCAAGTGGCAAAATTGTCATAGCAGCTAAAACTGGTGGAATACCAGAATGTGTAGACGATGGTACATCGGCATTTCTTGTAGAGCCGAGAAACTCAAAGATCCTGGCAGAGAAGATCCGATGGATAATTGAAAATCAAGATAAATGGAGTAAGTGGCAGGTAGCAGGGCGAAAATGGGTAGAAGAAAATTATTCATTAGAAAAGGTGGGTGAACGTATTTGTGATGTATATAGAACTATGATGCATAGATAGAACGAAGAAGACAGCGTTAAAGACGATAATTTAAATAAATTTGGTAGAATCTTCAGAAATGGTTATGGAAATATTCAATGCGGGCATCATAGGCTGCGGAAAAATGGGAATGCAGCATATGAAAGTCATCAATGCGTCTAAGAGGGCAAAGGTTATTGCAATAGCTGATCCAAGACTCAACTCGGCCGAAATTCGGCAAATAGTTGGAAAATCTGTCGAAACATATGACAGCGCAGAGCATTTGTTCTCAAAGGTTAGACTCGATGCGGTTCATATCGTAACACCTCCGGAAACCCATTACGCCCTTGGCAAACTAGCTCTGGAAAACGGCGCCCATGTCTACATTGAGAAGCCATTTGCCTCGAGAACAAGGGAGGCGGAAGAACTAATCCAGGAGGCGGAACGAAGAGGGCTGAAGCTGTGCGCGGGCCACCAGTTACTTGCATGTCCCGCAACGAAGGATACCGAACGTATTGTCGGAAACATCGGCGAGCTCGTACACGTGGAGAGTTATTTTGCTTTCCGGAAGGTTCGAAAATCTCTTTCCCCTGCCGATCAGGCAATCGATATCTTGCCGCATCCCGTGTATACCCTTCTTCATTATCTGAAAAGAAGAGGGAAAGCGGGCTATAGAGTCACCGCAATGGACGTAAAGTCCGACGGCGAGATACGGGCGATGATCGAGTATGACGGGCGTAAAGGAATCCTTGTCGTTACTCTAAAAGGTCGACCGGTAGATTCCTACCTGAAGATTGTAGGGACGAACGGGACAGTTTATGTTGATTATGTGCGAGGTGTTGTGACCAACCTGTCAGGGGCGGGTGCAGATGCCCTGGCGGCGGTCATTAACCCGTACAGGCAGTCATGGCAGGTCGTGTGTAAGACAACGCGGGCACTGGCAGGGATGGTACTTAAAAGAAACCGGAGCTATGAGGGACTGTCGGAATTAATCGATGATTTTTACAGAAGCATCTCGGAGGGACATACCCCCATCGTCACACCGGAATCAATTGTCGAGACAGTAGCCGTATGTGGAGAAATCGCGGCTGCGTTGAAGGAAAAAGAGACCGTCGAGGAAGAGAGGGCCGCGACCAGATTGAAGTACGAAGCAGACTTGCTCCCCGCTGCTGGAGCGAGGGGGCGCGTGTTGATCACCGGCGGTACGGGATTTCTCGGCAGAGCGGTCTGCAGTGAACTGCGGGGGGCAGGGTGGTCGGTTGTTGCCGTCTCCAGGACGATCCCACGATACTCTGAAAGGCAGCAAGGCATTGACTACGCATCTGGCGACCTGGCCGATGGGATTCCGGAGAAGGCGCTACAGAGGGTTTCGGCGATCGTGCACTGCGCGGCGGAGACCTCGGGGGGGAGGGAGGATCACGAGAGGAATTCCGTGGAGGCGACCCGGAAGCTGCTGCAGGCCGCGGCGGCTGCAGGTATAAATAGGTTCATACACATCAGCAGCCTCGCCGTCCTAAAGCCGGGCCGCAATTGGTCAGGCCCGCTGGACGAGTCATCGCCCGTCGACAGGGACAACCCCGGGCGGGGGGCTTATGTATGGGGAAAGGCCGGGGCGGAAGCGGTTGTCGAAGACATGGCGCGGCAAATCGGCATCGAGGCAAAAATCATCAGGCCGGGGCCGCTAGTGGATTTCAATCGCTTCGAGGCGCCAGGCCGTTTAGGCAGAGAAGTCGGGTCGTATTTTATCGTGATGGGAGGACGGAACAGCCGCATCAGCCTCTGCGACTTGCAGACGGCGGCACGGGTCATCCGACATTACCTTTCTGACTATGATTCAATGCCAAAGATCCTAAACCTGGTAGAACCGGAGGCATTTCCCCGCCGGGCGCTAGTCTCGCGACTCCTCGAAAGCCGTAAGGATCTGAAAGCCGTCTATGTGCCCGGTGCCGTCGTCCGTGCCATCTCATCCGTTCTTTGGGTCCTCCAGAAAACAGTCAATCCCTCACGCAAGCCGCTGTCCATCGCCCAGGCGTTTTCATCGGAGTCATACGACAGCGCCCTCGCGCGTGAAGTAATAGGGAAAGCCATATCGAACTAACAGGTCAGCCGTGAAAATTCTTTTTCTCTCCCAGATCGTGCCGTATCCGCCGCACGGCGGAGTTCTGCAGCGCGGGTTCAACATCATACGCGAGATTGCGAAGCGCAACGAGCTTCATCTGCTTGCATTCAACCACCCCGATGTACTCAAGACTGAACGGCTCGTGGAGGAAAGCAAAGCGGTCCTCGGGGCCTATTGCAGGACGCTCGAGTACGTCGATCTGTGGCCGAAACGTTCGGAGTTCCACCGATACGCGGGCTACCTGTGGGGGGGCCTCTCGGGGCTTCCCTTCAGCGTGCTGGCGCACAGGTCGCTGCGCTTCAGGAGGGCCATAGCGCGAATTGTGAAGGCCGAACAGGTCGACATCGTGCATTACGACACCCTTGCCCTGGCGCAATTCAGGGATATGGCGGAAGGGCTGCCGAAGGTTCTCACACATCACAACATCGAATCTCAGCTCATGGAAAGAAGGTCGGGCAGCGAAAGTGGTATCTTTGCGCGCACATACACGGGGCTGCAGGCAGAGAAGATAAGGGCCTATGAAATGGAGGAGTGCGGGAAGTTCGACCTGAATATCACAGTGTCCGATGCGGATGCGGCACAGCTAAAGACCATGGTCCCGGGGCTCAGGACCGCCGTTGTCCCCAACGGCGTCGACATCGAATACTTCATGTCGGACAACGGAAATTCGGCGATGGAGCCCGCGTTGATCTATACCGGTGGGATGAACATGTATGCGAATCGGGACGCAGTTTTGTATTTCCTCGAGCACATCTGGCAAAAAATCCGCGCCGAGATCCCGGGGTTGAGGTTTTACGCCGTCGGCCAGGATCCCCCGCCGGAGCTGCACAAAATAGCCGAAAAAGATATCGGCGTCGTCGTCACGGGATACGTCGACGACATCCGTCCCTACGTGACGCGTTCCTCGGTGTATGTTGTACCCCTGAGAGTCGGGGGCGGGACCCGTCTGAAGATTCTCGACGCCATGGCTATGGGCAAGGCCATTGTATCCACGACGATCGGCGCCGAAGGAATCGACGCAACGGACGGCAAGAACATTTTGTTAGCGGACAATCCCGAGGACTTTGCCGCCAGGGTGGTGACAATACTCAGAACTAGTGATCTGAGGATGAACCTCGGCAGGGAAGCCCGGAGATTGGTAGAGAATGAATATTCCTGGGGCACCGTGGGAAAGCGTTTGCAGGAAGCGTACGAGGACGTCCTGGATCGGGCACGGGCGAAAAGGGGGGACTGGCGATGAATCCCTACCTGGCATCCGTCTACAATGCCTGTCCTGTCTTCGTGCAGAACGCCATCCTGACCGGGTACAGCGCCATCCTCGACAGGGAACGCTATGGGGGAAGATTCGGGGAATATGCGGCTCTCATGGAGAAGTCCCAGTGGTACCGCAGGGCTGAGATCGCAGCCTACCAGGAGGAAAGGCTCAAGGAGGTCATACGGCACGCTTACGATACCGTTCCATATTACCGCCGCCTTTTCGACGACCGGGGCCTGAAGCCATCCGATGTGAAAACGAAAGCGGATCTGGTCAAGCTGCCGCTGCTGACGAAAGACGACATCAGGAAGAACTTCAAGGAACTCCTCTCTTCCCGTTTCGCACTTGGCAAGCTCAAGTACGGTCATACAAGCGGTACGACGGGGTCGCCCCTCGAGGTCGGATATGACGTATCAATCATTCACGCTACCTACGCGGCGCTGGACAGACAATACCGGTGGGCAGGCTGTCGGCTGGAACACGGTGAAGGCGGTGATAGGATTGCCGTTGCACGGGGAAACGTTATTGTCCAGCTGAGCAGTCGGAAGCCTCCTTTCTGGCGATACAACCGCTATCACAATCAGTTGCTCCTGTCGTCGTTCCACATGTCGAGGGAAAACCTGCCGCATTACCTGCAGGAGATGAAGGCATACGGGGCTCAGGTGCTGGACGGCTACCCCTCCACGCTGTACGTGCTCGCGAAGCACCTGAAAAACAACAACAGCCATTTTCCCCTCAAGGCAGTGATTTCTTCCTCAGAGACCTTGTACGACTTCCAGCGAGAGACCATTGAGCAGAGCTTTCAATGCCGCGTCTACGATTATTACGCCGTGGCGGAGCGCGTGGTGTTCGCGACGGAATGCGAAGCCCATGCCGGGCATCACCTCGCCATGGAGTACGGCATCTCCGAAATCGTGGACAAAGAAAGCAATCCCGTACCTGACGGGACGCCGGGCAGGCTTGTCGGGACGACTCTTCACAACCTCGGCATGCCGCTGATCAGGTACGTCACCAACGACATGACGGCGATCCGGCCGGGGGATTGCCCCTGCGGACGGGGGCTGCAGCTGATGGATGACGTGACCACCAAGGCGGAGGATACGCTGACCTTGAAAGACGGTCGGCTCATCCCGCCTTCCGTTTTGACCCACCCCTTCAAACCGCTGAACAGCATCGAGGAATCACAAATCATTCAAAAGGACTACGATGTGATCGTGGTGAAAATCGTCCGGCGGCAGGATTACACGGATGGTGACACCCAGCATCTCGTGAGGGAGTTGAAGAGCAGGGTCGGAGAAGACGCAAGAATCGAGATCGAATTCGTCGAGAAGCTTCCCCGCACGGCGGCTGGAAAATTCCGGTGGGTCGTATCGGAAGTGCCCCTGGGAATATAGGAAATTCTCAAGAATGTGTGGAATAGTCGGAATCATCCATAAAGACCGAGCAAGACCGGTTGTAGAATCCGTGCTGACCGCGATGCGGGACCTGCTTGTCCATCGGGGCCCCGACGACGCGGGTCTCTATATCGATGGCCACGCAGGCCTGGGGCATAGGCGTCTGTCGATCATCGACATCTCGCGCGGCCATCAACCGATGACGAACGAGGACGAGAGCCTGTGGATCGTCTTCAACGGGGAGATCTACAATTTCATGGCTCTTCGTGATTTTCTTCTGTCGAAAGGTCACAGCTTCAGAACAAAAAGCGATACAGAGGTCATCCTTCACCTTTACGAGGAGAAAGGGGAGAATTGCGTCAACGAGTTGAACGGGATTTTTGCCTTTGCCATCTGGGATAGAAAGCACAAATCGCTGTTTCTTGCCCGTGATCACATGGGCGTAAAGCCTCTATATTACGCAGAGACGGACAAGGCCTTCCTGTTTGCCTCGGAGATCAAGTCCATATTGAAAAGCGGGTATCTGGAACCCATGTGCAGAGAAGAGAGTGTGTTCGAGTATTTCATGTTCCGGCATGTCTCTGGTGAGTATACGATGTTTCAAGGGATAAAAAATATTCTCCCGGCAAACACGCTGTATTTCCGGGATGGTAAGATGGAAACGAGGCGATATTGGTCACCCTACCCGGAAAATAATACTAAAGGTAATACTAATGGATCGGATTTCAAGAGCTCATCGGCGGAACTTGCAGCACTGCTTGAGGACTCAGTTAGGATGCAACTCATCAGCGATGTGCCACTTGGGACCTTCTGCAGTGGGGGGCTGGATTCGAGTCTGATAACGGCCTTGGCGGCGCGGCTGACGGGAAAACAGATCAACACCTTCTCCGTAGGCTTCCACGAGAAGGATTATGATGAAACAGACTATGCGCGGGTCGTGTCGAAATGCTACGGTACAAAACATCGCGAGATCAAGCTAGGAAACCGTGAATTTGCCGATCTTTTGCCTAAAATGATCTGGCACAACGACGAACCGTTGAACTTTGCAAATTCGGTGCAGATATACGCCATAAGCAAGCTTGCAAAAGAACATGTCACCGTTGTGCTTACCGGAGAAGGATCGGACGAACTATTCGCCGGCTATCCGCGCTATTTCATCCCACAATTGAGCACGATATACAGGGCGTTGCCATCAGTTATAAAGAAAATGGCTTATTCATATGCCCGGCGTGCGAATAATCACAGGATGGAGAAAATCCAGAATTATTCAGAATATTCTTTAGAAGATACTCTGTTGTACAATTCAAGTTTTCTCAATCGAAGATTTTTGGTGGAAATCATAAAGAGCGGTATTCCAGACAGATTCGAATACAGAGAATCGTGCCTCCGCAAAGGCAGAGAAATGGGCCTCGACACTGTGAGATTGATGGCTCTTCTTGATCAACAGAACTACATGGTATCGATCCTAAACAGACAAGACAAGATGAGCATGGGGGCGAGCATTGAGTCACGTGTCCCATTGCTTGACTATAGGATTGTCAAGTATGCGAATGAGCTTCCTTCCAGATACAAGACAAATAAATTCGTAACAAAGCATATTTTGAAACGAATAGCCGTAGATTTATTGCCTGATGATGTGGTCAACCGAAAGAAATCAGGTTTTGGTGTACCTGTTGGATCTTGGCTCAAGGACTCAAAAGGAATGGGACGCTATTTTGGTGATTTGCACGGGAACACCGAGTTGACGAGGTATGTCAATATGGAGCGCCTGACAGTACTCTGTAATGAACATTTGGCAGGTACTCAAGATCATTCTGAATTTCTCTGGGCGGCTATTAATTTCACATTGTGGTTGAAGAATTGTTTTAATGTGCAAGTAGGCATCGATGGATAGGATTAAAAAATGATGTGACATATCTTTGCGATTGTGTGTAGGATATATCATACACAAAAAAGTTAATGTTATTGTCGTCCACGCGATATTATGCGATTATTTGCATGATAAAGCATACAATAAATTTTAACTATCCATCTGTTCCATCTTTGTACTGACATGCATATAATATGTAATATTAGTAAGTTGGAAACATTTTAACTGCTCTGGTATGTTCATTGCCATTATATACGCTTAGATGAATCATTGCTCTACTGTCCTGAAGCTGCATGGTAGTAAAAAATTTAATATTAACAAAATAATGCCGATCAATATAGGCGCATTATTTGATAAAGATAAATGCGTAAAAAAATGATCCAAGGGTATTCAACCAAATTGATTAGAGAATGAATACTGAACATGATACGGAGGAATTTCAACATGTTAATCTATATTAGTATAATCACGAGTTTCTTTGTGCTGTTCTTTTCTGGCATTGCTGATGCGAAATATCTTTATGTAGATATAGCAACAGGAAATGATGCAGTCACTTATAACGATAACAGCGCTAACAGGCCCTGGTCAACAATCGGTAGGGCGGCTTGGGGTAGCACGTCAAGGAGTTCCCCTAATTCTAGTCAGGCAGCCAAAGCTGGTGACACAGTGATCGTTCGTTCCGGTACATATAATGCTGCTGCATCGAGTGGACAAAGATATGAGCCTGCTTATAATCCAATCAACAGCGGCTTAGCGGGTAACCCGATTACATTCAAATCAGAGGGTATTGTATATTTGCGCTCAACTAACGCATCTGGCCCTGTGATCGGAGCATTGAACAAAAATTACATCATATGGGATGGTTTCATAATTGATGAACAATTTGTAAACACAATTCCAGATACAGGTCCGGTCGTGTTATGGAGCGCAAATAATTGTGAAATTAGAAACTGCAACATCAAAGGATTCGCTAGATGGACGGACAACCACAACGCCATTCGACTTGAATATACTAATAATTGTATTGTTCGTAATAATATTCTTTGGAATGTGTGGGATGCGGCAGGGATTAACCTAAATGCTGCGGCAATTATGACTTATGCTACGAAAGATGTCTTAATTGAGCACAACGAAATATATAATTGTGAGACAGGTATTTATCTAAAGGGTCCATCAGGCGGGGCGAATATCAATGAACGAGCCACAGTACGTTATAATTTGATAAGAAACACTGGCGTACAGGGTATTGAGGCACACCGGCAGTATGTTGCTTATATATACCAGAACGTTATAAGGGATGCGTATCAAGGTAGGTCAGCATCGGGGATAAGAGTTATAAATTTCCCGAACGATCCGTATGGTCCAAGCCCGGCAAATATCCGGATTGTGAACAATGTAATTAAGGGCATGTATACTGCATTAAGCATCGCAGTTTCATCTTCTGGCACTGGACATTTAATATATAATAACATTATTGCGAACGTAAATGATGTATACGATGCATTAAGCACAGAAACGGCGCGATTTTCTAATAAATCTGTAATTGACGTGGAACACAACATATATTATTCGTTCAGAAGCATTGGAAATATAGGGGGAAATTGGTACGCATTTAGCAGCTATAAATCTACTACAGGTCAAGATGCAGCATTTCCTTCATCATCAAACGTTGATCCTTTGTTTGTGAACCTGGAGCTAAACGATTTCCATCTGAGGACTGGAAGTCCTGCGAGCAACGCAGGTATAGACGTGCTTGATCTTAACGGAAATGGAAACACCACTGACCGCATTTCTGCCGGTGCATATATAACAGGAACCGAAGTTATCGGTCCAACAACGGGTGTATTTCCCCCGACCCCAAGCGGGATCATTTCTCCTCCTACTGGACTGAGGATACAGTAAAGAAGATTCCGTCAGGCTGAGTCGGTCTCGTTTAGTTAGATCCTGCGCATTTGGCAAGAAAGAGCCATTTCCCACATTTGAATACAGAGTTACGTAAAATACGTTCTTCAGATGACACAGGGCATCGACAAAGAAAAGATATTTTATTGTGTCGATATGTGATTCAAATCACTACATCACCAACATTATCAACAAATTCGGTTTGGCTTTATGGTCTACATAGTTTTGTAGACAGATTAGAGCCGTTGTTAAATTAAGAATATTTCGAAGCAGGTGATAAATATATCTGAAAAACCTCGTGCGTCTCCGAACTATACCCTGGCACAATTAAAGATAGGCTATCAATTAGGATCAAAACAAAGATGGCGAGGCATATCTTTGCTGAGTTCTAGTAGATCGATTGCAACAAAAAAACGTTACCTACGGATACGCCCTTAGTGGCATTATAGGTTTTTCATTGAGCCTGTAATGGAACAGCACTGTCAGGACGTTTTCGATTCCGCGTTCGCTCCACCGGGCACCGACATCGGCCCTGCGGTTGAGCTCCCTCATCTCCCGCTCCAGGGGAGCGGTCGTCGTGAAGGCAAAGCCCTTGTCGGCTTGCCAGGTGAAGGTTTCCGGCTGAGCGTTTTGGAGGTGCTCGGCCGATCGACGGAAGCCGTCACGCTGTAGCTCTTGGATAAAGGCCTCCAGGCCTTCGGGGGCTCGGGGCCCCTGGCGCCACAGCAGACGCTTCAGGCGCTTCTGGTAGTGCCGGCGCTGCTCGACCTTCATGCCGTCCTGCCAGAGGTAGTGATTGAGCTGGTGCACCAGATGCCAGCGGCAGCGCTGAACGTTGGAGGCACAGGCCTCGAGGTTCATGCCCCCATCGTGCACGAGCCGTTCGACCGGCAGCCCCAGAAGCCGCTGACGCAAGGCCTCCGAGTCGCCCACGTGCAGGTGCACCAGCCGCTTAAGGATGCTCGGGCGCCCGGCCACCTCGGGCCCCGGGACGGCGGTGATGGCCAGATGAGCGGCCGCGCCTCGCGGGTTCTTCCCCGCCTTGACCCGGGTGTCGTCGACCAGCACGGTTGTGCCGGCCACCTCGTCGCACGGGGCGATCGTCGCAGCCCTGGCGGCAATCTGGCGCCGCACTCCCTCCGGGGAGGGGGCGTCGGCCAACAGCGTGCGCAGGGCCCAGGATGCCCGCCCAAAGGGCATCTGGATCCCCAGCCCGATGGCCTTCTCGACCAACTCGTCGAGGAACCGCCGCTGGAAGGAAAGCCCCAGCACCTCATTGACCGGTCGGAACGTCCGGCCGCAGCTCTTGCAGCGCATCTGTTGTACCTGCAGGGGCAACCGGCCGCGCGAGCTCCGCAGCACCCGAGGCCGCCAGCCCTTGCGGATCAGGGCCGTGCTGCCGCAGCGGGGACAATGCAACTGACCCCGACGCCCGAGACACCACCGGATCTGGAAGTCTCGGAGTACCTGGCCATAGTCCCGGGCAAACCCGCGATCATAAACCGCGCCAAGATGAACAAACAATCGATTGACAACGGCCCCGGGGCAGGCAAAAATCCATTCCGGGAGGGGAAACTCTCCTGGGAGCATCTCGATACCTCCTTTCGAGTTTTGGCGAATTCTCCAAAGGCGTATCAGATGCTCTCTGCTTTTTCAAAGAACAGGTAACGTGTATTTTATGCTATCAGTAGATCAGCAAGTTCGTTCGGATTAAAGAACAACGTAGGAGGCGCCGCTACGGTCAGGTAAATACTGAATAAACAGATTTGAGCAGTTCACAGATGATCAGGTATCCAACCGTAACAATGGGCATAACTTACCAATCTGGTCTGCGTGAAGAGGTCTTCGCAACTTTCTGTTGCTATACTTTTTGGGCTCTTCCGGGTTTTTAGTACAGCGAAACAGAGATAAGTCTCTGTAATAGCTGTTTAAACGCTCTTTGAAAGTTGACACGCGTACACGGCGTCGGTAAAGTGGTCCGATGCTGAATCCCAAAACAC
>Ga0302248_1002147_pt1 | contig 12565 bp, 7 predicted proteins | sample AAG_UR_Leu_MG_FD_193528 | JGI IMG/M metagenome (GOLD analysis project Ga0302248, IMG submission 193528) | Enriched activated sludge microbial communities from anaerobic digester in WTTP, New Holstein, Wisconsin, United States - AAG_UR_Leu | ecosystem: Engineered > Bioreactor > Anaerobic >... | reverse complement strand
GTTCCCGGAGGAACGATTCCGCCCATGCCTCCTGCAAGGTATCAGGATAGATCTCCACCCGGGGAGACACCTTGGTCACCGCAATCCCCAAATGGCCCAGGAGCCGGACGGCCTTGTCGATTTCATGGCTTGCCTCCACAAATGCCGTGGCCGCCGCCAAGAGATATCGCCCCCCGGTCCGGTCATAACTCAGGATGTACTTGGCCTGCCCCAGATAACCGAACAAAAACAGGTGGCGCAAATCGCCCCGGGGGTCGAGGAGAAGATCAAAGCGACGTCGTCGCAGCTCGGCAAGGAGGCGGAGAAGTTCCCGTCCCCGGACAGTAAAGCCCGACCTTTTCCCTTCCGGACGGGATTTCGTCCACCACGGGGCATCGTAGATCAGGATTTCGTCGATGTGGGGATTGTTTTCCACCACCGCCTTTCCCCAGGAACCTACCAGACAGGTTATCCGCCCAGCGGGGTAGCGTTCCTTCAGAAGGCGGAAGACCGGCGTCGTCATGATGACATCGCCGATATGATCGAGGCGGACGACGAGGATGCGCTCGATGTTCTCCGCGACGTGGCTGTCGCACCGGGGATATTTCACCCCCAGAAACCGGCGGATCCACACCCACCCCCCGAGGAGGCGATCCACGAAATGGGCGAGCCGTTTTTTTACGGGATCCCTGATCACATATCTCTCCGCACTATATCTTTACGTAATTATTGTCTTTTACCCACCAGGGCATAGGCCAGTCGGCGGCGGCCCCGATAGTGGTTGAAGAAATAGCGCACCTTGGTCCGGCGGAAGCCCAGGACGCCGAGGTAGTTTTTCAACACCGGCGGCGGCAGGTACCACCAGGTATCCCAGTTCTCCAGCGTCCGGAACCGGGGAACGAAGGTGGCCTGCGGCGGGGTGAAGTGACTGAGGAGATGGTTGATCAGATACCGGTTCCAGACGGTTTCACTGACGATCACCGTTTCCCGGGTCAGGGACAGGACCTTCTGCAGGGCCAGAAAGGGATTCTGCAGGTGCGGGAGGATCGATCCGAAGGTGGCGATGTCCACCGGTCCGATTTCCATCGGCAGCTCGTAGATGTTGCCATAGACGACCCGGGCCCGGGAGCCGTGGACGCGATGACACAGCCAGTAGCCGTTGTTGAGTTTCCTGATCGCCTCCCGGCGCTCCGCCAGGATCCGCTCGTGGTCGAAACCGGCGAAAGGGACCACATCCCAGTTGTAATCCTCCGAAAGATCGAAAGAGACGACCTCAGCCCCCTGGCGCTCCATATAGAAGCAGAAGAATCCCGACGCCGTTCCCATCTCCAGAACCCGCTTACCCCGGAAATCCACCCCGCCGAGATAGCGATGCTCGATGCCCCGCAGATCCCAGTCCCCTTTTATCTCTCCATAACCGGGAATGTTCATGGAATGGTAGAAGGCACAGTCCCGGATATCCGTTATCATCCGTGGCGCCGCATAGAGCTCTCTTTCCTTCAAGGCCGCCTCCTGTATGCCTCCGCCATGATTCGGTTATGTGGTCTGCGTATAATTTTATTCATTACAAGGTGTTAAGCTCGACAACAAAGGGGAGAAAAACCTTTGCTTCGCTGCCGGCAAACCATTTTTTCGCAGTCAGGCAAAGTTCTCACGAGGTCAAAATCGCCCCCTGCTCTCCTCTCCCTATCGCAGTACCGCCAGTTCTCGGAAGTAATCGGCATAGCGGGCCACCACCTCCTTCCAGGAATAACGGCTTCGGGTCCATTCCCCAATGCCGGACCGGATGCGGGCCACCTCTCCGGGCGTCGCGACGAGGCGCGACAGCATTCCCGCCAGATCTCCCGGATCTTTCCGGAAAAAATACCCCTGCTCACCCACAACCCGGCGATTGAAATCCACATCCACCGCCAGGGGGACCGTTCCCAGCCCCATCGCCCGGAGGAGCGAGGGATTAGTCCCGCCCACTTCGTGACCGTGGAGGTAGAGATACGCCCCTCTGTAAAGGGCGTTCAATTTCCCCTGATCGTTTACCCGTCCGGCGAAGATGACCTTCTCGTCGGCCAGTCTATGGAGTTCCTTCAGGTATTCATCCCCATAAGGGGCATCGCCGACAATGACCAGCGGCATTTCCACCCGCGCTGCGACATATTCCCGAATGACGATATCGGTGTTGTTTTCCCGCTCCAGACGTGCCACGACCAGCAGATATCGTTCTGCAGTCACCCCCACTTCCCCATAAACGGTGGGATCCAAACCGTATCGGTCTTCTGATCCGTAAGCGATACATATCGAGTCGGTTCCGTACTCCCGTCGGTAGTATTCCTGCATGGCCGGGTTGTCCGTCACGATTTGCCGCACCCCTTTGGCGGCGAGCCATTCCACCCATCGGTAATACCTCCGTGCCAGCCTGCCCCACTTCGTCCGCTTCCATCCCAGACCATCGGTGTGGATCGCCGTCTTCTTGCCGCCGAGCCTCAGGAGGACCACCACAGGGGCATTGCCGGGATCGACGACGAAGTAGATGTCGAAGGGCGCGAAAAAGGCATGGACGGCACAGCAAAATGTATGGAAGAGACTCTCGAAACCTTTGATCCGCGTCGAGGGGATATAGACACAACGTACTCCCCCCACGAAAGGAGGGCGCTTTTCATAGTAGTCGCTCCGGCAATAAACGGTCACTTCCAGACCGTGATCGCGCACCAGACCAAGGGACAGCTCTTCCACGAGGGTATCGAACCCCCCGTAATTGGCGGGAACGCCCCGGGCACCGATAATGGCCAACCGGAGGGTGATGGGGGATGAGGAAGCGGTCTTGTCGGACATGTGCACCTCCAAGGGCGGTCAATAATTTTGCGATGGATGTATTTTCATCGGCTGCCGGGAGCTGATAGCTTCCTTGAACCGGTCATACTGTTTCACTGCCGGAACCTTCTGCACCGGCAAGGGATCTTTTCCCCCACAGGGACGGTCCTTGATGATCTGCCGGGCCGGCAACCCACCGCCGTAAGCCGTGACAACGAGCAAGAACACCCGCACCGTAATCGGGTTTTCCCATACTGTGTGTTTCTTGTTTTCATTTTTGATCGCACAAAACGATGCTATGAGCAGCATTGTATCAGACATCGTTCAATGTGGAAACCAGATTCATCAGTTATTTCCAAACCGGGAAACAGGCGGTCCGTCAAAGGACAGCAACATCGGCAAGGAGAAGGGGATTGCCGAAGTTTCGGTATTCCACCTCAATGTCATCAGGAAAGTTCCGGAGGGCATTACCTTTTTCCGGCAGACGGCACCCTGAAGGCGTCGGGTGTCAAAAAAAACGGACGCCTTTCTCCGGGGAAAGGCGTCCGTGTTCAATCCTATCTCTTTTTGCTCACATCACCCCGAAACCGATAAGCAGGGCGAAACCGCTCAAAACCAGCCCGGCCCAGAGCAGCGTCATGGTGGTGTAACCCATGATTTCCTTGGCCGAGAGTCCCGCCAGTCCCAGCAGCGGCAGGGCCCAGAAGGGTTGGATCATATTGGTCCACTGGTCCCCCCAGGCCACCATCATCGCCGATTTGACGGTATCGATGTTCATCATCTTCGCCGCCTCGATGGTGATGGGTCCCTGAACGGCCCACTGACCGCCGCCGGAGGGGACGAACATATTGACCACCCCGGCCCCCCAGAACTGGAACATGTAAAAGGTTTCCGGCGTGGAAATGGCCACGAACCACCCGGCGATGACCTTGGCCAGGCCGGTGCCGATGAGGATCCCCATGATGCCGCCGTAGAGGGGAAACTGCAGGGCGATGCCGCCGGCGGACCGGATGGCGATATTCATAGCGTTTACGTAATTGATAGGTTTGGCATGGAGGATGACACCGGCGATGAAGAAAATAAAGATCACGATGTTCAGATTGAGATCCAGGCCCTTCTTGGAGAAGTGGAGTAAGAGGTAGAAGACGCCCATAGCGGCGAAGATCATGTTGACCACATAGCTGTGGTCGATCCGCTCCGCCAGGGTGGGATTCGCCGGCCGTTCAACCTTGACGGTCTGTCCTTCCATCTCCTTGAGACGTTCCGGGGAGATGCTGATCGTATCTTCCTCCTTGGGATGAATCAGATAGAAGAGCACCGGGAGACCGAGGATGATGATCGCGGCGGGAATCAGGTTCCAGGTCGCAAAGATCGTATCGGATACCGGTACAACCTTGCCCGTGATCTTTTCGATGAGGTTCTGGGGTGCCTTGGGCGTGGCCAGCAGGAGCCCGATGGAGCTGGAGAACCCCATGTGCCAGCAGATGAACCCGCTATAGGCGGCACCGACGAGGACGGGAAAATCGGCCTTCTTGGTGCGACGGGCGACCTCCAGGGCCAGGAGCCCCGCGAAGATGAGGCCGAAGCCCCAGTTGATCCAGGAGCCCACGCCGCCCACGAAGGCGACGATCATCGCCCCCTTGACGGGGGTGTCGGCCATTTCCGCCACCCAATCGAGGACCTTCTTCATGGGCGGTGTCAGGGCCAGGACGTATCCCGTTACCAGGATGAGGATCATCTGCATGGCAAAGGCGATGATTCCATAGATCCCATCACCCCAGGTGGTGATCACTTTCAAGACGTCCGCCGGCGTGAAGATCAGGGCCAGGACCGCCGAGATAAACGTCAGCAGGATGGCAAACAGGTAGGCGTCGGGTAGATAATGACGCATAACGTAGGTAAAGAATGACGCAAGTTTTCTTAACATGACAACACCTCCTCCTTAAAAAAATGATTGATGAAAATAAAAAAATCCGCCGTCAAACACTGACGCGGATTTCTTGAACCTCATCCTCATAACCCCTCCCGTAGGTGTTGATGATCGGAGAAGCAAGTCGCTATTAAACCGGAGGAACTCTACAGGAAAAGAAACAAATAATCAACAATGAAATTTGCCATTGACAAAAGCCCTGCATGTTGCCACGATGCCGCTGGGCTTGGTATTTGGCCGAGAGAAAACAATCGGGGAAAGGTGTGTAAGCTCAACATAACCTCGGGAAAATGGTATCGGCCATGAATAAGAGTTATACGTTACCCGTACAAAGAAAAAAAAGATTTCTGAACTGCAGCGCAGCCGTTTTTCAAAGGTCTCCGTGTGAGGAGCGACGTTGAACCAACCGCCCAACTGCCATACCGAAGGCCAGAAACGCCTGAAGATCATGATCATGATCGACGGCGTCATGATCGTCATCCTGCTGGTGAACCTCGCTTGGATGGTCTGCGACTGGACCTTCTCCTTCCCGCCCTTCCACGAATTCGTCCGGGAAAACCTGACGCGGCTGTACCGCTTTTACGAACCCATCCATGTAAAATACTGGTCTTACGATCTGGTCTTCGCCGTAATCTTCCTCCTGGAATTTTTCCTCCGTTGGGGATTGTCCGTCCACTGGAAGGAGTATCACCGCGGGTTTTTCTATCCCGCCATACACATCTACGATTTCCTGGGCAGTCTCCCCGGCGGATTCCGGTGGCTGCGTCTTCTCCGGCTCATCGCCTTTTTCGCCCGACTCCAGAAACTGGTGCGCATCGACCATTACCTCTTCCGAAAATATCACAAATACCGGGACGTGATTATGGAGGAGATCTCCGACCGGGTCGTGATCAATGTCCTGACGGACATGCAGCGGGAGCTCCAGGCCGGGACACCGCTGCTGAAAAGAGTCGTCCGGGAGGTGATCCGACCGAGGCGCCAGGTCCTCACGGAACTCCTCGTGGAAAAGCTGCGGCTGGTGGCCCGGGACATGAACGAGATCTTTGAAAAGGATCTGCGCGTTTATATAGAAGGATGCATCCGCAAGGCCTTGACCAGCAGCGAAGACATCCGGCTTCTGGAAAAGATACCCGGCGCCGGAAGACTTATCTCCCGGCGGGTGGAAAGTATGGCGGCGGACATCGCCTTTCACAGCCTGGACAAGGTCTTCAAGGACATTCACCTGCCGGAAAACGACCATATCCTCCATGAACTGGCGGGGAAGGTCGTCGACGGCATTCTGGCGGAGGCCAAAGGGGACATCGACGGCGACATGACGGAGATCATACATCAAACCCTCGAGATCGTTAAAGAGCAGGTAGCGGAAAAGCAATGGAAGATAAGAGAGTCAAGAGAGGCTGCCGTCTGCACAGAACTGGGTGAGGGTGGGGGGTAAGGGCGTATCCTGAAAAACATGGGCCTTTTGCTCCTCCACATCATGGTCTTTCTGGGCGCTTTTCTGCTGTTCAGCCTGGAACCCCTGACCGGCCGCCTCCTGATCCCCTACTTCGGCGGAGCGGTGCACATCTGGCTGGTCTGCCTGATGTACTTCCAGTTCCTCCTGCTGCTGGGGTATCTTTACGCCCATCTTCTGGCCCGCCGACTGGGACGCTGGCATCTGGCGCTCCTCCTGCTGCCCCTGTCCGATCTCCCCCTGGCGATGGCGGCGGAGATCGCCCCCACCGGCGAGGTATGGGCGCTCCTGACAGCGCTGACCAGGAACATAGCCCTGCCCTTCGCGGTGCTGTCCACCACGGTGGTCGTCGTCCAGCTCTGGGTGGCCCGGGCGTCTCTCGGTCGGGTCTTCAACCCCTATATCCTCTACGCCACCTCCAACGCCGGTTCTCTGGCGGCCCTGCTGGGCTACCCCCTCCTGGCGGAGCCGTTCCTGGGTCTCCGCACCCAGAGCCTCATCTGGAGCGGCGGCTATGTGGTTTACCTGCTGGCCGCGGCCGGCGTCTGGCGCTTTCTCCGCCCCCGGCTCGGCACCGCCCCGGACACCTCCTTGGACGGTTCGCCGAAAGAGGTTATCTCAGCAACGGGCGGGAACGGGATCTTCGGAACAGGGGGAGGAAAACCGCCGTCTGCTTCCGGACCGGAAACAAAGGTAAATCCGGAAACGTCCCCTGAGGGCCCGCGAGAAAAGGGCTCAACCGATATCATGGTCGGGGCGCCGCCCGCCAAGGCTGAAGTCGTACGGGACAGGGGATACCCCTGGTGGCTGCTGCTGAGCTTCATCTCTTCCGCCCTGCTGGTCACCGTCACCAATCTCATCGCCATGGAGATCGGTTCCTTTCCCCTCGTCTGGGTGCTGCCGTTGGCTCTCTATCTGGCGAGCTTCATCATCACCTTCCGGGACGGCGACCGGTTTTCCCTCGCCGTCATGTACCTCTGGCCGGAGGTCATCATCCTCGGCTTCATCCTGTACGTCATCCCCGCCAGCCACTGGTTGTTTCACGTCCTGCTGCTGCTGGCGTTCTTCGCCCTCTGCGTCATGGTCCACGGTGATCTGTACCGGCGTCGCCCGGCCGTCTCCCGCCTCACCGGCTTTTACCTGGCCGTCGCCCTGGGCGGTTTCCTGGGGGGAGCGGCGATCACCCTGGGAGCTCCCCTCGTCTTCTCCGGGATATACGAATATCCCCTCATGCTGGGGCTCCTGACGATTCTCTTCGGATGGAAATACCGACGGTTCGCCTCCCTGTCCTGGTCCGTGAAATCCGTGGTGGTCACGAGCAGCCGGATCGGGGCGGCCGGGGCGATGTATCTGATTTTGATCCTTCTATCCGGGGTGAATTTCTACGGCGATCGCTTGTTCTCCCACCGCAATTATTACGGTGTGAGCCGGATCTACGATTTTCCCGCCGACAAGGACGCGCCGGCGGGGGTGCGGGTCCTCATCCATGGTTCCACCATGCACGGCCTCCAGTTCCGGGACCGGGACCGGGAAAAGATGCCGACGATGTATTATCACGTCAAGGGAGGTCTGGGGGACGTCTTTGCCGCCCTGCCTCACCCCCGACGGATCGCCGCCGTCGGGCTGGGGGCCGGTACGGTGGGGGCCCTGACCCGTCCGGGGGATGTCCTCGACTTCTATGAAATCGATCCCGATATGGAGGGACTGGCCCGACGCTGGTTCACCTTTCTGCAGCACACGCCGGCGACGCTCCGGGTCATCGTCGGCGACGGCCGCCTGAATCTCCGCCGAGCCGACGAACGTTACGATCTCATTCTCGTGGACGCCTTCAGCGGCGACGGTATCCCCACGCACCTCATCACCCGGGAGGCCCTGGAGATCTACCGGCAGCGCCTCCGGCCCCACGGCCTTATCGTCCTGCACCTGACGAACCGCTATTACGACCTCCGGCCGGTCGTCAAGGCCACCCTGACCGGTCTTGACCTCGCCGGGGCCATGAAACGGTCCGCTTTGTGCAGCAGCGATACCTATATGCCCATCGCCACCCTGTATCTCGTCATCGCACCGGATGCCGGCGATCTGAAACCTTTCGTGGAAAGGGGCTGGATTCTGTTGGGGGAAAAGGACGGCCTGCCTCCCGGGGTGGCCTGGACGGACGACTATATCAACATCCTCGCCCCGGCAGCGGCCAAATTCGGCGCGAAATAGCCTTATTGTCGCGATCAGTCGCTGATTTTATAGCCCTGCTCCCGAAAAAGCCGCAGGCAGGCATCCACGGCCGCCGGGTTGTAAAGCGTCCCTCTGTTCTTGGTGATTTCCGTCAGAGCGGCTTCGAGACCTAGGGAGGGACGATAAGGACGATGGGTCGCTATGGCATCCACCACATCGGCGACGGACAGAATCTGCGATTCCATAAGCATTTCGTCTCCGGTCAAGCCCTGGGGATATCCGGATCCGTCCAGCCGTTCATGATGCTCGAGAACCATCCGGGCGATCGGCCAGGGGAAACGGATATCTTTCAGGATCTCATATCCGGATTGCACGTGGTTTTTGATCAAGCCGAACTCCACGGGGGTCTGTCTTTTCGGTTTGCTGAGGATCTCCGCCGGAACGGATATCTTGCCGATATCGTGAATCATCCCGGCAATGCGCAATCCCTCGTTCACTTCATCGGCCAATCCCATCTCTTTGGCAATGGCGACGGCGAGATCCCCCACGTGGCGTTGGTGTCCCGCCGTATAAGGATCCTTGGTTTCAACCAATGCGGCTATCGCCCGGACAGTTCCATCGAGGGCCTCTTTGAGCAGCTCCACGCTTTTTTTCCTGTCGCTTATGTCCTGGATGATCCCTTCATAATAGATAATTCTCCCCCGGTCATCACGGACCGCCCGCATGGTGCAATAAACCCAGATGGCGCTGCCGTCCTTCCTGAGGGCCTTGATCTCATAATCGCGGGCGAATCCCCGTCTTTCTAACTCCGCCACCAGTCCGGCGTATTCTTCATAATGGGCGTAGAGTTGGCGGCCGATATCCGTCACTTCGGCGATCATTTCTTCCGGGGTATCGTAACCGAAAATGCGCGCCATGGCGGGGTTGGCGATGACGAATGTACCCGCAGGCGCAATGTGGCAAATACCTTCCTGGGCATTCTCAAAGATGCTGCGGTACTTGAGCTCGCTCTCCCGCAAGGCTTCTTCCGCCTTGCGGCGCTCGGTAACATCCTCCAGATGGACGATGATCAAGTTGGCGGGAACGAAGACGAAGGTGATCACGACCAGTCTGCCGGGCATAAAATGCTCGGATTTGTCCTCCATTCGGATGATCCCTCTTTCGTCGTAACAGCGGTGCATGTTTCTCGGGATCTCCGGTCGATCGGCATACAGCTCGGAAACCTTCCTGCCGATGAAGGATTCGATCGGACCGGCGGCAAATGTCCGCGCCCGCTCATTGAAACTCGTCAGAACAAAGTCATCGTCCCGCCGTTCCCACGTAAACATCGCTATGGGGCTGCCGCGGTACTGGGCCTCGAACCGGCCCTCGCTGTCTTTAAGGGCTTGTTCCGCCCGTTTCCGCTCCGTGATGTCCCGGGCGATGCAAACCATCCCCTTTACCTGCCCGTCACGGATGATGGGGGAACCGTTGACTTCGCCGATCTTGATGGTTCCATTACGGGCGATAAATTGATAAATCGCCGCTTGAACAGTTTCCCCCTTCAGGATCGAATTCATATCGGCCATCGCCCGTGAAAAGGATTCCGGCGTCAATATACCAGCCAGATCGGCAACCGGCCGGCCCACAAAATCCTGTGGCTTGTAGCCCAGTATTCGCGTCACACTGGGAGAAATGCTCAAGATTATCAAATCGGCATCGATCGTAAAAATGACATCCGAAACATTCTCGAAACTCAGCCGATAGGTCTCTTCAAAAGCCTTGAGTTCCCGATTCGTCTTTTCCAGCTCTGAGATCTTCTTATCCAATTTGCGCCAGAGCTGTTCGTTATGTTGCTTCAAAAATTCCATTTCATCGATGCACGGCTCGGCTGCCTCTTTCCCTTTCACCTTTTCCGCCAGCATTTCCTGCAGAATGTTCAGCAACACTTCCGGTTCCTGGGGTTTGAGAATGAAGCGCTCCGCCCCCAGGCTCAAGGCAAAAGCCTCGTCTTTGGCTTCCGTGTAGGTAGCGGTATAAAACGCAAAGGGGATATGTTTCAGCGCCGGGTCCGTCTTCCACTCTTTACAGAGGCAGTAACCGTCCATTACGGGCATCAGGATGTCGGAAACGACCAGATCCGGAGGATGCTGACGGGCTTTGATCAGCGCCACGGCGCCGTTTTCGGCGGAGATGGTTTCATAACCGTTTCCGCCCAGAAGGGTTTCCAGCATATAGCGGTTCGTCTCCTCGTCATCGACGATCAGACATCTGATCATGGCCGCCCGTTCCTTTTTCTACCTTGACGGTCTTATTGCCCAACGGCTTTTCCCTCCGCAAGGCGGGCGTCCTCCCCCCAGGCCGGGAGAGGACGCCCGTTTGCCTGTCAATAGAAGTTCTTACCGAAGAGACGCCGGCTCATCCCGGTGAGGTCCGCCCACTTCATGGGGCCGCCCTTGTCGGCGGGGAAACCCACTCCCCAGATCATGCCCACGTCTATCATCCGCACGTCTTCCACAACCTTACGATCGAGGAGGTCTTTGCCCGTCTTGACCATGGCTTCCAGGAGGCCTTCCTGGATCTGCGCCGCCGTGAGCTCCCGCTCGCCTTTCCGGGCGATGAGGGGCAACACCTCGGGATCGACACTGCCGTCCTTGAGGAAGAAACCCTTGCCGGATTTCTTCAGTCCCATACGTCCCGCCTCCACGACCTTGGCCAGGGTCTCCTGGCGGATTCCCATCCCCTTGAAGATCTTGTAGGGCACATCGATCCCCACTTCGTCGGTGAGACGGATGGGTCCCACGGGCATGCCGAAGGCCGTCATCGCCCCGTCCACCTTTTCGATGGGGGTTCCCTCCTCGATATACCGGAAGGTCTCCAGGAGCATGGGGAACAGCAGGGCGTTCACCACGAACCCGGCGTTGTCCCGGCAGACGATGGGGCGCTTGCGGATGGCGGCGGCAAAGTTCAGGAGGTTGTCCACCGTCTCCTGGCTGGTCTGCTCGCCCCGGATGACCTCCACCAACTGCATGAGCCAGACGGGAGAGAAGAAATGAAGGCCTCCGAAGCGCTCCGGATTGGTCAGCATCGGCGCCATGGATTTGATGGGCAGGGAGGAGGTGTTGCTCGCTACGACGCAATCGCCGGGAATCACCTGACAGAGCTCCTGATAGACCTGCTGTTTGATCTTCAGGTCCTCGAAGACCGCCTCGACGACGATGTCCACGTCCCGGAATTCCGGTCCGTAAGCGGCGGTGGTGACGATCAGTTTCATATAATCGTCCACGGCGCCCTTGAGGCGCTTCTTCTCCGCCATCCCCTCCAGGATCTTCCGGACAAAGGCCTTCCCCGGCTCCAGGGCCTCCGGAATGTCCTTGACGACCACGGGGATCTGCATATTCCGGACGATGTCGATGACGATCCCCCGGCCCATGGTGCCGAAACCCAGGACCGCGGCCTTTTTCAGTGGTTTCGGCACGAAGCCCTTGGTCATCATCGCCTTGGGCTTGTCCGTGAGGGTCTTGATGAAGAAGGTGTTGATGCTGCCCTTGGACTCCGGGGACATGACGACGGCCACGAAGTTGTTCTTCTCGATCTCCAGCCCCTCCTCCAGAGAGACCTTGAGGCCCTCCTGGATGGATTTCAGGGCCAACATGGGGGCGGGGAGCTCCCGGCCCCGGGTGGCCTTGAGGATCCCCTGGCGGGCCAGGGCGGCCACGTCGTCGAGTTGGGTGAAATCATGCGCCGGTCTTTTCAGGGCCGCCGTGCCGGCGATTATCTCCCGGAGGAATGCCTTGGCCGCACCCAGCAGATCCGCATCCGCCGGGATGAGGCGGTCGATGATCCCCAGCTCCAGGGCCTTGGCCGCGGGGAGCATGGTGCCTTTGAGGATCAGCTCGATGGCGGGATAACCGATGAGACGGGGCAGGCGCTGGGTGCCGCCGCCGCCGGGAAAGAGACCGACATTGCATTCGGGAAGGCCGATGAGGGTGGTTTTCCCCTCCTTGGCGATCCGGGCCGTGCAGGCCAGGGCGAACTCCAGGCCGCCGCCGAGGCAGTGGCCGTGGATGGCCGCCAGGACCGGCAGGTTGAGATCGTTGAGTTTCCGGAAGGCCCCGTGGAAGAGCTCCAACACCTCCCGCACCTGGGCCGGCGTCTCGATATCGGCGATCATCTTGAGGTTCGCCCCGGCGAAGAAATTGTCCGGTTTCCCGGAGATAAAGATAATCCCCTGGAGTCCTTTGGCCCCG
>Ga0302248_1002140_pt1 | contig 12614 bp, 9 predicted proteins | sample AAG_UR_Leu_MG_FD_193528 | JGI IMG/M metagenome (GOLD analysis project Ga0302248, IMG submission 193528) | Enriched activated sludge microbial communities from anaerobic digester in WTTP, New Holstein, Wisconsin, United States - AAG_UR_Leu | ecosystem: Engineered > Bioreactor > Anaerobic >... | reverse complement strand
AGTGCAGCAGCATCATTGACACCGTCGCCCATCATGGCCACAAAACCATCGGCTCTTAACGCCTCAACAATCTGAACTTTCTCTTCAGGGAGAGTTTGTGAATAGACCCTCTTTATGCCCAGCTGGGACGCCACAGATTCACAAACTTCCTTGCGATCTCCAGAAACCAGGATAGGCTCAATACCCAAGTCAATCAGTTCTTTCATGGCCTGGAAAGCTTCCGGCCTCAATGGGTCAGAAAGTCCGAATCCACCAATAATTTTTTTGTTCAATGAAACATAAAAGGCAGCTTCTTCAGGTTTGAATGCACCCAACAGCACAAGAGGGACTTCAAGCCCAAGTTTCTCAACCATCCTCGGCCCGCCAACAACCAGCTCGCCACCGGCAAAAGTTGCCTTGACACCAAGCCCAGGCACGGCTTCAAAATCCTGCGGGCTCTCTATGGCAATATTTCTCGAAACAGCAAGATCTTTTATGGCCTGGGCAAGTGTATGCTCGGAGCCAGATTCGGCCATTGCAGTCAATTTTATCAGTTCATCCTCGGAGACCGATTCCGGGTGTATGGATGTCACTTCCGGTTTGCCGGCTGTCAGGGTACCAGTTTTGTCAAAAACAAATGTTTTGACCTCTTCAAGCGCCTCCAGTGACCTGGCATTTTTAATGAGCATGCCGGATTTTGCCGAGATGCCCAAAGCTATGGATATCGATGTGGGAGTTGCAAGTCCAAGCGCACAGGGGCAGGAAATGACAAGCACGGAAATTGCCGAGTTGATGCCAATATTTGTGAAACCAAGGAGAAACCAAACCACAAAAGCCGTGACTGAAATCGTTATCGAGGCAGGCACAAAAATAGAGGCAATCCTGTCAACAAGCCCCTGTATCTTTGGTTTAGTCTGTATTGCGGCCCCAATCAGTTCGATGACCCTTGAAAGGACAGTGCTCTCGCCAACCTTGTCACATTTTGCTTCCACAAGCCCGAATCCGTTGATTGCTCCAGCATAGACACTGTCGCCAACGCTAACCGGGACAGGCATGCTCTCGCCAGTTATATGGGCATTGTTAAATTCGGAAGAGCCTTTCACAATAGTGCAATCGGCAGGTGCTCTTTCAGTGGCCTTTATTTGTACGATATTACCCGCTACAAGCTCGGATATTGGAACATCCTCTGCAACGCCATCCTTGATCCTGTGGGCCTTTTCGGGAAGGAGCGACGCGACATCAAATATCTCCTTCATGGCCGACAACTCGGCCCTACCCCTGAGGTAGTTTCCAAGCAGAACGAGCATTACAATGACAACAGAGCCATCCAGATAGAGCTGGTGCTCGCCAATTCCAGGGTAGAGGATAGCGACTATTGAGTAGACAAAAGAAGCCAGCACCCCAAGCGCAACAAGGGTGTTCATGTCTGTCTGCCTGTGGAGGGCAATCTTCCATGCGGAAATGAAGAAATGCCAGCCGGTCCAGAACATGACAGGAATAACGGCAAAAACAAATGTCCACACAAACCACATCGGAAAGTGGTAGAACATCATGAGCATCGTTCCAACTGTGACATAAATGGCAAAAGGAAGCCCGACAAGCAAATTGTTTCTAATCTTTCTTACATCAGATTCTTTTGCTTGCCTTGCTTGTTTGAGCGCAGAGGCCTGATCAGTGGCCAGCCTTGCACCATATCCGATGTTCGAGACCGATTTGACTATGTCACCAATGGCAACCTTTGATGGATCATAGGCAACATCGGCAAGCCCAGTTGAAAAATTGACACCGATATTTTTTGTGCCATCAAGGTCCTTGAGGGTATTTTCGATATTCAAGGCACAACCAGTGCAATGCATTCCTGTTATTACGAGCTTGGTATGTACCTCTCCCCCTTTTTCCCGTTCTCTGGAACGAATTTTTCTGGGAGCAAAAAATATCCACAGCAATGCGAGGAAGACGATTGAAATACCGACAACAAGAACCTGTTGTGCCATCATGACCTCCTTGCGATATTTTACAATGTAACTTTCAAACCACAATGGCCCGATAAAATTAAAATCCAGCAATTGTGAATTTTTTCTAAGTATAAAACAACATTTTAGCTAATGGACCAATCCCGCTCGTTTAGCCAATGTAATTGGCCTGATTTCTTGACGTGTCCCAAGGTTGGGGTATTCATTCTTATTGTGGAAAACAACCCGGACCGTCCAGCAAAGAGCTGGTCAAAACTTCCCAAAGTCAATCTTGGCGAAACATTCGTGGCACTTAGGCACAGAAATTACAGACTTTTTTTCTTTGGGCAACTCGTATCGCTTGTTGGAACATGGATGCAAAATGTTGCTCAAAGTTGGCTCATATACGACATCACAAATTCAAAGGTATATCTTGGCTACGTAAGTTTTGCTTCATCTATTCCAATATTTCTGGTGTCCCTTTGGGCAGGTGTTCTCCTGGACAGACTCCCAAAACGCAAGGTCATTATCTTCACACAGGTTGCATCAATGATTCTGGCGTTCACCCTGGCATTTGACGTGTTCCTCAAAACAATCCAGCCATGGCACATTATTGTTTTGTCTTTTCTCCTAGGATGCGTCAACGCCATAGACATGCCGGCAAGACAATCATTTGTAATAGAAATGGTCGACAGGGAAGATCTCATGAATGCAATCACCCTCAACTCAACAATATTTAATACTGCAAGGATAATTGGCCCGTCGCTGGCCGGTTTGGCTCTGGCCTGGCTAGGTGCTGGGTGGTGTTTTGCGTTGAATGGCGTCAGCTTCATTGCTGTAATACTTGCCCTAATGGCCATGAAGATAGAGGATCGCATCGCTGAACCAACAAAAGCACATCCATTTAAACAGATAGTTGAAGGGCTTGTCTATGTGAAATCAAACAAGACAATAAGCATGCTTATCCTGGTCATAGCAGTATCCAACCTGTTTGCTTTCTCCTACTCAGCTCTGATGCCTTCTTTCGCAAAAGATGTTCTTAATGCTGGCGAGGTGGGGTTTGGACTTTTACAGAGTTTTGTAGGTATTGGGGCATTGATGGGTGCACTATTGATGGCATCCGTAAAATCCACGAGTACAAACAAGGGTTTCATGCTCACGCTTGGCAATATTGGTTTCCCGCTGGCCGCACTCCTGTTTTCGTTGTCAAAATACCTTCCCATTTCAGCTTTCCTCTTAATAGTCGTCGGGATGGGATTCATGGTGCAAAATGCAACCATCAACACTCTCATCCAGCTCAATTCGGAGGACTCCAAGAGGGGAAGGGTTATGAGCATTTACACGCTTGTTTTCCAAGGATTCTTCCCGGTGGGCTCATTGCTTACAACATCATTTGCTGAAATAGTCGGAACGCCCATTGCCTCAATAACAGGCGAGGCCATAGCATTAGTTTTTGGGATTATATGGTTCCTGAAAGCGCCTTTTGTAAGGAAGCTCTAATTCTTACTTGTTCATCTCTTCCTGGGTGAGCGGCTCGCCACCCTGATCCATGCGGCGCAAAATGCCACTCTCTGACACGGCAAAGAGATGGGTGTCCAGTATTGCCGCACCAACAACTGGTGACTTGAAGTTGTTATGCCACTGCCAGTTGCCATTCTTCACATCAATGACGTATAACTTGCCGTCATCTGCCGCGAGAAAAGCTGATTCCTTAGTAATTATTGTGCTTGATGTCACTGGCTTGTTCGTGCCAAAACCCCAAACTGGTTTAAGATCTATCTGCCTGACAACAATAACCATGTTGTTGCTCAACCCAATTGCCACCATGCTTACATATACAGATGGAGGGGAGACTATATCCACCTTATATTTTTTGTCTTTCGAACCCGTATCAAATTCATAAGACTCTACAATTTCACCATTGAGGGCATTTATTTTAAGAAGTTTCCCGCTGGTCACCAGCAACTCGTCTCTCACACACACAGCAGGGCCAATTATTGGATATTCCAGTTTCTTACGCCATACTTCCCTGCCATCCTCGGGAACAACAGCAATGATTGTGTCAGATGCAACAAGGTTGATGTATCTCTGGAGTGAAGGGGTTTGTGTCAACTGAACTCCATAACTTTTTTTGAAGATTTCGGTTCCCTGGGCCTCTTCAAGGCAATACAGATCATCTCGGGTTGCAACCCAGACCCTGTCACCATCAATGGTTGGCCAGCCAACAACTGGTGAAGAAAGTGTTTTTGACCAGACCTGTTTGCCATCTGCAAGGTTTAATGAGTAGAAAAAACCACTTTGGTCACCAAACAAAACCCTTCCTTTGGAAATTACAGGATTTATCTGACCAACATAAAACTGTTTTTCCCAGACATGGTTTCCATTTTCGCCATCAATGCAGTAGACAATGCCTCTGTCATCCGAGAGAACAACCATGCCGCCTGCGGCCACCGGGCTACAATGGGTCTGGTTCGGGATTTTTGTTTCCCAAACAACCTTGAGTGGCTGCTTTGGGGCAAGCATCGTACCGGAGTTATTGTAGAAACCACCTCTTGGTGACTTCCAGCTTGGCATTGTCTCAGTATCAATTAATGCAACACTCTGGCAGCCACAGAATAAAACCAGTGTGGCCATCATGGATATAATTTTTATAGATTTCACGGATTAACCTCCAACTATTCTGGCAAGTGAGGTGGCAAGATATTCCATATCGGATATCGTATTGAAATAACCGACCGACGCCCTGAGCGTGCCTTGCGGGTAAAGATTGAGTGTCCTCATGGCGCCCTCATTCGCAAAGAGACCGTTTCCAACCACCAGTCCATATCTTTCCTCTAGCAGCCTGGCCGTGGTGTTGATTGGAAGGTCACCTGCAGAAAAAGACAATATGCCAATTCCATCCCACGTTTCAGGTGCAACCACCTTCACTTTTTTAACTGTCTCAAGCGAGGCCACCAAACTTTCTCTTAATGATTTATGGTGACGCCATATCTTCTCAACACCTTCCATATCAACAAATCGCGCTCCTGCCAATAGCCCATACAATCCAGCCATATTGGGTGTTCCAACTTCCAGTATTTGATGAACAGAAAGATTGGTCTTCGAGAGTTTTGTCAATTTTTCTGAAAGTCTTTGGGAAACATAAACGCCCGCAGTCCCAGTTGGGCCGTAAAGACCCTTGTGACCTGAGAAAATTATTGCATCTGCTTTTATATGTTTCAGGTCTACTGGGCAAGCACCCATCGTGTGGGAAGCATCAAGAACAAGCATTGCATCAGCTTCCTGGCAGACCTTTGATATCTCGCCCATTGGCGCAAGAGTGCCAGTGATGTTTGAAGCATGGGAAACAAAAACGGCTCTTACTTTCTGGGCAACCTTTGCGAGATGTTTGGGGTTAACAAAAAGCTCATGGTCAAAGGGAAGCCTTGCAACATTTATGCCTTTTTGCTCAAGTTCTCTTGCCGGGGCCTGAATGGGCCACGGATCACCATCACTTATGGCTATCTTATCGCCAATTTCCACGACACCGCGCATAATTGAAGAAATGGCCTCGCTTGCTGACTTACAAAGATATATCTGCTCCGGGGTTGATCCTGTGATGAGCCTGGAAAGTGCAGACCTACATTCGTTTACGACTTCCATCGCGTTGGCATGTGGCTTGCAGGCATAGCCTGTCGTTGGCACACCACCCACATTTTTCATGTAATCGGTTACCTGATCCAGTACTCCCTTTGGCTTGGGAAAGCTGGTAGCTGCATTGTCAAGGTAAATTGGCACTGCTCCCCTCCTTGAGGACAGAATGAACAGTGAAAATGTTTGTTCTAAACACGCCTAGATCGTACCAAAACTGCCAAACCTAATCAAGCATTGATTGAAAAGCGGCCAGGCCCTAAAATGCTTTCTGATGTCCATTAAGTCGGTAAAAATAAAAGGGTTCAAGACCTTTGCCGAAGGTGTTGAAATAAGGCTTTCCCACAGACTGACTGCTGTTGTTGGCCCAAACGGTTCTGGCAAAAGCAACCTTGTCGATGCAGTCAGATGGGGAATAGGAGAGCACACGGCAAGACTCTTGAGGATATCGAATCCGACTGACATAATATTCGCCGGTTTCGGGGTGAGAAAACCTCTAGGAATGGCCGAAGTTGCAATATCGCTTGATAACAGGGAAGGAAAATACCCGATTGAACAGCCACTCGTCCAGATAATCAGAAGGTGCTACAGGGATGGGGAAAACGAGTATCTGATAAACGACACAAAATGCAGGCTGAAAGACATTGAAGATCTCTTCAGGGGAACCGGGCTTGGAAAACAGACCTATTCGGTCGTTGGCCAGGGGGAAGTCGAGCAGGTAATTTCGGCAACACCCGCCGAAAGGCTGAAAGTGCTCGAGGAGCTTGCAGGGGTCGATGTTCTCAGGACAACGAAACGCTCTGTCGAATCAAAACTGGACCAGGCCAAAATCCAGATGGAGAAAATTTCTGCCCATGTGAGTGAATCGGAATACCAGTACGAAAATCTTGCCCGTCAGGCGGAGGTGCTGGAAAAATACCAGATTCTTACAGACAGACTGGGCCACCTCAAGCTCCAGCTCCATCTTGTCGACCTCAGGGAAAATGTTTTTGAATCAAACTCGCTTGAATCAAAATCGAAAGTGCTTGAGTTAAAACGCAAGGAAACACAAGCTGAAATAGACAAGCTTGAGGAGGTGGAAGATTTTTCCTCAAAACTGGACGAGCTTGAGAAAGAAAGGTCTGCGGCACTGGCAACAAGGGAAAACGCCATTGTCAATTCAACCAGGGCAACGGCCCAGCTGGAACACATGAGGGCAAACCTTGCCACAGCGCAGGAAACATTGCGCAATTCAACCCTTGAGGAAGAATCGCTGAAAAGGCGTGAAAAGCAGCTCATTTATGATCTTTCACAGCTTGAGGAGGAAATCGAAAAACGCTCCACTCATCTCGCACAATGCGAAAAAGAGCTGGAGGATATTGAAAAAACCAGGCCAGAACTGACAGATTTCAAGAAAGAACGCCAAAACATCCAGACAAAACTCGACCAGTCAAAAAGACAGGCCGACGATGCAAGGTCAAGGCTCCAGGAGATGCAATCAAGACTGGTGCTACTCGCCGAACGCAAGAGGCAGACACAATCAAGGACAAGAGAGCTTGAAGAAGTAACATTCCCGCAAACGCAGGATGACAGAAACCTTGACAGGGAGCTCGAGGAGACAAGAATCACGAGGTCAAAACTGGAGGGTCAGCTTGCATCATTCGCTGATAATACCCAAAAAATTCAGGGCGAACTGATGTCTGTGCAGGCCGAAAAAACCCAGACAACCAAAGAAATCGAGAAATTAAAAAAAATACTTGATGGAATGGCCTTTAAGCCATCAAAACTTGGCAAACCCGTTCTTTCAAAAATAGCGGATCTCGGAGAGTTTTCCAAGGATGATGCGGACCTAGCAAGGTCCCAGCTGGACTGGATCATCGCCAGCAAGGACGATCTGCTTGAGGTGGCAAAGAAACTACCTCCAAATTCCGGGGCAACAATAACCATCGACAACAAGACAGTTTCAATTTCAGAAAATGTAATGGAAGCACTGGAAAAGAACACTGACATAGTGGTCTCGAAGGATGGGTTTATATGTCTTGGAGGGACATACTTCCTGCAATTCGGCGAAAAAACCGGCGAAGCACAAATAGAAACCCAGATTCAATTCTCAGCTGAAAATCTGGACAGACTCTCAGAAAAGGAAACGTCACTGGAAACCAGCCTAAAGGAGGCCAGGGAAAAACAGAAACTTGCCCAGCAGGAAATGGTCGGATTGTCCAAAAAAGAGCTGGAGCTGTCAAACCAGATGGCAGCACTGAAAGCAAAAAAAGAGGCCGAAGCAAGACAGGCCGAAGCAAAGGCTTCCGAGCTTGCCAAACTGGCAGAATCTTTCACCCAGTATGAAAAAGAAATGGCCACATGTGAAAAAGACAAGGAAGATTTTGCCGAAAAATTAAGAGCTTGCGTCGAGGAGGCAAGGGCCAACGGAGCAAAACTCTCCGAGTTTGATGCAATGAGGCTCAGAATCCAGGAAGAGCAGGTTGGGTTTGAAAGAAGGCTTGCAGGGACAAGAGAAACCAAAATGCAGGCCCAAAAAGACCTCGAAGACTCCCAGAGGGAAAAAGAGAAACTGGTATCAGAATTTGACCATGGAAAAACAAGACTGCTCAAACTTTCAGAATCCACCACCCAGGCAGAAAAAGATGCAAGAGAGCTGGAGACTGGAATCATCGAGGCTGAGAGGGAACTCAACACCGCCAAAATGACCATCCTTCACACGGAAAACATTGAAAAACAGATACAAAAATCAAAAGGCGAGATCCTTGAAGAACAGGAAAAAAGGCAAAACCAGACAAAAAATGTCAGGGCAAGGCTCGCAAGGTACAACAATGATCTCCACCAGATAGAGCTCTCACAGGTGGAGCTGAAAGTTAGAAGGGAAGACCTCCTTTCAAAAATAGCCGAGTTGGGTGGAAAACCATCTGATCCCATTGATGATTGCGATATTGAAGAAACTAAAACCGAGTTGTCAATTACAGCACAAAAACTCGCCCAATACGGCGCTGTGAACATGGCTGCCAAGGACGAGGCAATAAAAGCCAAGGAGAGGGTGGATTTCCTGAACGGCCAGCTCTCCGACCTCGCGCAGACCGAAGCAAACTTGAGGTCATCGCTGTCCGAAGTGGAAACAAGGATAAAAAAGACTTTTGAAGAAACCTACCGTTCAGTGGAGAGCCATTTCAGGACACTCGCGGATGTGCTCTTTGCCGGTGCGATAGGCAACCTGCGCAGGATCACCGGGGAAAACGGACAAATCGAGGGGATTGAGGTCGAATTTATTCTGCCAGGCAGGAAGCTCAAAACGCTCCACGCCCTTTCAGGGGGCGAGAAAACCCTCGCCGCCCTCGCATTGCTGTTTGCCTTCTTCAAGACAAAAAGTTCGCCGTTCTGCGTTCTGGACGAGGTGGATGCGGCCCTTGACGACAGCAACATAGAAAGATTTACAAGGTTGCTCAGGAACGAGGCAGAGCAAACGCAATTCGTCGTCATAACCCACAACAAGGAAACCATGCGCTGGTGCGATGCACTCTACGGCATAACGCTTGACACCACAGGAACCTCCAGGGTAGTTTCGGTCAAGCTTGATGGTGTCGAAAACAGCTGACCACGGCTTGCAAAAAGCCAAAACATGCTATCATTTGACCTGATGAAGACGATAAAAAGGGAAGGGCTCGTTGATCTGGTTGCCAGTCTGTGCATCAAGGCCAATCTCGTGCTCCCGAAACACCAAAAAGAAAAACTCGAATGGGCACTTGAGAATGAAACATCCCCACTGGGGAAAAAGCTCATATCACAGATAATTGAAAATTACAGGATCGCTGAAAAAACCGGTCTGGCAATCTGTCAGGACTGCGGACTCGCAGTTATTTTTCTTGAAGCAGGAAGAGATATTCGCATTGATTTCGATATCTATGAGGCAATAAACGATGGCGTTGCCAAAGGGTATGGCGAAGGACATTTGAGACCCTCTGTTTTGCATTCATGCGTTGACCGGACAAATACAAAAACCAACACTCCAGCAATAATTCACACACAAATTGTTGATGGTGACAAGATAAAGCTCACTGTTGCACCCAAAGGGGGCGGCTCCGAGAACGCAAGCAGGCTGGCAATGCTCAGGCCATACGAAGGAAGGCAGGGCATCATGGATTTTGTTGTCAAAACAGTCAGGGAAAATGGTCCTTCGGCCTGCCCACCAGTAACAGTCGGCATAGGTCTCGGTGGGACAATGGAAGAATGCGCCTTGCTGGCAAAAAAGGCTCTGCTGGAAGATAACCGCTCGGAAGAATTGGGTAACATGGAAGAAGAAATACTGGAATTGTGCAATAATCTTGGCTTCGGCCCGGCAGGGCTTGGTGGCAAAATCTCAGTCCTGGATGTGCACATGCTATCAACAGGCTGTCATATTGCGACAATGCCTGTTTCAGTCAATATCCAGTGTCATGCCGCAAGAAAGGCAACGGGTGAGATGTGAGGGAACAAAAGCTGACGACACCTGTCTCAAAAGAAATTCTTGCCAATCTTGCCTGTGGTGATGAAGTCCTGATCAGCGGAAGAATCTATACAGCCAGGGACGCGGCCCACAAGGCCATGTTGAAAATGGCCCAGGAAGGTGAAAAACTCCCATTTGATCCAAGAGGGGCAATAATCTACTTTGCAGGCCCGTCACCAGCGCCGCCCGGTTTCCCAATTGGATCCTGCGGGCCAACAACATCTTCAAGGATGGACCCTTTCACAAAAACAATGTTTGAGCTTGGTATTGCAGCACAGCTCGGGAAAGGGCCAAGGGGGAAAGAAGTCATACAGACCCTGGTTGATTTCGGCGGTGTTTACCTCGTGGCACTCGGAGGGGCAGGGGCATTGCTTGCAGAAAAGGTGAAGAAAGCGAGACTACTTGCATTCCCAGAGCTTGGCCCAGAGGCAGTCTATGAGCTGGAAGTGGAGAATTTCCCGGCCATCGTTGCGATAGACAGCAAAGGAAACAATATTTTCAAAAACTAAATTGGATGGGTTTTATCGCCAAAATAAAAACAGGCCAGCATGAAGCTGGCCTGTTTGCTTTTTAATGGTTATCTTGCTTGCTACTTTCCAAGCTGCTCGATCAATTGCGTCAGGGTTTCGACACAATCTCCAACAATGCCGTAGGAGGCTACCTTGAAGATCGGTGCATCCGGATCGCGATTTATTGCAACAATGACATCAGACGTCCTCATCCCGGCGAGGTGCTGGTCGGCACCTGATATTCCACATGCAATGTAGAGCCTTGGAGAGACAACCTTGCCTGTCAGGCCGACCTGGTGGGAGGAGTCTATCCACCCGGAATCAACAACTGCCCTGGAGGCACCGTATGCGGCACCAAGTTTTTTGGCAAGTTCTTTTATCAGCTTGAAGTTCTCCGGAGATCCCATACCCCTGCCGCCTGAAACAATGACTGGGGAGTCAACGAGTGCCGGACCTTCAGAAGAGAGTGGAAGTACCCTCTCAATAACCTTCTTGATATCGGCTTTTGACGTCGCAGCTTCAAGCCTTTCGAGTGTTGCCGTTATGTCAGCTGGTCTCGGCTGATTGAAAACCCTCTTGTGGATTGTCACCACACACTCTGCCGGGAGACTGATTGTTGCTTTGTTCTGGCCACCAAATGAGAGTCTTTCAACAGTTACCATGTCCTCTGTGGCATCAAGTCCAACCACATCAGTGACAAGAGGATAATTCAGCCTTGCCGCTATTCTTGCTGCAACATCAGAACCCCAAACTGTGCAAGGGAGTGCTATAATCGATGGCTTTCGGTTCTGGGCCAGATCGGCAACTTCTCTGGCGACAATTCCTGGCTCAAGATCGGCAAGATCGTCCGATTCAATAAGGATGGTGACCGGTTGGCCAAGCCTTCCAAAAACCGGGCCATGCATCAACAGGTTGGAACCAACCAAAACAAGATTGGATTCTGCAAGCTGGCTGTCTTGCACCGGGGAGAGACACCCCAAGACCTCTGCTGTCGCTTCAGAGAGAACGCCATTCTCAAACTCGCCTATCGTCCACATGTACTTCACTGGATCAACCCCTTTTCTCTAAGCGACATCAAAAGCGCGGCAGTTTTAACCTGTGATGTTTCACCCTCAAAAATCTGGGTGGTTACTTCTCTGGTGATTCGTTTTGAGTCTATAATGTTGCCGGGTTGTAACCTGCCCTCTGGCAAACTTTCTATTCCCAAACTTTGCAGGTCATACATTGCTATTTCAGTCTGCATTGCTTTGGTCATTCCCCTAAGTGATGGGAGTCTTGGTGTGTTGATGTTTTTTGTAACAGACAAAACGCATGGAAGCTCAATTTTCCAGACCACCATCCCAAGATCGCCTGGCTGGTAAGCAAAAAGTTTTCCATCCACGAATTCAACCTTCTCACATCCTGTGGATGAAGGTAGCCCAAGCATCTCTGCAAGCATGGAAGGAATAGAGGCATTTCCGGCATCTGTGGATTGCTTGCCACAGATTATTATATCAAAAGGCCCTCTCTTTTTGATAGCTGCAGAAAGTGCAATGGTGGTTGAGAGCAAATCAGCTCCTTCAAGCGCTGGGTCCTTGATGTGGACTGCTGATGATGCGCCAATCGAAAGCATCTCTCTCAATGCTTCCTTGGCACCCTCCGGACCAACAGTAATTACCTCCACAGGGTCCTGACCAGCTAGCTGGAGAGCAAGTTCCAGCGCATTCTTGTCAACTGGGTTAGTGGTTTTTGGATATGAATCTCTCGAAAGTCTCCAGTCTTTTTCAAAAGAGCCCGCCGAGAATTTTTCAGGATCAGGGACCTGCTTTATGCAAACTGCAATTTTCATGAAGCCTCCAAAAAAACTTTGTGTTGACCACAACAGCACCGGGGTGTATAAAATGCTAGCGGTGAGCAAAGAACCGAAGAGATTTCATTTGGCCACGGCGCTTATCGTTGCTGTGTTGTCAATCAACGCTACCATAGCAAATGCTTTGCCTAGTGGTAGCATAGCTATTAATATTGGCAAATTTGCCAATACTTTTCAAGCCCCCCTGAATGCCAAATCCATAAAATGTACCTACTGCATAC
>Ga0302248_1002134_pt1 | contig 12632 bp, 14 predicted proteins | sample AAG_UR_Leu_MG_FD_193528 | JGI IMG/M metagenome (GOLD analysis project Ga0302248, IMG submission 193528) | Enriched activated sludge microbial communities from anaerobic digester in WTTP, New Holstein, Wisconsin, United States - AAG_UR_Leu | ecosystem: Engineered > Bioreactor > Anaerobic >... | reverse complement strand
AAGTTATCGTCTTAACTTGCACCGTTAGATTAGCATATGATCTATCGAATGAAAACCAAATACCCATCTATGTCATATTCTTTCGGTATCCTACTCTGCCCACGAATTCATATGGACTTCGATGGTCTGAACCTCCTTGAGGACATTTGCATCCATCCTTACCGGCAGATCAATATTGAAAACGCCGTCCGTGACGATCAGCAGCCGCCGGTTCCTCAGATCTCGCCACAGGATATTCGGCTGTTTGAAACCTTGGCCGGAGAGGACAAAACGTAGCGTGGAACTCCTGGGATTGCCTTGCTCATAGGCAATTCCTTGTTTATCACAGCCATCACTATCTTGTCGGTTAAAAGTGTAGGAAACGGTTTGAATCACGTTGCCGGCTATATCTTTAAAAGTCAGGGTGAGCGACATTGCGTTGGCTGATGCAGGCAGATTGATCAGGGACATCCGCCTGTCGGCATTACGGGCGAGAAGATCAGGGTGTTCGTTTTCCAGGATCATGCAGTTTTCCGCCATGCCCGCCCTGATTCGGCTCCGGGAAGAAAAACAAATAACTGTGCCATTTCTGAAATGCTTTTTATTGATTCCTTGGCTGAATGAGAGAATATCGGCCAGTTTTAGTTCTTGCCTCGCCACTTGCTCTATGACAGAGCGCAACTCATGTAAAAAGGCTTGGTCCCAGCGGATCTTCAGGGAAATGCCCAGGGTTGCCATGCCTGCTGCTTGATCGACGGATTTGATCTGCGGGGCACCCACTTCAAAATTATAGGCAGCCTGCGGATATTTGGAGATGATTTTCTCCAGCAGGGCGGCGCCGGCGCGCTTTTCCTCCAACCTGACGGATGCCTCGTCAAAAAGTTTTTCCCCTTCTACGTTACGGACTGCGATATTCAGGAATTCGAGCTTTCGTTTCAATTTCGAGGCGACAACATCCGCCTCTATGGTGACTGCAACAAGCCCGTCACGGCCATGTTCTTCAGAAACGATCCGACTGTCTCTGACATAACCACCGCTGTAGCTGAGAATTTCATCTTTCAGAAGCGCATGATTCTTCACAAGCGTGTCTGCCGATACATAAACCCCGATTACCCGTTCCACGGCATTTCTGGTAGCGTTCAATCTGGCCGCGTCCGCATCGGCGCCAATTCCTGTGACAATGACCTTCATCGTCTTTTCCGGTTCCTCAGCATCAGCCGAGAAGGCTGAAGAACAGAAGATCAGACCGGCAAGCACACAAAGGACAATCTTACCAGCCATCGCGACGGCGCCGGACCTATCTATCCGGCTGTCATTCATCCAATATCTCCCGGTATCTTTTCAACTCCAAGGCCCTCTTCCTGATGAGCTCCATCCGGTCGCTGTCGCCGACAATCAGCCACATCGTTCCCTCTCTGCTGTTGACGATCAGGCCTGACAATTTTGACTCCGCATCCCGAAACTTCAACCAGGACATCTGCGATGTCTTCAATGCCTTCTGCCCGTTCGCATCCAGACGTTTCATGAGATTTTTGTATTGTAGATTCAATTCTTTATCCCACAGGCCGTAAGCATTCCCATAACAATTTCGCTGGCCTGCCGTGGAGTCGTCCTGCGCGACGCAGTTCGCAAACCAAACATCAATGGGATGCTTGGACTCTTGTGCTGTTGCATGCCCTGCAAGAATTGCTAAAAATAAAAGCGCTGTAAATAAGATAGCTGATTTGTTACTGCTCATTGACTATTTCTCCTTTTCTTTTTTTGTCAAAGGTAAGGTTCATTCGGATAAAGCACCTTGCCTCTAATTCATAAATGTTTAAAATTCATTGCATATCTCCGCCATGATTCCGGATCGCGCCTATGAAACTGATCGGCGAGGGAAAGAGCCGTCTGCTGCATGAGATTGACGCCAAGATCATATGCTTCCCGAATGTTCATGGTTTTCTGACTGGCCGGGATCAGTTGTTCCAACGAATGTACAACCACCGTGTTGGCATATTTCCTGAGCTCGGAAATTCCGAATGCAGCATTTTCAACAGGCAACTGCCCTTCCCAAGCAAAGGGCGCGGTTCCGATGACCACAACGGGCGCGTTGAGGCCTCGGCACATTATGGCCGTCAGTGGCGCTGCCATCGTGCCTGTAAGCCAGCCCATCCCGGCCATGATAATGATCAGCTCTGCATCTTGGAGCACGGTGACGATGGTTTTTTCATATGACTGGAAGATTTGGGTAAACATCAAGGCAAGTTCTTCATCTCCACAGGATGAGCATGAAGACACCTGTTCAATTTCCTGGAGGAATATCCTGTTTGCGCCTTCAGCCCTTTCCATGTCGGAGCTTTCGCGGCTGATCAACAGGCAGTCGGACGCATTGAAATGCCTGCCCATCAATCCCTCGACAGCACGGCAGCCCGCACTTCCCACACCAATCAGCTTGATTACCGGTAATGCTTCGTCTTTCCTGACAAGATCATACAGATAGCGGACGCTGGCAATGGTTGAAGATCCGGCAAAGAGAACGGCGCCCATCCAGATGATGCCTTTTGTGAAAGTCCTGCGATCCATTTTTTCACCATGATTGTTTCAAATCGGTAACAACGCCTCTATAATCCACACCCAAGGCGCACCACATGCCGGAAACCAGCTCGTTATTCCCACTCAAACTTTGTACTAACGCTGCCGTCGCCCCGTATCGCCTTTTTCTGAACGGACGGCAGGCGCTGTCCCCGAAAGGCCAAAGGGAGATTTTTATTCATCCGGTCCTTCATTTCATGGATGATCCTGATGATGCGGTCGATTGCATCGCGGTGAGCAAGATCAAGCTGAAGGACAAATTTTGTCTTGGGCAGGGGCAGCTTGGACATGTTATCAATCAGAATGCAGGGAATGTCGTCATAACAACCGTCGCAGCAGTTTACATAGTAACGCCATGTTTCCGCACCAAGCAGGCGGCGATCCACAATATGGATGAAGCTGCCGACGGCCAGAATATCAGGCGCGGTATCTTCGTTGTACCAGATGCGGCAACCCAAGTCTTTTGCGCATCGATCCAGGGAGGCCTTCAAATGATCGTTTTCTGATTCGCAAAAGATGGTGTTGCGCCAGACCAGTCCCGTCTCGCCGTGAACGGTCGCAGAAATCTTCTCAATGTTTGATGATGCTTGTGCCGATGCCAAATCTTTCCCTAATCCCATACCAATTCCCGTGATCAAGGCTGATTTTAGAAAGTCGCGTCTCGATTTCATACCATTTGTCCTCTTTTAAAAGTTGTGCGGTTCCTCTTTTAGCCATGGATTATCATGGCGTGTTGATCCATACAACCATCGAACGACAACTATCTGTCGCGAAAAAGATGCTATAAATTTTTTGTTTTGATTTTTGGAGGAATGAAACATGATGCAGGCGATGAAAAGTCAGGAGAGTATTTTGTCAATATTGATAAATCGGTCCCCCTGGACAGCCGCCTTTTAGGCCGGGTTATCGATGCTATCTGTCTGAGGAAACAGGGCCGTTTTCAGTATAAGGTATTTTCGCCTTCAAAAGGATGCTTGCCAAACATATTCACCTTTTTTATTGATGTAGGCAAGTTTTCCATCGCAATCCGACACCCCGCAAATACCAGCATGAAATCCGAATGTCTCCAGGGTCGGGAATCTTTCCTCGATAATGATATCCCCATTCATATCGATGAATCCCATACCTGCACCACCATTATAAAACCAGGCTGCATCATCGATAAAGGGGCCTACCCCTTTTTCGGCAAATGGTTTTATGGCTATATTTCCGGATCTATTTATTAATCCCCATTTGCGATCTAAAAATATTGGCCACAATTCAGCCCCAAAATGGCCATAGCATCCGTAACTTTGGGTGATTTCCTCATCGTCGATCATGTCGCCGTTTATTATTTCCTCCTGGGGATTAATAAATAAGACCTTTCCGTTATAACCTACGGCGGCGATGCCTGCCGAAAAGTTACCCGCCCAATCATATCGACGATCTATAGCTGTTTCGCAATGTGAATTTAGAAAGCCATATTTGCCTGCTTTGGCAACGCGTGCGAATCCTTCCCTGAACCAGCCGGCGTATTCATAAGAATCGCCCGTTGCCATATGTCCAATTTTATTTATGAAGCCATAACCGGCTTTGCTTCTGATAACGGCATAGCCACCGGAAAAATTTGCGGCCCAATCAAAAACGGGGACAATTGTCAGATTGCCATTTCTATCGATAAAACCAATTCTACCGTTGATATTTACGCGGGCAAGAGATTCAGAAAAACCGCAGGGAGGGTAAAGATAAAATCGAAAAGGGATTACCAACTCTCCAAAATGATTTATAAATCCCCATTCCCCCGATCCATTCTTGACCAACGCCAGTCCATCACTAAAACGTTCGGCTTTCTCATAGCGTGGATCAATAACAATATCCCCATCCCGATTAATGAATCCCCACTTGCCGGCCATCTTCACGGCGCATAAATCTTCTGCAAACTCATCATCCGCAAAGTCAAAGATGGCATTGATGGCTAGGTTGCCATCATGATCGATAAAGCCATATTTGCAGTTTTCTCTGATCTTGTATCTTGGCTTTTCTATTGAATTTTGATGATACCCTTCGTGCATATTCAATCCCTCTGGAATAGTGACCGCAAATGTCCGTGAAGTTACCCGGCGGTTTTTGCGCTGGTGATCCAGCAATATTCAAGCAAAACAATCAAATATCATCATTCCCAGAGCCTTAAGATCATCTCCGCAGTATTGGGTGACAAGTTCACCGTTCGGGCTAACGAAAAGGGGGATTGTCTCGATTAGCGGCGAATCAGAAACGATAAACTTTGGTCTGTCTACCGATGATTGAACATTCAAACCCTCCAGTGCCTGGGATAATCTTAAAAGTTTATCTATCTCCTTGTTACCTCTCGCTACGTCTAGAAGAAATGGCTCTTGGCGGACGGCATCCCGTAGAGAAATGCACCGTCCCTTTGGGAGCATTTTTAAAATATCTTCCATTTCCGTATCCGGTATATTCATCGCACTGCCTACATGCCGGATAGCTGATCTTACCCGCATTTTCCTGAATCTGACAAGACGGGCCACACGATCGGAGCCAACCTGCTCCGTAAGATAACGGAAAATTATATCTCGCCGTTCCGTCCGGGACGCTTCTCTGTTTGATGACAATATCTCTCCTATTGTGTTCTTTACCAATTCTTTAAGCCTATTGTCGGGGGTTGAAATATTTTGCGACCTAAATGGATCTGAATGCTGTGGTTCGAGGTCCAAATCACATTGTTCCGCGATCAGGACAGTATTGGCAATCGCTTCAGGACAATGTGAAAATATTTTCTTCATCTCCTCCGGTGAGCGCAGATATAATTGGTTTGTTGTTATGCCCATCCGATTTTTATCATTTAAAGTTTTCCCATTCCGGATGCACTTGAGCACATCATAGGCCTCCGCATCCTTGGACTGTAGATAGTGGCAGTCGTTGGTCGCCACGACAGGAATCGACAGGAGTCGGCTTATTTCTAGGATTCCCTCGTTGATAAGAGATTGATCAGGCAAGCCGTTTTCCATGATTTCCAGATAGAAGTTTTCAGCGCCGAATATATCGCGATATTCCCGGGCGGCCCGTATTGCAGTGTCACGATCACCTCTGATCAAGGCCGCGGCAATTTCACCATGACGACAGGCGCTGGTGGCAATCAATCCTTGATGACGTCTTTCCAGTAGTTCCTTGTCTACTCGGGGACGATAATAAAAACCCTCCAGGTAGCCGGCTGTAGTCAAATTCAGCAGGTTCTTATAACCCTCGACATCCTTAGCCAAAACAACGAGGTGACTGGAAGAATCTGCTGCACATGCGGTTGACTTGTCAAAACGGCTCTTCGGAGCAACATGCAACTCGCAGCCAATGATGGGCTTAATTCCGAATTTATGGGCCTGACGGTAAAAATCGATAGCACCGAAAAGATTGCCATGATCCGTCATGGCAATAGCTGACATTTTATATTCCCGTGCCTTTTTGAAGAGATCCTCCAGGTGAAGGGTGCTCTCCAGCAGGCTGTAGGTTGTGTGGACGTGAAGGTGGATAAAATCGGCCTTTGCGTTCGTCATATTTTCCCCCTGTCAGTAAGTGTGATTTTTTATCTGGCCCGTATTTGTTTCTATAGAAATGCAGCGATCATCCCATAATTCTGTCATGCCAAAATCCTTGACATTGGTTACTTCGAGTTTTGGCAGCCCTTGTTTTTCAAGCCAGTCGTGAATGAACTCGACCGCTGCCGCTCCCTCGGAAGCCCGTGCGGTAAATATCTTGACCCTCTTCCCATCGTTTAGCCAGCTCTGAACACGTTCAACCATAGGCGCTATCGCCTTTCCGATGTGATGGATTCCGATCCAGCCATGATATTCGGCCATCGTGCCGTCCAGATCCACGCCTATCCAGAATTCAATTTCACTCATGAAAATGTTGTCTCCGTCTTCTTCAAGAAGTAATCCGTTTTCATATCTCCTTCATATCTACTACCATTGGCGGGCCTTCCTGGTAGTACGCCACAAAGAGCTTTATACTATCATTCCCAACCTTGAGAGAGTTCTTTGCCTTGAACTCCTGCAGCTTTGCAGTGAAAGCTCTTTTGCTTCGCTCACTCTTGATGCTTACCGCAACAACACTTTCGATGCTGAGCTTGTCCGGCACCTTCCCTTTGAATCCGATGATGTTATTGTACCAAAAATCCCCCCAGGGTTTTGATCGCAGCATCTTAATGAGGGTTACCGAATAGATGTAAGCCTGCTCAATCGCGTGGGCCGTCGTGTTAGGCTTCTTGAGTTCCCAGATGGAAATCTTTGTCCCCTTACCGGAGCCATGCCGGGCAAGGATATCGATATTCCCTTTGCCGAACTTTGGCACACCAGTATTGCCAGAAATGGGAAGTGGAAACTGGAAAGGGCAGCCGGCCCACAAAACGGGCTGGATATTATTTAGCGTTCCATCAAATTTTCCGCTTGTATCATCGGCCATTTGCTTCAGGAACTCCGATTCGACTCTGTGCTCTGGAACCCTGCCTTTTCCATTAAGATGATTGGGGTTCTTGAACTGCTTCCTGAAATCAGCGGCATCTTTCCCCCGCCAAAGAAATTCACCCGGTTTGTTGATGATGTTAAAATATTTCTTGTTGTTTTCGGCAGTTTTAGGTGAAATCACAAGATGTATATCATCACCTTTTTTCACAGAGAGGCTTGCCACTTCCTGGCCTTGGTAGCGTAACGAAAAAGATATACTCGCATTCATTGCCCGTGTAACGGACAGGTAGACATGGAGAGGGTGCCACTCGTGAAATTTCTTTGCCGACTCCCGGACCGTAGCTTCATTGTCCTTAAGCTTTTTGGCCCATTTGGCCGCTATGCCGTCTGCTTGATTCGTCGTCCAAAGTCCCTCAATCTGTTGAAGCAAAGTCATCGTTCCCACCTCCAATAGTCAAAGATCCAGTATCTGAGTATCCGCAACAGTTTTCACATTGTCAAACAGGTCTCGGTACTTATCCCCATATTCCGTATGCACCGGCACCAGCATCTTTGGCTTCAACGCCCCGGCAAACGTCCGCAAATCTTCAACCGTTGCATGTCCGCTGGTATGGGCATAGACAAAGTTGATCTGTGGATCGTTCCGGTAGGCAGCTATGGCTTCAGCACCATAATAATCTTTGCTCGTGTTTAAAAGATAACCGAGCCATTGAGAATAAATCACATTCACCAGTCTGTCTTTCTTATACAAGTCAATGATCTTGAAATGGGACATCTTGCTCAAAGACAGATAATCGTGTGGATTGGCCTGGAGCTCTTCTTTATGGACCCGATTCTTGAAGAGCCGCTTGCGGAAATCGCCGAAAAAGTCGGGATGTTCCTTCAGCTTTTCGTTTTGGCTATAAGAAGTGTACACTTTTACCGGTTCCCATTCCATGTTCGGCACACTGTCGGATACAAGCTTGAGCTGTTCAAGCACCCAGGCCGTGTAGATGTCGATAACCAAGGTCTTGTGTGTCCGCTTGCAGGCCCTGTAAGCCGACACAATCCGATCAATATTTTGGGAAGATGAAATGAGAAACGTAATAGTTTCTTGCTCTTTAATGGTATCGTATATTTTTTGTTCAACAGCGGCTTCCGTGGGAAAGTCGTCATTGCTACGCTCCAGCATGGTTCCTTCCATGAAAAGCAGATCAATATCCTGGAGAGGGTTTTCAACGATGCTTTTATACAGGACCGATTTTCTACCGTGCGCCCGGAAATCCCCGCTGTAGAATACCTTCTTCCCTTCAGCCTCGATCAAAAATCCGTAGGCATCAACGGCGGAATGATCGACGAGATAAGGGGTGATGGTGAAATCGCCTATTGAAAAATGCTGCCGGTTTTTGAAATAGCGGAACAGGTTGGTGGGCAGTGCCTTGCCGAGAATCATCCGTGGCGCATCGATCAGGTGTTTTCCCAACTCGCCAATATACACCGGCACGGATGGGTCAAGGGCATCGATAAGGCCGAAATGATCCTGATGGGGGTGACTGATCAGAACCGCATCGGGTCTGAACGAGGCTACGTCAAGTTCCTTACTCTCAGCAGATAGCGGCAACCCCAGATCCAGCAGGATCGTAGTCTTTGCGGTGGAAAGCTGAATACAAGTGCCGCCGATTTCCTGAGCGCCGCGATGAATAATGATGTTCATTCTGTTATTACCAGGGTCACCCGGCCTTTGTCTGGTTCAATCTCAATCTTTTTCACCGTAAATAGCCACTCATCAAACGTCATCTTATTGAATGGCATCCCATTAGGTCCATCGAATAGACTCAGGACATCCTTCCAATGAATCTGCTTTGGTGGAAAAGAACGCCCTTTGATTTCTTGCCGGGTGGCAAATCGAACCTTAAGAGTAACTTTGCCACCCTCTTCTTGGAAAAGCTCATGATATTCTGGAAGGTCATTTACATTCATAGGGAAACTCCTAGCTCAATATTTTCAAATTCCTTATTTTATTCACATCCACGCTCAGCTGTTATCATAGTTGAGGGTGTTTGAATATGCAAGTATATAACCCTTTTTGTTTTGGTCATATTCGATGATTTCACCCAAGGCGTTCCACAGCTCAATATCTCTGCGGACTGTTTTTGGCGAGACATTAAACTCGTTGCACATGTCCGCTATATAAAGAACACCTTCTGACTTGAGTACTTTCAACATTTTGAGGAGGCGGAAAATTTTACGGTCATAATCCCGGTGCTGTTTGTTATGCCGCGCGGTAGCCGCCCTTTTGTTGAGGATCTTCAGTTTAAGATATCCTTCATCAATGATTGCCGGTGTTTTGATGATAAACTTTTCAACACCTTTGGTGATTTTGAAGGGAGGCTCGGAGGTAAAGATAATGCAGAGGGATTTAGGGTCTTCTGCTTCTTCTATATAGGAAAAGAATCCATGCATTTCTTCCATTTCCTTTTCCGTCAAGGACTGGGGATTGATGATATTTATGAAGGCAGGTACGGCGATAAGATCGGATACGATTTTCGAATAACAAATCTCCAATTTCAATTCCTTGGCGACAGCTTCTATCATATCATTGATGATATCATCCGTTCGAAAGGCGATGATTGTTGTATCTGAAGAGAAAAAAACAGGCGTATCTTCCCGCATGGTCATTATTGTTTTACCCTTCAAAATCTTGATCGCCCTGGCATTGTATCTGCCGCTATCCGCAATTTGTTGTTCTGAAACCTTGGCTTTCATTCTTATACCTTACCTCTGCTTTAATAATTACCGTTATTGCACAACAAACTTAACAACTTTGGATCTCCATCAGCAGCCGCAAAAGATAAATTCATCAACACTTCATTGTCTTTGGAATTAAATTCGGCACCGTTACCCAGAAGAAATTCTACCATGGAGGTGTCATTGTAAAATGTTGCCGCCGTTAAGGCTGACCATCCACAATGATCTCTGACGTTAATATCGGCACACCTATCGATCAATAACTCTATGATTTCATAATTGCCATGATAGGCAGCCAAAATCAGCGCCGTCCTTCCATCCTCGTCTTTGGCATCCATATCGGCGCCGTAATCAAGAAGTGATTTTACGGTATCGACATTTCCATATTTCGCGGCTTCCAGCATGGCAATTTTACGGTCAACGTCTTTATCGATGACTTTGTTATTGTCCGGCTTACACGCACAGCAATTCATATCCAAGTTTCCTTTCGGCCTGTTTATTCAGTCATATCACATTGTCAGGACAACGTATTGTCCTTTGACCAGCGATGGAATGCTTCAGGAACAAAAATATCTTGCATCTTCCGGAATATCCTTGAAAACAATTCCCCGTAGTGCCGGTTAAACCCACTGTCATGTCAGTCAGAAAATCATGCAGCGACTTCATACTGTATATCCTTTTAAGAAAAACTGTGACATTTGCTATTTTGACTTTCGATTATCACGGTGTTTTTATCCATACAACCATCGAACGACAACTGTCTGTCGCGAAAAAAAGAAAAAGATGCTATGAACTTCTAGGATTGATTTCAGGAGGGATGAATTATGGCGCAGGCGATGGAAAGTTCTGGGAATATGCAGAAAAAACTGGCCCGGCTTGGTCGGATGCTGCGGGTCTTCATGGAACGGGAGAAGGTTTCGTCTACGGCCTTGGCGGAATCATTGCAAACGACGGTCCGCACGATCCAGAGAGACATTCTGTTTCTCAAGGCTGCGGGATTCCCGGTCAAGGAAACGGATAGGGGGATGTATTCCCTGGACAAAAGCCTGCTCAAGCACTTTGAGGTCTGCGACGATACGGAACTGGCCTTGGTGGTCGCCCTGAAAAATCTTGTCCTCCAACTTGGCCAGCCTTTTCAGAATGCCGCCGACGGTCTTTTCAATCGCCTCTACGATGTGGTCATGGCGGAACCGGTTTTTGTCAAGATCGATGAATCCGTCCCCCTGGACAGCCACCTGTTAAGCCGGATCGTCAACGCCATTTGCATGAAGAAGCAGGCCCGTTTTCAGTACACGGTTTTTTCGCCCTACGCGGTCATCGTTGAACCCTACAAGGTCGTTTACTTTGACGGCTTCTGGTATCTGGTGGGCAGGGACGCCCATGATGGGGAGCTTAAACGCTATGCCCTGGACAAGATCAAGGATTTCAAGGCTACCAAAACCTGTTTCAAACGCATTCCCGCCACGCTGGAAAGCGACTTGAAAAACAGCGCCAATATCTGGTTTGCCGGGGAAAGGACCATTGAGATTCTCATCCTGGTCGATCAATCCTGCGCCGACTATTTCAAACGGCGTAAAATATTCCCTACCCAGGAGATAAGAGAAGAAAAATCGGACGGTTCATTGATCGTCTCTTTCTTGGTCGGTAATTACGGAGAAATCAGGAACATTCTGAAGGCTTGGCTGCCTAATGTGAAGATCCTAACGCCGGAGGAGTTGAAACAAGATTTCATTGCAGATATGAAGGGCTGGCTGGCATGGCAGGGAGAAAGGTAGGCGGCAATCAAAGTAAGATCTACTAAAGCCAGTGGTAATTTACTTTTTACTCCACCAAGGATCAAGATTGTCCATCCAGATATTACACTCTGGAACGGACCAGTTTTTAGAACTAAAAACTCGACGTTTTCTCGGCAGAAAATCTTGTGCAATGTCGATAGAGTTACTTGGGCATTTAATGGGCCTTTTTAAAGCACGGGCATCACGATAATATCCACCTTCTTGTCTATACTCCCCATCTTCATCGTACCATTCACTTTCATTGACCCAGGTCTGAAATTTATCAAAATGATAGGGCGTTACAGATAATCCTCCCGCCCAATAATAGACCCGTCCAAAGTACATGGAATGGAGATATTTCTCCCATTCTTTTGGGCGACAAGTCCATTCCTCTTCACCTGCATGCCATGTTAAGTTTGGAGAATCATGTGCAACAAGCCAAAGAACATAAATGCCAAGCATCTGATATCTTGCTGATCTGCGCTCAATGTCATTCAGGTTGATAGTGGTTTTTTGCACTTCAATTGCAACTCTTGCTGATGATATGACAGCATATACGTCTGGTCGTACTCCGCTCAATTGTTTTTCAATATCGCAATCAGAACATTTCGGATGAGCTAAAAGAGCTTCATAAATTTCTCTTTTACACCTGTAATGGATCTGGGTTTCTCCTGCCCCATATGGGCAATTGTAAGGTGGTCTGTGTGCATAATGGTGTTCTTTAATTTTCCCCTTTTTCAAGATAACTTCACCGGTGCATCCGGGACAAGTAAAGGGACCTTCGTTCTTCTCAGTTTTCCAAGCGACGGATTTAATCCCGTCTTTTGAGATGGCTACTTGCATTATTAATAATTTGCACACGCAAAATACATAAATCTGCCACGGCTATAATAAATCTTCTGCATGGTCTTGTCCTTCTCATCCATTATTCTCATCGCATTTTGAGTTCAACCCTGCAAGAACAGTCGGGCCACTCGCAGGGCGGATAATGGGTTCCCCAAAATGGATCGTCATATCTGAATATTTTGCCGTTCAATTTGCGGCATTGTTCCGGCATCCCATCACGATGGTCAACGATAAGTCGCCAAAGGGGATACATATCCTTCAATTCCAGCATTTGATT
>Ga0302248_1002133_pt1 | contig 12633 bp, 8 predicted proteins | sample AAG_UR_Leu_MG_FD_193528 | JGI IMG/M metagenome (GOLD analysis project Ga0302248, IMG submission 193528) | Enriched activated sludge microbial communities from anaerobic digester in WTTP, New Holstein, Wisconsin, United States - AAG_UR_Leu | ecosystem: Engineered > Bioreactor > Anaerobic >... | reverse complement strand
GGACGATCTCCAAGAGGCCAGGGATTTGGCGAGGCTTCTGGAAGGATACAACAGAAAACGCCAGGCCTTGGAGAAGAGTATCTTAAACGAGATTCTCGAAGAAATAGCCCAGAAGATGGATCCCTCCACGAGGTCTGCCCTGGTTTTCGCCTCGGAAAACTGGCATCCCGGGGTGATTGGGATCGTGGCCGCCCGATTGGTGGACCGTTTCTACCGTCCCGCCATTCTCATCAGTCTCCGGGACGGCGTCGGCAAAGGCTCGGGACGCAGCATCATGGATTTCAATATTTATCAGGGGTTGAAAAAATGTGATTCCCTGCTCCTGTCTTACGGCGGGCACCAGTATGCCGCCGGCATCTCCATCCGCGAGGAACGCATCGAAGATTTCCGCCGTTTGCTCGAGGAGGTGATCAAAGAGGATATCCACCCGGGAAACATGATCTCCCAAACCGCTATCGACGCCCAATGCCAGCTTCGTGATATCAACCACGACCTCATAAATCAGATGGCGATGCTGGCCCCCTTCGGCAGCAGGAATCCGGAGCCTGTCCTCTGTGTGCGTAACGTGAACGTAGCGTCGTCCAACATCGTGGGCAATAATCACCTAAGGCTGCGCTTTAACGGCGACGGAGTGACCTGCAACGGTATCTGGTTCAGTAAAGGGCATTTTGCCTCTTGCCTCACCTCCGGAACGATGTCGGACATCGCCTTTACGCCCCAGTTCAACAACTGGAACGGAAACAGCGAGATTCAGTTGAAGATGCGGGATATGTCCGTCACGGAAAACTGAAGGTTTCTATAACCAGCGCTTGCGCCGCCGGTAGGATTTGACGTCCCGGTAGGCCCGGGTATCTCCGGTGGCCGCCACGCCCAAATAGAATTCCTTGATGTCGGGATTCTCCACCAGCTCCGCCGCCTTGCCTTCCATGACGATCTTCCCGTTTTCCATCACGTATCCGTAGTGGGCTATCTGGAGCGCCATATTGGCGTTCTGTTCCACGAGAACGATGGTGGCTCCCTGTTCCTCGTTTATTTTTTTGATGATACCGAAGATCTCCCGGACAATGAGGGGCGCCAGGCCCAGGGAGGGCTCGTCGAGGAGCAGGAGCTCCGGTTTGGCCATCAGCGCCCGGCCGATAACCAGCATTTGCAGTTCCCCGCCGCTGCAATATCCCGCCTTTGCCCGCCGGCGTTTCAGAAGGGCCGGAAAATAGTGATAGACCATCTCCAGATCCTGACGGTAGTTGCGATCCTTTCTTACGGCAGTGCCGACCCGGAGATTTTCTTCGATGGTGAGATACTTGAAAGGCTGGCGTCCTTCCAGAACCTGGATGATTCCCTGGCGGGTGATCGCCTCCGGGGACTGGTTGTGAATCGCCTTGTCCCGGAAGATGATCTCCCCGTCCGTGACCTTACCGTTTTCCGGCTTCAAGAGGCCGGACACGGCCTTGAGGGTGGAGGTTTTCCCCGAGCCGTTGCTCCCCAGCAGGGAAACGATCTTGCCCTGTTCCACACTAAGGGACACCCCTTTTAGCACCTGGATGACATCGGAATAAACAACGGAGATATTGTTGACCTTCAAGAGCATAAGCGGTGCACCTCAATAAGAAAAGGGCCACAGCCGGAAGCTCGACCGGACGATGCGCCATACTTCCGCAATACCCCGTGGTTCGAAAAGGATAAAAAGCACGATCGCCAGGCCGAAAACGAATTCCCGGAGGGGCGCCATATTGAGACCAAGCTGGGACACCAGACCCATATTCATCATCAGGTCCGTGCCCCACCGCAGGATCTCGTTCAAACCGGTAATGAATACGGCACCGAACACGGCGCCGGACATGCTGCCCATGCCGCCGATAATGACCATGGCGATATATTCCACCGAAAGACCCAGATTGAAAGGCTCGGTCGTTATGCTCAAGGTATAGTATGCCCATACCGCCCCCGCCACGCCGGCGTAAAAGGAACTGATGGCGAAGGCCAGCAGTTTGTAGGGGAAAATAGAAATGCCCATGCCTTCCGCGGCACGGTCATTGTCTCTGATTGCCACGAAAGCCCGCCCGTATTTCGTGCGCATGAGATTAACCGCCATCCAGAGCATGAGGATGAGCAAGGTGAAGATCACATAGAAGAAACGCACATCGCCGGTTATCTCCAGACCGAGGAGCTTCGCCGTGGGAAGGGTTATGCCCATCGTTCCCTGAGTAACCGATTCCCAGTGAATCAGGACATATTCGATGATGAATTGGCCGGCCAGGGTGGCGATGGTGAGATACAGACCCTTGAGCCTGCTGGACGGCAAACCGAAGATCAGGCCGGTCAGGGCGGCGATCAGCCCGGCGGCAGGAACACTTAACATAAAGGGTATCTCCCAGCGAGTGGCAAGATAAGCGGCGCCATAAGCACCCACCCCGAAAAAGGCGCCGTGTCCCAGGGAGATCTGGCCGGTGTAGCCGATGAGGATATTGAGACCGACGGCGGCAATGGCGGCGATGCCGATGGAGTTGACCACATAGAGAATGTACTGGCTGCTGGTCAGGGGTACCATGGTGAACAGCATTACGATTCCCACCGCGGTCCACAGCCGTCCGTAATCGGTTTCATATACATTCAACTGCGGCTCGTATTTTTCATGATAATTGCCGCAGGGATGAAAAATGAAGCGTCTTTTCATTTCATACCCTTTCGATTTCCACCTGACCGAAAAGACCGTATGGCTTGAGCATGAGAATGACCACCAACACTATGTAAGGGACCACGTCCCGTAGTGAGGGGGAGATGTAGCCGCCGGTGAGGGTTTCCAGGAGGCCGATGATCAGCCCCCCGACAATAGCACCGCCGATGCTGTCCAGGCCGCCGAGGATTACCACGGGGAAAACCTTCAGGCCGATGGCGCTAAGGTCGTGGACGTTCACGCCGTTGATGATCCCTAAGATTATGCCGCTCAATCCCGCTACCAGGGCGGCAATGGCCCAGGACAGGGCGAAGACGTTCTTGACGTTCACCCCCAGGGAAAGGGCAGCCCGCTGGTTGTCCGCCACCGACCGCATATAGATTCCCTGGGAGGAGAACTTGAAGAAAATTCCGAAAAGCGCCAGGAAGCTCAACCCTACCACCAGGGCCAGGGAATACACCGGCTGGACGGTGACCGCCCCCCAGGAGAAGGTAAGCCACTCCGGCAGGAAATCGGGAAAGGTATGGAGGTTTCCTCCCCAAATCAAGAGGATCAAGCCTTTGAACATGGCCGCCAGTCCCACGGTAAGCATGATGACGAAAATAAGCGGTTCGCCGATCAGGGGGCGCAGAAAAAGTCTCTCGATGATAAACCCGAGGGAAAAGCAGGCCAGCATGGTCAAAAGAAAGGCTGCATAAACGGGCAGTTGCGCCCAGGTGACCAGTACCAGGAAGATATAGGCGCCGATGGCCAGCAGTTCACCATGGGCAAAATTCAGCACACTGGATGATTTGAAGATCATCACGAATCCCATGGCGGAGATCCCATAGAGAAAACCCACGCTGAGACCGTTCACCAGTAGTTGAATGAAAAAATCCATGAAAAATCCTTTCTTATTTTACTTATCCGCCGTCAGTTCAAGGATGCGGACCGTGGTCGTGATCTCCCCGATGCGTCCGTCGCGATAACGTACCTTACCCCGGGTCTCCACCTGGGTTACATCCCGGTACATGGCCTCAATGAGGGGCAGATATATGCCGTAAATGAAACGTCGCCGTACTTTGCCCGTTCTGGTCAATTCCTCATCGTCGGCGTCGAGGAGCTTGTAAAGGAGGAGAAATTTTCTAATTTTCATTATATCCGGCAGTTGGCCGTTGATGGCGACGATTTCACCGCGGATCAATTCCTCCACGGCGGGCTGCTGGGAAAGGTCGAGATAGGTGGTGAAGGGAATCAACCTCTCTTCCGCCCAGTTCCCCACGTTCTCCATGTCGATGTTGATCATGGCGGTTATGTAAGGCCTCGCTTCGCCGAAGATGACGGCCTCCTTGATGTAAGGGCTGAATTTCAATCTGGTTTCGATAAAATCCGGTGAGAAAACCTGACCGCTCTTGTTCTTGATGATGTCCTCGCGTCGTCCGATGATGACCAGATGACCGTCCTGATCCAGATAGCCCGCATCGCCGGTTTTCAACCAACCGTTGTGAAAGGCCTTTTCCGTATTCTGAAAGTCTCGGTAATAACCGGAAAAGAGGGCATCGCTTTTCACCAGGACTTCCTGGTCGTCGTCCAGCATGATCTGAACACCCGGCAGCGGCTTACCAACGGTTTCGGGTTTTACCTCGCCGTCCGGCTGGACCTGAAATATCCCCCCCGCCTCGGTAAGGCCGTAACACTGTTTGAGATTCATACCTACGGCCTGGAAGAACCTTATCACGTCCGGGCTGATGGGATGGCCGCCGGTATAGGCGTTGCGGAAGCGGAGACAACCTATTCGGTCCAGAAGGGGTCGATAGATGATCCATCCCGCCAGGTAATGGAGAAATCTCTGAAGCGGCGAGGCCTCCCTGCCCTTTCCCCGAGCGGCGACAATTGTGGTCCCGACCTTTTCCGCCCAGTGGAAAAGAGTCCTTTTGAGCAGGCTGGAATCGGCGATCTTCACCCGGATCCGGGAGGCCAGATCTTCCCAGAAGCGGGAAGCGGTGATGATAACGGCCGGTCCTATTTCCCGAAAATCCTCGGTCACCGTTTCGGGGGTTTCGGGGAAATTCATCGTCATGCCGCTGTATAAGGAGACCCCCAATCCCCACATCTGGTCCACTATCCAGGCCGGCGGCGACATGGAAAGCCAGTTTTCCCCCGGTTGGAGGTTTATGGCCTCGGTCCATTGACGACCCATGGCGATCATACTACGATGGGAAAGCATGGCCAGCTTGGAGATGCCGGTGGTTCCCGAGGTCTGGATCATGAGGGCAATATCCCGGTCGGTTCCTCTGTGCAACTCCCGGAGAAAGAGATCGGGCTGTTGACGATCCCTTTCCTCGCCGTCCCGAAGGAGATCGGCAAAGGATTGCAGCCAGGGTTCGTCACGATAGGAGCGCATGCCTGTCGGATCGATATAGACCACCTTGCGGACGTAAGGGATCTTGTTGCGGATCTCCAGGAGTTTGTCCGTCTGTTCCTGATCCTGGACAATCACCAGGGCGGCCTGGGTGCGTTCCAGGGAGGTGCGTAGTTCCTCGGCTACGGAGGAGGTGAAAAGATTGATGGTCACCGCCCCCATGGCCTGGGCACCCAATTCGGCGAATAGCCACTCGGGGTGATTGTTGACCACGAGGACGACATTTTCCCCTCTCTTCAATCCCAGACAGGCCAGTCCCAGGGCGGTAGCCCGGACATAACGGAGATAATCCTCCCAAGTGTAGGTCTGCCAGACGCCGTAGGCTTTTTCCCGGATGGCGATGTGGTTTCCTCCCAGTTTTTCCGCTCGGCGACAAAGCAACTGCGGCAGGGTTAGCAACTGATCTCCTTTATCGGTCTCCGTCACGCCCTTTCCCCCTCAACCCAGATAAGCCCGGATAACTTCCGGATGCCGACGGATCTCCTCCGCGGTGCCTTCGGCGATCTTTTCACCGAAATTCAATACCGCGATCCGCTGGGATATGCTCATGACGATAGCCATGTCGTGCTCTACCAGTATGATGGTCTGACCCCAGGCACTGTTGATCTCCGTGATGAAACGGACCATGTCTTCCTTTTCTTCCAGGGTCATACCGGCAAAAGGTTCGTCGAGAACCAGCAGGCGGGGTTCCAGAGCCAAAGCCCTTCCCAGCTCCACCCGCTTCATCAGGCCGTAAGGAAGGGAGGCGACGGTTTTTTTGCGTATGGCCTGCATTTCCAAAAAATCGATCAACTCTTCGATAAGGCGCCGGTGCCGCACCTCCTCACGCCGGACCGAGGGCAGATAGGCGGCGGCACCGAAAAAACGGTAGCGGCAATACAGGTGTCGAGCCAGCAGCATGTTGGCCAGTACGGTCATGCCGGGAAAGAGCTCAATATTCTGAAAAGTCCGGCCGATACCCACGTGTACGAGTTCGTGGGCCGGCAGGCGGGTGATGTCCCGACCGTTGAAGACGATCCGACCGCTCACCGGTTTGTAGAAGCCGGTGATGCAGTTCATGAGGCTGGTTTTGCCGGCGCCGTTGGGACCTATAACGGCATACAGTTCCCCGCTTTTGACCTGCAAATCGATATTGCTCAAGGCCTTCACGCCGCCGAAATTCAGGGAGAGATCACTTATTTCCAGATCGGCACGTCTTTTTTCCCCGTCCCGAGCGGCAAAGATCTCCGGCTGTCCACGATAGGCTTTCATGCAGCTATGCTCTTCATTTCAACAATTTTATCTTCTCTTTGCCGGGGACAAAAAATTTCGTCAGGGGAACGTAGTTGCCGTTTTCCTGCACCTGAACAATCCTCGCCTTGAAGGAAGCGCCGTGATCTGTCTTGCTGTAGGTGATGTTCGGTACCAGTCCGCCGAAATCCTCATTCCGGAAGGACTCCATGGCGCGGTTGATGGTGTCCCGGTTCACGGCGCCGTATTTTTCCTGGGCCCTGATGAATGCCCGTTCCATGATCATGGCGACCACGACCCCCTCCCAATAGGAGGCGTCGAATTTATTGACCGTTTTATACCGTTGCCACAGCTCCGTCATGATTTTCATCCCCGGGGTACGATCGGAAGGGAGACCGCCGGGAAACTGCATCAGCAAACGGTCCCGGATCAGCCCCTTGCCGAGTTTGAAAAAATCCGGATCGGTGGAGGTCCAGGTGCCGAAGAACATCGGGTTGTAGCCGATACGATCCGCGCTTTTGAAGGTGGTGACAATGGCCGCAGGCAACATCTGCATGACGATGTATTGGGCTCCCTTCTTTTGCAGCCGGAGCAGCTCGGTGGTGAGGTCCACGGTCTTGGGGGGGAATTCCTCCACGGCAACGATTTCGATGCGGACCTTTTTTGCATATTCCTGACTTGGCCGGTGGATCGAGCGGCCATAGGCGTTGTTGTATGTGAGCAAACCGACCTTGGGCGGGCCGCTGCCCTTGTGGACGGCCCGAATGTAGTCGAGAATGGCGTAGCAATCCATCTTGTAGCTGCCGAAGGGAAGATACATGTAATCAATGGGCGGCTCGAGTATTTCCCAACTGGTGGAATAATTGATGGTGGGTATCTTGTAGGTTTGAATGATGGGCTTGGCGGCGAGGCACTCGCCGGCACCCCAGGTGGCGATCATGTCCACTTTTTCCTGCACCGCAAATTTCCTCACCGCGGCCACGGCCTCGGGAACCTTGTAGGCGGTGTCCACGAGGCTCATTTCGATGCGGTTTCCGGCCACACCCCCCTTGACCTCGTTTACATAACGGAAATAATCCTGTTGACCTTTGGCATGGAACTGCCCCCAGGTGGATGCGGGCCCCGTCATGTTTATTGCCGCCCCGACCTTGATTGCCTTCGCCGACGCCACGCCGCCCCCGCATAGGGGCAGCAACGCCGTCAGGATTGATGCCATACAGGCGACCATCGTCTTCTTCATAGCTTTTGACCTCCTTTTTCTCCCCATGGGGTAAAAAAAAGGCCGGGATGAGCTCCACGGCCAAAAAAAAACCGTGGGCGACTTTTCGGTCTGCCCACGGCTCATTTACGGTAATTCAGGTCATGAGCGCGCCGGGCAGACCCTCCCAAAAAAGCTGCTAAAGCTAAAGAAGAAAAAACCAATTCTTGATTTATGTCCCGGCATGATCGCTGTTCCTGTGTCGACTTCTTTAGTGCGTCCTGTAAAGGATAGATTTTCCTTTGTCAAGTATTTTTATTCCCCACTTTGATTTTCTATACCCAGCTTGTCGATTCGGTAACGCAGGGAATCGAAACTTATCTTAAGGATCTCCGCGGCTTTGGTTTTGGACCCCTTGGTCTTGACCAGCGCCTCTTCGATCAGTTTCCGTTCGATTTGGGCGAGTTTTTCGTTTAGGTCGATGCCCGTTTCGGGGATGGTCAATCCGGTCAGATAATTATCTCCGGTGTCAACGGGTTGTATAAAGAGGTTGTCGGGCAAGATGATATTCGTACTTTCCAGGGCGACGCTGCGTTCGATGATGTTCTCCAATTCGCGGATATTCCCGGGGAAGGGATAATCCATCAAGAGCTGCAGGGCGTAACTGGAGATGGTCTTGATCTCCTTGGAAAATTCGCGGGAGTATTTGTCTATGAAATATTTTGTCAAAGTAGGAATGTCTTCTTTCCGATGACGAAGTGCCGGCAGGTTGATGGGGATGACATTGAGGCGATAGTAAAGATCCTCCCGGAACTCCCCCCTCCGCACCTTTTCTTCCAGGTTCTGATTGGTTGCCGAGATGATGCGGATATCCACCTTGATATCTGTGGTCCCGCCGATGCGACGGAACGTCTTTTCCTGTACAACTCTTAAAAGTTTTACTTGAAGTAAAGATGGCAACTCACCGATTTCATCAAGAAATATAGTCCCATTTCTGGCGATTTCAAAGAGGCCCGCCTTGTCGGTGAAGGCCCCGGTAAAAGAGCCTTTCATGTATCCGAAAAATTCCGATTCCAGCAGATTCTCCGGAATGCCGCCACAGTTGATCACCACAAAGGGCATGTTCTTTCTGGGGCTGTGCTCATGTATGGCCTTGGCCACCAATTCCTTGCCGGTACCGCTTTCCCCCAGGATTAAGATGTTCGCCGTCGTTTCGGATACCTTCCTGATGATTTCGTAAACCTTTCTCATGGCCTTGCTGTTGCCGATCATGCCTCCGAAACCGAACCCTTCCTCCCCATCCTTCAGGCCAACGCTTTCCTCCTTTTTGACCCCTTTCTTTTCCAGGGCCTCCCGGATAATTCTCTTCAGCTCTTCGATATCGAAATTCTTTTCCAGATAATCATAGGCCCCTTCTTTCATCGCGGACACCGCGGTGTTTCCGGAAGCGAAGGCCGTGATGAGGATGACCTGACATTCCGGTTGGATCTCCTTGACATTCTTAAGAAACTCGATCCCGTCCATTCTGGGCATCTTGAGGTCGGTAATGACGAGATCATATCCTTCTTTGCGGCACCGCTGCAGGGCCTTTTCCGGTTCCCCGCAGCAGGTCACGTCGTAACCCTCCCGGCTCAACATGATTTCGAGAAGATCCCGCATCCCAAGATCGTCGTCAACAACCAGAATCCTGGCCATCTTCATAAACCTCCTGACTTGTGATCGCCGGCGGGCAGCCATAAGGTGAAGCTGGCGCCATGTCCTTCTTCGCTTTCAAAAGACAATCTCCCCCCATATCCGTTGACGATCCTCAAGACGATCGCCAGCCCCAAACCGGTTCCGCGTTCCTTGGTAGTAAAAAAGGGCTCGTAGATCATGTTTTTATCCCGTGCGGATATCCCCTTGCCTGTGTCGGAAAAAACAACTTCCACCCCTTCTTCGTTGCCCTGGCGCCTTTTGCGGGCGGTTATCTTCAGTATTCCCCCGGCCGGCATCGCCTGGGCGGCATTCAGAATCAGGTTCCAGAACATTTGCCGGAATTCCTCCCGATTTCCCAGCAATGTCAGTCCCGGTACCAGGTCATTGTTGATGGCGATGCGGTCATTCCAGTCCGGCATCACCATCGCCCCTTCCAACACCTCGCCGACCAGTTCGCTGACCGATACGGGGCCGTGCTCGCCGCGCTCCGGTCTGGCCAGCATAAGAAAGTCCTTGATGAAGCCCTCCAACTGATCCTTGCTGCGGATTATCAACTGCATCAATCTGGTTTCCGTGTCCCCTATCCCTTGCTCTCGTTGGAGCATCTGTACGGCGCCGCTAATGGAAGCCAGGGGGTTTCTGATTTCATGGGCCAGGCCCGCCGCCATTTCCCCCACGAAGGCCAGGCGGCGATTTCTCTCCATGATTTCCTCCATCTCCTTGACCGCCGTCAGATCCTGAAAAATTATGATGTCGCCTATCTTCCCCCCATCGTGATCCCGTAGCGGGGACAAGGAGCATCCCAAAATTATCTTCCGGCCGTGCGATACCGTCACCGGCATTTCCAACCTTCCCTGAACCTGTCTTTCGTCGGTGATGCGGTGCTCAAAAAGCGTTTTCCAATCGGGAAGAATCTCCCCAATGGACTTGTTTTCCACTTCCGGATAACGCCAACCGGTGATCTCTTCCGCAGCGCGATTGAAAGACTTCACCCTTCCCTCCAGATCGATGGTCATGATCCCCGCATCTATGGATTCGATGATAGCCCGGTACAGTACGTCAAGGCGGTTGAATGCCGATTCCTTTTCCGCCAGCAGCGCCCGGGTCTTTCGTTCCTTTTCGACGACAAAACTCGCCAGCAGGGCGATCAGATAAAAAGAGACCATATTGATGAATATCCGGAGGAAGACATGGCCTGCGGTGTCGGGGATTTCCCACATGGAGGGATAGGTAAAGGGTTCGATGACCTTGTAGAATTCCAGGTCGATGAGGAGTCCGTAGGAGATGGAGGCCGCAGATGCGGCGATGAGTCCGGCATTACGGCCGAGATACAAAACGGTATAGATGATCACCAGGGGATAAAAAACGGCATAGGTGGATCTGATGCCCCCGGTAACATAAATGATGGCGGTGATGATGATTACGTCCATCATGGCTTGGATGTATAACTGCATGGCGGGCTGGGCGATGATCCTGGCCATGAGGGGATAAAAGAGAGAAAGAAGATAAACAATAAGTATTATACTGTAAAAGTATGGTATTGATAAGCGGGTTTGAACATCGGGGGCGTTGGCCTGCATGAACACGAAAACGGCCAGGAGGAAGGTTACCATGGCAATCCTGGCAATGATCAGCCCTTTAATTCTCGCTTGCAGTTCTTCCTGTTCCCGCATCTGATGAACCTTTATTCCTTCTTGGTAACTGCCCTCAGGTTGCCACATGGCAAGGCGCCCCACGGCGTGGGTCGTTAAGATTAACGATTTTTTCCGGTCTCCTCGTACTTTAGAGGCATATAGGCGAAAGAAGCGTCCGTGTCAAACCGTGAAGCGTTGTCAGCATCCCTTTATGGGCAGCTTTTTCAGTTCATGCAGGATTTCCGCAAGCATGTGGAGATCCGCTCTTTGCGGCTTTCGGTCCCGGTAATAGCTATCCTGAAATACCTTGACGAACCTTTCACCCAGTTCTCGCAGCGCCTTATCATCAATCCCGGACACGAATTCCTCCAGACCCGTATATTCCCGGCGCCTCCAGCCGCGCTTTGCCATTTCTCCGAGAAACCTCCGAAGCAGGCGCTGTTCCGGGGAAAGACGCTGCTGCCGGAGATGCCGGATGATGATGAAGGCCGTCAATAGCACGGCCCCAAATGTCAAGGGCAAGAGCTGATGTCCCAACTTCCCCCAGGGCACCATCCCTCCCCGGGGCAGGGAAAATCGCTTTGCCGCCGCGGCAAGCAGCGCGTACTGACGCTGCAGATCATAACTGATAACGTGACGGTTCCAGTAATAATCCAAAATATCCATGGTCATCCGCAGACGGAAAAGAAACTGCTTCAGGGGGGTACGGTGGCTTTCAATCGGCTGGGCGGGGGTGGGGTCGAAGCGCCGCCATCCTTCCTCCGGAAGATACGCCTCCACCCACACATGGGCATCCCGTTGTTGGATGACATAGTATCCTCCCACCTCGTGAAAGTAGCCTCCCCGGTATCCCCCGATGAGGCGGGAAGGGATCCCCCGGCTGCGGAGCATTGCCGCCATGGCGGAGGCGAAATACTCGCAGTTTCCTGTGTGGACACGAAACAGAAAATCCAGAAGGGGCGATTCGGACCGTGGTAGTTGCTTGAGACTGTACCTGAATTTCGGATCGCGGAGGTAGGAGAGGATGGCCGTCGGTACCTCCGAAATCTTCATCCCCGCCGTCAGGTGGGCGCTCAATTCATGCAGTTCCTCGAGCCGGGAAGGAAGTTCCAGGTAGCGATCCATGTCCTCCGCCGGGGCCGACTCCCTGTCGGTCAGGATGGAAACGCCCTGGTAACTGATCTTCCTGTTCAAATGATCTTGGGCCCGGTACGTCCGGTCTTCATAACGAAGGAGCTGTCGATAGGAAATATGCACCGGCCTGTCCAGGGTAAAGAGGGTCTGGTGCTCCGAGGGTTCGAGATAGATGGTATAACCGACGACAGGGCCCTTCAGTCCCGGGCTACTTTTAGTCACTTCGGCCACCCCGGAATCGCGCCATGTCCTCCCGTCGAATTCATCGAAAACCATACCCCGCCAATAGAGGGATCTCTCTGGCTGGCGGTCCATGACCGCCCGGAACACAAGGGTGTCGTCAAGCTGTATCTGTGACACATTGCCGAGCCGGACAGCGTCGGAAAAACCGCTTCCTGCCTGTGCAGGCCGGTTGAGAAAGCTGAACAGGGGATAGGTCGTCCGGGGAAGGATGACAAACAGCGCCAGGGTCAGGGGGATTACCAACACGGGCATGAGGAGACTGTGGACGACAATGGCGAAGAGCTCTTTCCCGGAAAGCGACAGATCGGCTTTGCCCCGTTCGAAGTTCAGAAGGACGATCGCCGGGGCCAAAAGCACGACCAGGGCGGTGAGGTAGAAAAAAAACGTCATGTCCAGAGAAAGGAGGGAAGAGCCCGCGACGAGG
>Ga0302248_1002120_pt1 | contig 12733 bp, 11 predicted proteins | sample AAG_UR_Leu_MG_FD_193528 | JGI IMG/M metagenome (GOLD analysis project Ga0302248, IMG submission 193528) | Enriched activated sludge microbial communities from anaerobic digester in WTTP, New Holstein, Wisconsin, United States - AAG_UR_Leu | ecosystem: Engineered > Bioreactor > Anaerobic >... | reverse complement strand
TCGCCGCCACAACATCTTGCATAAAGCGCGTCCCGGTGGTATAGGGGAAAAGTCCAGCCGTCCATATTAATTAGGGTTTCGCCCAGGTGCATGGGCGCCCGAACAGGCCGGGCGGCAACGGCTCCATTTCCTTTGCAGAAAGGCGTTACGGCAACCATGAAGAGAGTCCTGACCCTATGGTCCGACGAGAAGATTAACGAAGAAGATTCCCGCATTTTGAGGCAGACCTGCGAAGAGTTGCCCATCCCCCTGGACGGGGAGGCCCGCAAGGCCGTGAAAACCCTGGTGGACGCCTTCATGGAGAGGGACGACGCCTCAGGACTGGCGGCGCCGCAAATCGGCATCCCCAAGAGAATCATCATTTTCCGCAACCGGGGGTTCACCAAGGACGGGGCGTCAGACGGCACCTGGACCCGAAAGGACGTGGAGGTGCTCATCAATCCCCGCCTCACCCAGCAGCGGGGCAATCAGGTCATCCTCTCCGAAGGATGTCTTTCCTGCCCCGACATCAAGGTAGAGATCGCCCGCTACCCGGAGATCAAGGTACGGGGCTACGACCTCCACGGACAGAAGATCGGCAAGCGCTATCTCGATTTTGTCGCCCGCATCGTCCAGCACGAAATGGATCACCTGGACGGGAAACTGATCGTCGATTACGACGCCGGGGCCGTTTTCGTCCCCAAGAAGAAACGCGGCTTCTTCGAAAACCTCTTTCAGAGCAAAACTGCTTGATTTCATTAAGGAGTTTCCATATATGTCCCAGGTAGGCAATCCCTCCCCCAGCGATTTCATTCGCGACATCATCGAAGACGATCTGCGTACCGGGAAAAACGACGGCGTGGTCGCCGTACGCTTTCCACCGGAACCCAACGGCTATATCCATATCGGCCACGCCAAGGCGGTGTGCCTGAATTTCGGCATCGCCGCCCAGTACGGGGGAACCTGCAACCTCCGCATGGACGATACGGATCCCGCCGGCGAGTCCCTGGAATACGTGGAATCGATCATCAACGACATCCACTGGCTGGGATTCGACTGGCAGGACCGGCTCTACTACGCCTCGGACTACTTCGAGAAGCTCTACCAATTCGCCGTGGAACTCATCAAGGCCGGCAAGGCCTACGTATGCAGCCTCAACGCCGACGAAATCCGGGAGCATCGGGGCAGCTTCACCGAACCGGGCAGGGAAAGCCCATACCGCAACCGCACCGTGGAGGAGAATCTCGACCTGTTCGCCCGGATGCGGGCCGGCGAATTCGCCGACGGCGAGCACGTCCTCCGGGCCAAGATCGACATGTCATCCCCCAATATCGTCATGCGGGATCCGATCATGTATCGTATCAAACGGGAGCCCCATTACCGGACCGGCACCGACTGGGTGATCTACCCCATGTACGACTTCGCCCACTGCCTCTCCGACGCCCTGGAGGGAATCACCTATTCCATCTGCACCCTGGAGTTCGAGAACAACCGCCCCCTTTACGACTGGTTCGTGGAACAGCTCATCACGGGCCGGCGCCCCCGGCAGATCGAGTTCGCCCGGCTGAACGTCAGTTACACCGTCCTGAGCAAGCGGCGCCTCATCGAACTGGTGGAGAAAAAATATGTTTCCGGATGGGACGACCCCCGCATGCCCACCGTGGCCGGTATGCGGCGCCGGGGATACACCCCGGAGGCCATCAGGAATTTCGCCGCCGCCATCGGCGTGGCCAAGAACGACAACCTAGTGGATATCGCCCTTCTGGAGCACTGCGTCCGGGAAGACCTGAACGAGCGGGCGCCCCGGGCCATGGCAGTGCTCCGGCCCCTGCGGGTGGTCATCGACAACTATCCCGAAGACCGGGTGGAGGAATTCAGCGCCCCGAATCATCCGCAGAAACCGGAGTTGGGAACGCGGCAGGTTCCCTTCTCCCGGATCATCTACATCGAACGCGACGATTTCATGGAAGACCCACCGCGGAAATACCATCGCCTCGGCCCCGGGCGGGAGGTACGCCTCCGGAACGCCTATGTGATCCGTTACGAAGGCATGGTGAAGAACCCGGCGACCGGCGCCGTGGAAGAAATCCACTGCACCTGTGATTTCGCCACCCGCAACGCCCCACCGGCGGACGGCCGGAAGATTCCCGGGGTCATCCACTGGGTGGCGGCGGCCCAGGCCGTACCGGCAGAAGTGCGGCTTTACGACCGCCTCTTTCGGGTTCCCGAACCGCAGGACGAGGACTATACCCGCGATCTCAATCCCGATTCGCTGGAGATCCTTACCGACTGCTATCTGGAGGCCGGTCTCAGGGACGCGGCGCCCGGCGCCCGGTACCAGTTCGAGCGCCTCGGTTATTTCTCCGTGGATCCCAAGGATTCCCAACCCGGCCGGCCCGTGCTGAACCGCATCGTCCCCCTCCGGGATTCCTGGGCCAAGATCGCCGGCGGCGACAAGTGACGGCTTATTGCCAAAGGCCAAGATTGACCGATACAAGACTCTCTGAGTGCAAGAAAGGACCTGTAGGCAGTTCAGGGGTGTGATCGATGCACAAAGACAGCTTCCCGGGTTTTGAAATCCTGGACCGGAAACCCTGCACCGCCCTGTGCCGGATCAAGGGTAACATCGTCCTCTTCGGAGGGTTCGCCGGTTATCATCAGAACATCATCGAAGAGAACCTCCCCTGGCCCCAGATCATGGTTCATGGCGGCATGAACTCCCATGAGGACCGCCTGTTGAATCCCGTTGAATTCATCTTTCTTTGCTGTCTGTTCAAAGGCGGCGGCTTCGATCTCGGGGAAATGAAGGTAAAAAGAAAGATCCTGCTCCTTGGCACGGCCGCGGAACTGGAGCGGATGGTGAAATTGATCGGGATGACCTTTCACGGTCCGGACCGCGATTTTCTCCGCACCGCCGGCGTCGCCCCCAGGTGGCGCGATCAATACCTCAAGGAAAAGAAATATTTCGCCTTGAAGGATAAACGAGGGAACCCCCTGCGTCTCAGGCAGATGCTGGACTGCCGGGAATTCGGCGCCGCCCTGCCCGGCAAATGGTCCGTATCCAGGGACGGCGATTTGCTTTTCACCATCCGTGATCTGGAAACCGGCGCCTGCCGAAAGCTCGATCTCACCCCCAAGGAACGGGAAACGATCAGGCCCGTATGGTCCCCCGCTCCATACTACGGAGGGTTTCCCGCCGCCCTCGCCTTTTCCCTCCAGGTTCTGGGCTACGGTTCGCCTTTCCAATCCAAAGGCCCAACCACCGCCATGATTCTCCGCCTCAACGGCCTGGCCGTCCTGGTGGATTGCTGCCCCTTCTGGGACCTCCTGGCCGTGAAGACCGGAGTGAGCATCGCCGAGATAGACGCCCTGATCCTCACCCATTGCCACGAAGACCACATGGGAGGTCTGCTCAAACTCATGCGCCGGGGCAAAAAGATCAGGATCTACACCGCCCGGGACATCTACCGGATGATGCTGAACATCCTGGCCTGGCAACTTGACATCTCCACCGAAATGGTCGCCAAATACTTTGATTTCTATCCTGTGGCCATCGAAAAGTGGATGACCGTTGCGGGAGTGGATTTTTTCTTCCAATACACCTCCCATCCCATCCCCTGCATCGCCATGAGGGTCCGGAGAAAAAACCGCGGGGGGCTGCCGTCGGAGATCCAGATCACCTCCGACACGGTGGGGATGGCCTGCGCCCGGAACATGCTCGATCAGGGGATCATCTCCCAAAATCGCTACACCCAGGTCATGGACGTTTTCGCCGGCAATCTCACCATCGCCGACGGGGGTGAGGCGGGTGTACATCCGGCGCTGCAGGATTTCATGGGTCACGATGTCCGGGCAACCTTCCTCGGTCACCGTCAGGGAGAAACCGCCGATGTGCCGCTACATTTTTCCTTTGTGGAACCCTATCATCTGTTTCCCTTCGAAAATCTCAGCATCGCTTCGGTCATCAGCCGAGCCATCGACAGTTTCCTGCAACCCTTCACCGAAATCGACACCGGACGTTGGGCACAGATTCTGCGGGAGGCTTCCTTTTATCGTCCCGTCGCCACGGGCCAACTCATTTTACAGGAACAGATGGAGGAGGCGGAATCCCTGTTTATCATCGGATTCGGTCTCTTCTCGGTGATCGCCAACAACCAGGAGGTGGCCGTCCTCCATACGGGCAACTTCTTCGGGGAAAATGCCTTCGTCTCGGGTACGAAGAGAAGAACGGCCCATGTCAAGGCCCTGACATACGGCATCCTGGTCGGCCTTGACGCCGGGGTGGTCCAGGAATTCCTCAACGAAAACAAAGAGGTCAAGGAACGGTTTTGTCATCTGGCGGAGGCCCGGGAACTCCTTAGCCGAACGATGATCTTCGGACAGATGGACGTGGGCGAAAAAACCCGCCTCGCCCTGTCGTTGCAGAAGCTCTATCTGCGGGCCGGCGACTACCTGATCAGAAAGGGGGCAACGGACAACTGCGGCTACGTATTGTCCCATGGCGCTCTGGAGATCCCCGGTACCGGTATTACCTTCCATCCCCCGTCCATCGTCGGGGAGTTTACGGCGGGGGGCTTCACCGAACGCCGTACTGCCGATGTCCGGGCCACAGAGGATCTGACGGCGGTTTACAAAATAACCGGCAACGATCTCCAGCGGCTCATGCAGGAAAGTCCCGATATCGAGATGAAGCTCAAGGAGCTTGTCCGCTCCCGGGGTCTTCAGATCACGAGTTGAAGGATACCCGAAAAAAAGAAAAGGGGGCCAGGCATCACCTACCTGTCCCCCTTGATTTCATTATGGCTGGGAGACGTGGATTCGAACCACGATTCACGGAGTCAGAGTCCGTTGTCCTGCCGTTGAACGATCTCCCAGTAAAGAGCGACGGCTACTTCCCCACCGGGTATGGGTGCTTTTTACCCATGTCCGTTTTAGGAGGAGGGACTATAGTGCGATCGTCTTTATCTGTCAACCCATTTTTTCCAAGATCAACGATTGACAGATTTTCGTCTTGTAATTACCCCGGCGATGTAGTACCGATAGTATCAAATCATTTGTTCGCCGGCGCCGCCGGAAAAATCTTACCCCTTGAAGTTCGTAACTCAGCGGCAGCATACTTTAACGAGGTGCTCATGAACAAGACCCCTCTTTATAACCGCCACGTCGCCTTGGGCGCCCGGATCATCGATTTCGGCGGCTGGGCCATGCCGGTGCAATACACCAATGTAATCGAAGAACATCTCACCACCCGCAAGGCGGCGGGGCTTTTCGATATCTGCCATATGGGGGAAATCGACGTCAGCGGCCCCGGCGCTTTCGCTTTCCTCCAGTATGTCCTGACGCGGGAGCTGACGGGACAGAAGCCCGGACAGATGAAGTTGAGCGTGCTGGCCAACGAGGCGGGGGGGATCATGGACGACCTGACGGTCTATTTTTTCGGGGAGGACCGCTACCGCCTGGTGACCAATGCCGCCACCAAGGACAAGGATCTGCGATGGCTGCAGGAAGTGAAGGTCCGCCAGGGTTTTTCCGGGGTGGAGATCACGGACCGGACCGACGACATCGGCAAGCTGGACCTCCAGGGCCCCCGGGCGGAAGAGATCCTGCAAATCCTCGTGCCGGAGCATCTGCATCCCCTCAAGTTCTATCATTTCATGGAAACGGAAGTCTTCCATGTCCCTGCGGTTGTTTCCCGGAGCGGCTATACAGGGGAGGACGGCTTCGAGATCTATGTCCCCAGCGAACGCGTGGGAGAGATCTGGGACCGCCTGCTCCAGGTGGGGGTGGATTACGGCCTGAAGCCCATCGGCCTGGGAGCCCGGGACACCCTGCGTCTCGAATCGGGGATGATGCTCTACGGCAACGACATGGACGAAACGGTCAGTCCCTATGAGGTGGTTTACGGCTGGGTCGTGGACACCACCAAGGATTTCCTCGGCGCCGCGGCCCTGCGGCAACAATTCGGCGGGAAGGTCAAGCGGAAGCTGGTAGGGATCACCATGTGGGAACGGGGCATCGCCCGCCACGGCTACAAGGTCTTCAAAGACGACCGGGAAGTGGGCGTCGTCACCTCCGGCACCTATTCCCCCACCCTGGGGAAGGCTATCGGACTGGCCTTCGTCCCCCCGGAAATGGCCCAGCCGGGGACCATTTTAGATATCCAGATCCGGAACAATTACGCCGCCGCCCAGGTCGTTCCCCTGCCGTTCCACAAACGGGAGCGGCAGTATGTCTTTTTCAACATCTTTATCTGAAAGGAAGGGCAGCATGTCAAAAATCAATCCCACCGACCGAAAATACACCCGGGAACACGAATGGGTCATCGACAACGGCAACGGGACGGCGACGATCGGCATCACCGATCACGCCCAGGAACTCCTCACTGACATCGTCTTCGTCGAGCTGCCGGAAATCGGCAGGCAGGTCAAACAGATGGAAACGGTGGCCGTGGTGGAATCCGTCAAGTCCGTTTCCGATGTGTACTCGCCGGTGAGCGGCGAGGTCACGGAAACCAATCTAAAACTGGAGCAGAATCCGGAGCTGATCAACGAGGATCCCTACGGCAGGGGTTGGATCGCCAAGCTGAGGATGGACGACCCGGCGGAGCTGGGGAAACTCATGGAAGCGGCGGAATATGAGGCCTTCATCGCCGCGGAGGAACACTGACCTGTCCACGAGAAGATCATTATTGTCGCGCTTTTAAGACCGACACGGGGCATGGGAATCTCCGGAAGAATACGAAAGGTCAAAATGACGGCCAGCCGCACCGACCTACGGCGGCCGCCGCACCGATCGATAAGTTACCGAATAATCCGACGGCCTATATTTACTGACGAAACGAACAGACAGGGGCTTAATTTATGGACTACGTTCCCCATACCCAGGCGGATGAACTGCGGATGATGGAGGTCATCGGGATCACCTCCCTCGATGACCTGTTTGCGGACATTCCCGCCCGTTTTCTGCTCAAAGAGGCCCTGGCGCTGCCGGCCGGCGTCACGGAGCTGGAACTGGCGGCAATGATGACGGATCTCAGCCGACGGAACCGCCTCCCCGCCCTCACCCTCATGGGGGCCGGGGCCTACCGGCACTGGATCCCCGCCGTGGTCGGCCATATAGTCTCCCGCTCGGAATTCTACACCGCCTACACCCCCTACCAGGCGGAGATCAGCCAGGGCATCCTCCAGGCCATCTACGAGTATCAGACCATGATCGCCCGGCTGACGGGAATGCAGGTCGCCAACGCCTCCATGTACGACGGGGCCACGGCCATGGCGGAAGCGGCGGTTTTGGCCGCCAAAACCCTGAACCGGAAAGAGCTGATCGTCGCCCGCTCCGTTCATCCCGAGTACCGGCAAGTGGTCCGGACCTACGCCTGGGCCAACGGCTACACGGTGGTGGAAACGCCCTACGGTCCCACGGGCCAGGCGGATCCGGAAGCCCTGCGCCGGGCGGTGGGCAGGGAAACCGCCGCCGTCCTGATCCAGAGCCCCAATTTCTTCGGCGTCATCGAGGATATCGCCCCCCTCGCCGCCATCGCCCACCCGCCGGGGGCCCTCCTGGTCGCCGGCTTTACCGAGGCGACCTCCCTGGGGATCCTCAAACCCGCCGGCGCGCAGGGGGCGGATTTCGTAGTCGGCGAGGGTCAGGCCTTCGGCAACCCCGTCAACTACGGCGGTCCCTATCTGGGCATTTTCGCCGCCGCGGAGAAGTTCCTCCGCAAGATCCCCGGCCGCCTTGCCGGGGCCACGGTGGACAAGGAGGGGAACCGGGGCTTCGTCCTGACCCTCCAGACCCGGGAGCAGCACATCCGCCGGGAGCGGGCCACCTCCAACATCTGCACCAACGAGGCCCTCTGCGCCCTGGCCGCCGCCGTCTATCTGGTCTGCCTGGGCAAGAATCTCAGGCCGCTGGCGGAGTTGAATATCCGGAACGCTCATTATCTGCGCTCCCGGCTCCTGGCGATTCCCGGCTTCTCCCCGGCATTCTCCGGCCCGGTTTACAACGAATTCGCCGTCCGCTGTCCCGATCCCGCCGCCGTCAACGCCAAGCTCCAGGCCGCGGGGATCGTCGGCGGTTACGAACTGGGGCGGGATTATCCGGAGTTGGCCGACGGTCTCCTGTTCTGCGCCACGGAGATGCTGAGCCGAGAAGACATGGATCGGGCGATCGACATTATCAGCGCTTGACCATTAATTACCTATCAAGGAGGGGCGAGATGACAGCCCGGTCAATTCGGAAGTAATCTTGGCACACTAACCACCATGACTGCGGCAGGTGCAACGAAAGATGAATATTGTCAGTAACTTGTAAATATTTTCATATAAAAAACAAAAAATGTAAGGAAGGATCCGCTCATGGACGATAGAAAAGACACCAAAAAACTGTCGATGGCCAGCACCAAACAGGAAATGCTGGAGGCTTACAACCTGCTGCTGAAACAGCTTCAGGAGAAACAGGCGGCGGAACTGAAGCCGGAAAAAAAGATCGAGGAGAAGAAAACGAAAGAGGCCGTGCAGACCGCCGAATCGCTCACGGCGGAGGGGGTTTCCCGGGAGATCAACAACCTGAAGATCGACATCGGCAAAATGCTCACCCAGATCGCCGATCGTCTCGATACGGAAGTCAACAAATTCGCCGCCGTCCAGCAGGCCATCGCCGCCAAGGAACGGGAGATCCAGGAACTCTATGAAATCGAAAGGGCGGCGGCGACCCTTGCCGCCCTGATCGAGGCACAAAACGCCAAACGTAGCGAATTCGATATGGAAATGGCGCAGAAGAAGGAAGCGTTGAAGGAGGAGATCGAACTCACCCGGGCGGAATGGCGGAAGGAGAAGGAAGAGTATGAGGCGGCCGTCAAGGAGCGGGAGGCGGCCGACAAAAAGAGACAGACCCGAGAGAAGGAGGAATTCGACTACAACTTTAAGCGGGAACAGCAACTGGCAAAGGATCGCTTCGAGTATGAAAACGCCAAATGGGAAAAGGAGCTCAAGACCAGGAAGGAACAGGCGGAACGGGAGCTGAAGGTCCGGGAGCAGGCGATTGCCGAACGGGAGGAAGAGCTGGCCGAGCTGCGGAAGCGGGCCGCCGCCTTCCCGAAAGAGCTGGAAACGGCGGTGAACCGGGCCGTCAAGGAGGTAACCGACCGGTTGACCCTGGAAGCGAAGAGCCGGGAGGAAATACACAAGAAAGAATACGAAGGGGAACGGAACGTCCTGAAGACCCGGATCGAGGCCCTGGAAAGAACGGTCAAGGAACAGGCGGATTACATCGCGAAAATCACCCAGCAGTTGGAGGCGGCCTACCAGAAGGTCCAGGACATCGCCGTAAAGACCGTGGAGGGGGCCTCGGACGCGAAGTCCCTGGCGAATCTCCAGCAGTTCCTGGGCGACCAGATGCGCAAGGGCGGACCGGACAAATAAAGCCTCCGAGTAGGAATCAGAATCTGGATTTTATGAGCGTTTTTTTCATAAAAGAAAGTCCGCCGGAAGCGGAAGAGAAAGTCGTCCTCATCGGCTCTATGATCCTCAGGGGCGATGCTTTGCATATTTTGAGGACGTTGCCCTCGGCATCGGTACAATGCGTCGTCACCTCGCCGCCTTATTGGGGACTACGGGATTACAATATCGAAGGGCAGATTGGTCTGGAGCCTACCTTGCCTCAATTCATCAATCGTCTAGTCGCCGTTTTCAACGAGGTCAAACGGGTGTTGAAAGACGACGGCCTCCTGTGGCTGAATATAGGCGACAGCTATACCAGCGGCAATCGCGGCTGGCGTGCACCCGACAAGAAAAACCCGGCGCGGGCCATGAACGTGCGGCCGGACACACCGGAAGGGCTCAAGCCCAAAGACCTTATCGGTGTACCCTGGCGGTTGGCGTTTGCCCTTCAGCAAGATGGCTGGTACCTCAGGAGCGACATCATCTGGAACAAACCGAACGCGATGCCGGAAAGCGTCAAGGATCGTCCGACCAGATCACATGAGTATATTTTTCTCATGTCAAAATCGGAAAAATATTATTACGACTATGATGCGATCATGGAAACAAACGGCACCTCCCGTCGAAACAGACGGACGGTTTGGGACATCTGCACCCAACCTTTTCCGGAAGCTCATTTTGCCACATTTCCCCCGGAACTGGTGGATCCCTGTATCCTTGCGGGAAGCAGACCCGGCGACTATATTTTGGATCCATTTTTCGGTTCGGGAACAATTGGCGTGGTCTGTCAGAAGCGACAACGAAAGTATATCGGCATCGAACTGCATCCAGATTATTTCCTGATGGCTGTAAATCGCTTGTCGGCAAACGAAAGACAGATGGACCTCCTTGAGGCCACACAATGATGAAAAAGATTATCCAACTGCCTTTACCACAACTACAGATTGACTTTTCACTGGTCATTGCCGAAATTCGCAAGGAATATTTGCAGGATGCCCTGAGGGATACGGTTGCCGTGATGGACATTGAATTTCTTGACAAAGAGTTGTCAAGCTTTGTCCCGAAGAAGGATCTCGCCGCCATATCATCGCAGGGCTTGAGAGCCGAGTTGATGTTCCCCGTCCCCTGCCTACTTCGCAACAACCCCAAACTGCTTGGCTACTATCGCCTTCTCTACGGTTTCAGTCAGAAGGCCTTTTATAATTCTGCCACCGGCCTACTGTCCTTCAAAAACATGGAAGAACGAGGGATTTTGAGCAAAGCGAACGAACCCCTTCTCAGCGAACTTTGCCGTGCCTTGTCCATCTGTGCATCGTCGCTCATCAAAGGAATGGGTATCGACCGCCTCACCAAGGACCTTCTTGATGATCTGACCCTATTGACACTGGGTCCGCAACTGCGAGGCGGCGCCAATGTCAAGAAAGGAACGATTGGTGTTCATACCGTCTTTCATGCCATACAGAAAATTGTGGCGCCGTATGCGAAGGAATTGCATCGGCGCTGCATCACCATCAATAATGCCGCCGGTCGGGAGGTCTTGATTGAATTTGCCCCTGACCCGGATATCGTTATTCGTGAAGTGCTTGCCAAGAACAATTACCGAAATATAATTGCAATCGAATTCAAGGGAGGAACAGATTTTTCCAATATCCACAACCGGTTGGGCGAAGCGGAAAAGAGCCATCAAAAAGCACGTCAAGCAGGATTCGTGGAATGCTGGACCATCGTCAACGTGGAAAATTTCGATGAACAAATGGCCTACCGGGAATCGCCTACGACCAATCGGTTTTATCGGCTCTCACATATTTCTATGGAATCGGGAGCTGAATATGAAGACTTCAGAAATCGGGTTACGGCACTGACAGGCATCCCCTCCCCACAGATCTGAACAATACAATAAAGATGGAAAAGAAGCCGAAAGGAAAAAATTATGCCCTTCACAAATCTTGAAAACATCCCCGGCCGGGAAATCGTCCCGGGATTCACCGCCCGGTTCGTTCATTCGCAATTTATGACCTTCTCCTACTGGAAGGTCAAGGCCGGCGCCGTGCTGCCGGAACACAGCCACCCCCATGAACAGGTGGCCAATCTCCTCTCCGGCAGCTTCGAGATGACCGTCGCCGGCGAGACCCACCTCCTGGAGCCGGGGATGGTGGCGGTGATCCCCCCGGAGGCGAGGCACAGCGGCCGGGCCCTGGCGGATTGCTACATCCTGGACGTCTTCTATCCGGTCCGGGAGGATTACCGATAGATGAACAAAACCGGGCCGATCAAAACTTATATACTCCACCGTCTCGTGAAGGGCGAAGATCTCAATCATCACGGAACCTTATTCGCCGGTCGCAGTGCCCAGTGGTTCGTAGAGGCGGGCTTTATAGCCGCCGCGAATATGACGAATCCGGAAAATATCGTTTGCCTGAATATCCATGGCATGCTTTTCAAGAAGCCTGTGAAACCCGGCAGCATAATCAGGTTTGAAAGCAAAGTCATTGATGCCGGAAGAACGAGACTGGTTTCGTACGTCCGCGTTTTTCTAAGCAGTACCGACGAATTCCTGCTGGATGGTTTTCTTACCTTTGTCCATGTAGATCGTGACGAAAAGCCCTTACCTCATGGCATTACCGTAACGGCAACAGATCCGGAAGATGTGGTCCTCCAACAAAGGGCAAGGCTTCTGAAATAGCGTGTGAAAAAGAGGGGAGCTGAAGTATGGAACTAATCTTTGAAAAAAGCCGACCCGGCAGGCGGGCGTGCACAATCCCCGGCGGCGATGTCCCCGTAAGCGATCTTACCGATATCATTCCCCCGGAGCTCCTCCGGGAGAGCCCGCCGCTGCCGGAAGTGGCCGAGGTGGATCTGATCCGTCACTACACGGCCCTGTCGCGGCGCAATTTCGGCGTCGATGTGGGCTTCTACCCTCTGGGCTCCTGCACGATGAAATACAACCCCAAAATCAACGAGGATATGGCGAAGCTTCCCGGCTTCACGGACCTGCACCCCTACGCCCCGGCCGCCTTCGCCCAGGGAAGCCTGCAGCTCATGTACGAACTCCGTCAATACCTGAGCGCGATCTTCGGCCTGGCGGATTTCACCCTCCAGCCCGCCGCCGGGGCCCATGGGGAACTGACGGGGATCATGATCTTCAAGAAGTATTTTGAAAAGCGGGGGGAAAAAAGAACGAAAATCCTCATCCCCGACGCCGCCCACGGCACCAACCCCGCCTCGGGGGCCCTCTGCGGTTATCAGACCCTCACCGTCCGTTCCAACGCCGCGGGCGGGGTGGACACCGGCCAACTGGCCTCCCTGATGGCCAC
>Ga0302248_1002108_pt1 | contig 12775 bp, 14 predicted proteins | sample AAG_UR_Leu_MG_FD_193528 | JGI IMG/M metagenome (GOLD analysis project Ga0302248, IMG submission 193528) | Enriched activated sludge microbial communities from anaerobic digester in WTTP, New Holstein, Wisconsin, United States - AAG_UR_Leu | ecosystem: Engineered > Bioreactor > Anaerobic >... | reverse complement strand
CACGGGCATGAAGGCCGGGGTGAGAACCTCTCCGTGCCCGGTACGCATCCTGCCCAGGCGGGCGTAACTGTTCTTGTCCTTGGCGAGTATATCGAATTGAAAAGTCATAGCTAAAGGATAAGCATGCAGTCGCCGTAACTGTAAAAGCGGTAGCCCGCCGCAACGGCCTCCCGGTATGCCCCGGCGATCAATTCCCGCCCCCCGAAGGCGCAGGTCAGGAGGTAGAGGGAGGACTTAGGCAGGTGGAAATTCGTCAGCAACGTCTGTATCCGCCGGAAGCGGTAACCGGGATAGATGTACAGCGACGTCCAACCCGAGGCGGGCCGCACCTTGCCCGCGGCATCGGCGGCCGTTTCCAGCACCCGGGTGGCAGTGGTTCCCACGGCGATCACCCGGGCCGCATCATTGACCGTGGCGGCGGTCTCTTGGCTGATCTCGAAATATTCCGCCTCCATCCGGTGGTCTTCGACCTCCGCCGCCGTGACGGGCATGAAGGTGCCGTAACCCACATGCAAGGTCACGGCGACAATCGGGACGCCCTTCCCGCGGATGGTGTCCAGCACTTCCCGGGAAAAATGAAACCCCGCCGTGGGCGCCGCCACGGAGCCCGGGACCCGGGCGTAAACCGTCTGGTAGCGTTCCAGATCCGCGGCGGCGTCATCGCTCGTATCTCCACTCCTTCTAATATATGGCGGCAGCGGCGCCCGGCCGTGCCGCCGGAGAAAGGTCGACAGGGGCTCCGGAGCGGAGAGGCAAAGCCGCCATTTCTTGTCGCTTAGCCTCGCCAGAACCCGGGCCCGGCCTTTTTCCGGCAGATGAATCTCGGTTCCCACCCGGATCCGCCGGGCGGGCTTCAACAACGCCTCCCAGGTTTCCTCATCCCCTTTCCCCGGGACGGCGGTTCGGGACAACAGGAGGATCTCTACGCTACCTCCACTTTCTTTCCTTCCCAGGAGCCGCGCCGGGATAACCTGCGAGTCGTTGACGACCAGCACGTCTCCCTCCCGGAAATATTCCGCGATTTCATGGAAAATACGGTGTTCGATACTGCCGGTGGTCCTGTCCAGGACCAGCATGCGGGAACGGTCCCGCCGGGGCAGCGGCGCCTGGGCGATGGCCGCGGCCGGCAGTTCGTAGGAAAAATCCTCGGTCCTCATGGCCTGGTACCGAAATAGACGAGGATCAGTCCTGCGACCATGGACACGAGTCCCAGGATGCGCATAGTGGCATCGGGAACCTCCAGCATCCTGGCCAGATAGAGTTTGAGCTTATTCGGAAAGGCGAAGTAGGGCAGGCCTTCCACGATGAAGACCATTCCCAGAACGCAGAGAAAATATTTCATAAATTCCTCCTGGGGGGATTCTCGTAGCACATTCGCCTGTGCTTGACAATGATGGCCCGCCGATTTTTACAAAAGACTTGACACCTTGAGGCTATTCATATACGTAAATGCGGTTTTTAAGGGTCGTCATTTTTCCACTCTACAGGCACTACAGGAAGCAAGCTGATTCCTTCCCCAAAAAGGAACAACTGAAATTCAGAAGATTTCTGTAACGGCACTGGCATGAGAGGGGAGAGGTGCAACATTATGAACATGGATGCTCAATCCAAAAAATAGGAGGAGGTAGGTATGGCAGAAGAAGAAAAAAAACCAAGGTTGACAAGGGCGGAGAGACTGGAGAGAGAGCGGGAGAAGAATCTTCAGCACTGGCTGGAGCAGGATGAGCTTCTCTTCAAGCATCGGGAAGAGGCTTACAATATCGGCGGCGAAGATCAGGTCGCCCGTCTGGCCAAACAGAACAAGAAACCCATGCGTCAGCTCATTTCCCAGCTTATCGATCCCGGAACGGAATTCTTCGAGGTCGGTCTGGACGCCGGGTACGACATCGGCAAGAAGCGCCTCTACGGCGGCGAGATCTACGAGCAGGAAAAGCGCGGTCATATCCCCGGCGGCGGCCTGGTCACCGGCGTGGGCGTGGTGCACGGCAAGGACTGCATGATTTTTGCCAACGAGAACCGCTATGCGGCAGGCACGTATTTCCCCATCACCCTGAAGAAACACATGCGGGCCCAGGCGATTGCCGAAGATTGTCGTCTTCCCTGCATCTACATCGCCGACTCCGGCGGTATCAACCTGCCCCTCCAGGTCGGTTGTTTCGCCGACGACGGCCACTTCGGGAGCATGTTCTACAATATGTGCCGTATGTCCGCCATGGGCATCAAGCAGTTCACCCTCTCTACGGGCGGCAACACCGCGGGCGGCGCCTACATCGTCTATCTTGCCACGGAATCCATCATGATCGAGAAGATGTCCTTCGCCTTCCTGGCCGGTCCCCCTATGGTCAAGTCGGCCATCGGCGAGACGGTTTCCCCCGAGGATCTGGGCGGCGCCTATGTCCACACCCAGCACTCCGGCGGCTGCGACCATTTCGTCCGGACCCAGGACGAGGGCATCCAGAAGATCCGCGACATGATGGAATTCGAGCCCTCCCAGTCCCTCTACATCGACCGGCGCGAGACCCGGGAACCGAAGTTCGACTTCAAGGAGATGATGCGCTGCACCCCCACGGATACGTATCAGTACATCAACATCAAGGACACGATCAAGTGTCTGGCCGACGACAGCTATTTCCATGAGTACAAACCGACCTACGGTCCCGGCCGCGGCGACGCCATCATCGCCGGCAAGATGTGGATGAAGGGCATCCCGGTGGGCGTCATCGCCTCCAACGCCAGCGGCGTCATCTACATCGACGCGGCCCGGAAGGCCACGGAGTGGATGATCCGTTGCGGCAACTCCAACCTTCCCGTCCTGTTCCTCCAGGGTTCCCCCGGCTACATGGTCGGCAAGGCGGAAGAGTGGGGCGGCATCGGCAAGTACGGTTCCGACATGGTCCGGGCCTGCAGTTGCCTCAAAACCCCGAAGATCACCTACGTCATCGGACCCGACCACGGGGCCGCCAACTACGGTATGAACGGCCGGGCCTTCAAACCGCGCTTCGCCTTCACGAACATGCGGGGCCGCACGACCGTTATGTCTGGCGAGACGGCGGGCTTCATCGTGGAAACGGTGCGTCGTAAGAACATCGAAGCCAAGGGCCAGCCGGTGAACGAAGAAGAAATGGCCAAATTCCGCCAGATGATGCGCGACCGTTACGACGCCGAGGGACATCCCTTCTATACCGGCTCGCTGCTGTTCCACGACGGCGTCATCGCCTTCAGCGAAGCCCGGGACAAGATCGCCCGGGCCCTGGAAATCTCGCTCCGTGTTCCCATTCAGCATTCCGATTGGGGCGATCTGAAGGTATAAGTGCTTACGAAAGAGGAGGAAAAAGATGGCTGACATTCTGCTTAAAGAAAGAACCGAAGACGGCATCCTGATTCTCACCCTGAATCGCCCCGATGCCATGAACTGTTTCAATTTCGACCTCCTGGCGGTCCTGGCGGACACGATCCGGGAAGCGAATTTCGACATGGATCTCCGTTGCATCATCATCACCGGCGCCAAGGCCGGCGATGATCCCAAGAAGTGGTCCTTCTCCACGGGTGCGGACCTGAAGGAAAGAAGAACCCTGACGCAGGATCAGGTTCGCCGCTTTATCTTCACCATCCGGAATACCTTCACCGCCGTGGAGCAGGTGCGGGTACCCGTGATCGCCGCCATCAACGGCTTCGCCTTCGGGGGCGGCACGGAGTTGGCCCTGGCATGCGATCTGCGCATCGCCTCGTCCAATGTCCTGATGGGACTCACAGAGACCTCTCTGGCCATCATCCCCGGCGCTGGCGGCACCCAGCGCCTGCCGCGGATCATCGGCGTAGCCAAGGCCAAGGAACTTATCTATACGGCCCGGCGGATCAACGCCCAGACGGCCCTGGAAATCGGGCTGGTCAGCAAGGTCGTGGAACCCGACAAACTCATGGACGCCGCGCTGGAACTGGCGAGGGAAATCGCCAAGAACGGCCCCATCGGCGTGGCCCAGGCGAAGTTCGTCCTGAACTACGGCACCGAGGCAAGTCTGGGTGTGGCCCTGCCGCTGGAGTCCAAGGCCTATGAAGTGACGATTCCCACCAAGGACCGCCTGGAAGCCCTGGCGGCCTTCGCGGAAAAGCGGAAACCCGTTTTCAAGGGTGAGTGACCGACGGATTAAGGATTTCCCCTCCCCCATCCTGCCGCCGGAGGAGGGGAATTTAATCTCAACCAAGCAAGACATTAGATGAAGGAGGATATTGTTTTATGGCGACAGAGTATGATTACTGGAAGATTTTCCCGCGGATGCCGAAGAAGGTTTCCATCGGCGACATCACCATTCGTGACGGTTTCCAGCACGAAGAGAAGTTCATCTCCACCAAGGCGAAGATCTTCTATGGACAGGAAATGATCCTGGCGGGTTGTAGAGAGCTGGAAGTGACCAACATGGCCCATGGCACAACCCCCCAGTTTGTGGATGGCGCGGAAGTCATGAAGGCCTTGCGGAGCGACGAGTTCGCCAAGCGGGCCGCCCGGCAGGGTATCGACGTATTCAAGGATGTCTGTCTCACGGCCGTCACCATTCGTGAGCCCTCGGTGGATCTGGCCATTCAGTGGAGAAAAGAGGGATACGGTCCCGACCGGATCCTCATGATGGTCTCAACGGACCCGGAGCATCACTTCGCCAATTCGGGCACCACCCTGACCCAGTACTGGCGCGAAGCCGAGCGGTGCATCAAGAAGGCCCGGGACATGGGGATGAAGATGGTCGGCACCGTCAGCACCATCTGGGGGAGTCCCATCAGCGGCGCCACGAAGCTGGAAGACGCCGTGGAATTCACGAAGCGCTGGTTCCAGATCGGCGCCCACGACATCGAGCACGCCGACCACGACGGCTCCGCCAACGCCGCGGACGTGTATCGTTATTTCTCCATGATCCTCGATGCCATGCCCAATCCGGAGGCCCATCTGTGTCACCTCCACGAGACGAAGCGGATCGCTTCCTCGTCGGTCCTGGCGGCCCTCCAGGCGGGCATTTGCCGCTTCGAGGCCACCCTGGGCGGTTTGGGCGGTCAGCCGGCCAACTTCCTGGACGACTGTCCGATCCGGGGCACCGGTGAGTATTATTACGACGATCCCCGTTTTGTGGGTTTGGTGACCATGGAAGACCTCCTGGTCCAGATCGACGAACTGGGTATCGAGCACGGCTACGATGTAGACCGGGTTCTCTGGCTGGGTCGGAAGATGGAGAAGACCTGCGGCCGACGGCTCCGTTCCGAGGCCATTTACAACGGTCGGACCCAGAAGCAGGGGCACATGAAGTTCGCCCGTCCGGGCCTGAAGAAGCTCATCGAGAAGCTCGGCGAGCAGCCCGGGCAGCGGATTCCCCCGGAATGGACCAAGGAAGCGGTCCTTCCCGAGGTCTGGGGCCCTGCGGATCCCATTTGGAAGAAGTAGTACCTATTGAAAAGCTGAAGATTGGGGGGAGTGCAAGCTCCCCCCCTGATTCAAATCTAAGGAGCGTAAAGATTGCGGGCTGGAAAACCCGCAAAAATTATAAAATTAAACTCAAGGAGGTTGAGCAAATGGCAGTAGACGTCGTAGCCCCCATGCCGGGAACCATCGCGGAGATCCTGGTTTCGGTCGGTGATGAAGTGCAGGCCGATGAAGAACTTATCATTCTCGAGGCCATGAAGATGGAAAACCCCATTGTCGCCCCGAAAAGCGGCAAAGTGGCAGAGATTAAAGTGGACGAGAAGGACAAGGTGGACACCAATCAGGTCCTTCTGGTCCTCGAATAGTTACCGAAGCAGTCAACAGCAAGAAAAAGAGAACGCCGAATCGGCATATCCTTCACGGTTATGCCGGTTCGGCGTTTTTTTGCCCCTTCTTATTTGATCGGCCACTCGCCGCGCTCTTTGAGCACCTCCCGATAGACCTCCAGGGCTTCGTTGACCGCCGGCATGCCGGCGTAGGTCGCCACCTGGAAAAAGATCTCCGCCAGTTTCCTGGGGTCGCAGCCCACGTTAAGGGCGGCGTTGACATGGAGCTTCAGCTCCTCCGTAGCCCTTGTGGCCGCCAGAATGGCGCAGGCCGCGTACTGCCGCTCCGGCAGGGTCAGCACCTTGCGGGAATAAAGATTGCCGGTGATAAATTTCGAAAATTCATTGGCCAGATCCTTGTCGAATTCCCGCCACATCAGGTATGGGGGATCCATCTTGACGCCCTTGCCGAACAGGGTCTTGGCCGTTTCCTGGGTTCTTTTCACGATCTCGTCTGACATAATGATAAAACTCCTCTCTCCTTGTTATTGATATAAAGCACTATTTGGCGATGTAGATGTCCCGGTCCCGGTCCTGGAAGTAGAGGTGGCGGTATCGTCCTTTCGCCATGCGGTCGAAGAACTCCTCCCCCTCCCGGCGGCACACCGGGCAACTCTGACCGGGAACGATGACGGCGAAGATGCGCCGGCCCGTGTCGGCAAAGGAATCGATCATGACCAGGCCGCCGCAGTCGTCACAGACCCGGACCGTTTCCTCCTGCTGCTCCGAGATCCCGTCCGTGTCGTAATAGATATGCTTCTTACGCTTTACATAGCCGGCGGTGCCGACCAGGTCCTTTTTCATGTCCCGCCGCCGGTGCCACAGGTCCAGGACCTCCGCAGCCGTGCGCTCGATGTAACGGGTGATCTGGTCGCTCTGCCGGAGGGCCTCGGCGTGATAATCGGGTTCCCGGACGCTGCTGTAATCCAGCCCCGCCATGGCCAGGATGATGCCCACATTCACATAGGGCAGGGCCTTCTCGATGGAATAGCCCCCTTCGAGCACGGCGATGTCCGGCGCGAGGATCTCGTTGAGCCGGGCGTATCCCTGGGCGGAGAAGCGCATGTTGGTGATGGGGTCGGTGTAGTGATTGTCCTGTCCTGCGGAGTTGATGACGAGATCCGGCTTGAACTCGTCAAGGATGGGCATGATGACCTTTTCCAGGACGTAAAGGAAGCCCTCGTCGGAGGTCCGGGGCGGCAGAGGGATATTGACGGTCATCCCCAGGGCATTGGGGCCCCCGAACTCGTCGGTGAACCCCGAGCCGGGATAGAGAGTCCGGCCGTCCTGATGGATGGAGATGCACAGGGTATTGGGATCGTGCCAGTAGATCTCCTGGGTGCCGTCGCCGTGGTGGCAGTCCGTGTCCACGATGGCGATCCGTTTCGGGCCGTAGTGCTTCCGGATGTATTCCACCATGATGGCCTCGATGTTGACGTTACAGAAGCCCCGGGCGCCGTGGACTACCTTCATGGCGTGATGCCCCGGGGGGCGGACCAAAGCGAAGGCGTTGTCCACCTCTCCGGACAGCACCTTTTCGGCGGCGGTTATGGCCCCGCCGGCGGAGATGAGGTGGGATTCCGTAATGACGCTCTGCGCGTTGGGGACACAGATGTGGATCCGGTCGATGTCCGCCGTCGCGGCCAGGCCGGGTTTGAATTCGATGATGTTGTCGAAGTCCAGGAGTCCTTCCTCGAAGACCTGATCCTGGGTGTAGAGGAGCCTCTCCTCCCGCTCCGGGTGCGTGGGCGAGATGGCCCAGTCGAAGGCGGGGAAAAATATCAAACCGGTGCGTCGCAGTTTCCCTTTCATAACGATTGCCTCCTGGTAAAACCGGAAATCAGCCCCGGTTTTAGCTGAAGCTTCACGCGGATGTTCTTCCCCGCCGTGTACATATCCCGGACCATGTTGAATTCCTGATTCTCGATGACTTCGATTTCGATATCTTCCTGTCTGGCCCCCATGGCCAACGCCTTTTCCCTGAGTTTCGCCGTGCCCACGGCGATGGCCTCCGCCGCCGTGTAGCGGGAGGGAATCTCCATCTGCACCCCTTCTTCGCCGATGGTGAGGAGCCGCCGCTCCGTATCGGCCAGGATGGTCATTTCCGCGGTGGTGCGGGCCAGGGCGGCCCCCACGGCGTTGGCCACCTCCGCATGCTCGGGGATGAAAGGCCGGCAACCGAGCCGCTCGCCCAGAGATTCCGCCATGGCGGCCGCCGGTCCCCCCACGACATGGAGGAGTTTCGGGGCGATCTTCTTGCCCGTCAGCATCTCGTGGATGGTGTATACGGGTTCGTTGTTGATCTCTTCGATGAAGGAGCTTACCGCCGCGGTGATCTTTTCGCAGGCGGCGGTGAAGATGCGCTGGGCCGTTTCCGTTACGGAGAGGCCCATCTGTCCGGCCAGAGGTGCCAGAGCGGCGGCGGCTAAGGCAGGATCACCGATGGCGGTCCGGTTCAGAACGATCATGGCGTCGGTGGGCGTGGGATAAGGTCCGCCCAAAGCGGCGGCCGGCCCTTCCCGCTCCGGGCCCACGAGGATTTTCCCCGCTTCGCAGCGTACGACGCTGTCCCCGCCCAGGCCGATGGACCTGGTCCGCAATCCCCGGATCAGCGTCTTGTGTCCTTCGATGGTGACGCCGAGGTTCTCCAGAAGGGGCACGCCGTCGGCAAAAACGGCGATGTCCGTGGTCGTGCCGCCGATGTCCAGGGCGATGGCGTCTTCGTTGCAGCGGGCCATACTGAGGATGCCCATGATGCTCGCCGCCGGTCCGGAAAGGATGGTCTGCACGGGGAAGTCGGCCGATTTGGCCAGCTCGAAGGTGCCCCCGTCGGCCTTGAGGATATAGATGGGGACCTCGATGCCCTGGCTGCGGACGAACTGGAGCACGTCGTTGACGAAACGCTGGTAGAGCTCCCAGACGGCGCTGTTGAGATAGGTGGTGTCAATCCGCCGCCGGAAATTGAGATGGCCCGAAAGGCGATGTCCCATAGAAATATGGCGGAAATCCCCGGCCAGCAGCCCGGCCGTTTTCACCTCCTGAGCGGGATTGCGGGTGGAGAATTTACCCACGACACCCAGATGCCGGATGCCTTCCCCACGGAGTTTTTCCCCTGCCGACCGGATTTCGTCCGGATCGATATCGGCGGCGATCACCCCGCGGTGGTTCACGTAACCCTTCACATAATGGGTGTGGGAAATCCGGGGCAGCAGGGCCGGGGACAGGCCGGGACCACCGGCGACCACCATGCCCACCGGCTCCGTCTTGTTCTGGACGATGGCGTTTGTGGAGAGGGTCGTGCTGAGAACAACCCGTTGCAGCCGTTGCGGTTCCTCGCCGGTGAGGATCTCCGAGGCCACCCGGTGGAGGCAGTTCAGCAGGTTTTCCGCATCGGTGGGAATCTTTGCCTTCTTTCTTATCTTGAATCCTTCGATCAGCACCGCATCCGTATGCGTTCCGCCCACATCAATGCCTAAAATCATTACCCCTCCCGAGATGCGGATTTGATTTGCGGAGCTTTATATAATGTTAAATTTATCTTGACAAGGTAAAAAAAAGGCGTATGGTTCCCCTTCAATGAAGGTGATTAAAATCATCGCATGGTAATGAAATTATTGGAAAGGAGGTGACGCTTGAATGAAGAAGGTACTCGCCATTATTCTTTCGCTGCTTTTCGTTGTGACATTTTCGTTTGCAGTCGTTGGCTGCAAGAAGGCTGAAGAGCAGAAACCGGCTGAGCCGGCTAAGACTGAGGCCCCCGCACCCGCTCCGGCGGCTCCTGGTGCGGCCCCGGCGGCTCCTGGCGCAGCCCCTGGTGCAGCTCCGGCGGCTCCTGGTGCAGCTCCGGCGGCTCCTGGTGCAGCTCCGGCGGCTCCGGCCCCCGCAGCTCCGGCAGCAAAGTAATATAAAGCCAACAGTTTATTCGAAAAACCGGGCCAACGCCTCGTGCAGGCCCGGTTTTTTTGTCTCGAAAGGCCTTGACAGCCGTCCGTCGATTGCTTAATAAAAAAGAAAAAATGGGAGGTGAACTATGTCGGATCGAGCTGGGGACTTTTTGAAAGGAATGCTCATCGGGGGCATCATCGGTGCCGTAGTCGGAATTCTTTACGCGCCCAAAAGCGGCAAGGAAACCCGGGAGGAGATCGGTCGCAAAGCGGAAGAACTGGTCGCCAAGGCAAGGGAGGAGTATGAACAGGCCCTGGAAAAGAGCCGGAAGACCTATGAATCTGCGGTAAGCCGTCTGAAGAAACTCGAGGAGGCGGCCCGGGAAAAGGTGGGGGAGCTGGAGGTGAAGGCGGAGACCATGGTGGAAAAGGGCAAGGAAAGCCTTGAAGACGGTAAAAGCCGTCTGAAAAGGGCTATCGACGCCGGTGTCGAGGCCTTCAAGGAGGAGAAATCGTCCTGATGAATTATGTGGAATTGAGCCTGCTGCTCCTCAGCATGGCCGTGTTTCTCATGGCGGCCGGCACCGCGCCCCTCCTCTATCAGATATACAAACTGGCCAAGGGGTTGGGGGTGACCCAGGAGATGCTCCAGAAGCGCCTGCCGGACATTCTTCACAATCTCGATGAGGCGGCGGCGACCATGAAGCTGACCGTGAATACCGTCAACGATCAGGTGACCGTTGTCGCCGGCGCCATTAAAAGGATTCAGGCCATCGCTGGGGTGCTGGTGGAAATGGAATCGGTGCTGCGGCTGGGGTTGCGGACGCCGTTTTTTGTTTTCCTCAAGAACACGGCGGCGGTCATGAAGGGGGTCCGGGTTTTTCTGGACGTCTACAATTCCTCGCCCCGCCGGCTCAAAGGGTAGAACAGGCGACGGCGATGGCAAAGATGACCTTCGGCAGCAGAGGCGGGCGCGTGCGGGCTACGGTGAGGAATCAGACACCGGGTTCGGCCCGGCCCGTCTCCGAGGTGGTGCGGGAATTGAAGGCCGACCGGCAGAAGCCTCCGGGGGAGGATTACCGTGAGCGCTCTCTGGCCATTCACGGCCTGATCTGCGCCCATTGCGGCCGGGAATTTTCCGGCCCGAACCGACAGTTGCTCACGGTACATCACAAGGACGGCAACCACCACAACAACCCACCGGACGGGAGTAACTGGGAGAATCTCTGCGTTTACTGTCATGAAAACGCCCATAGCCGCGAAGTGCTCGGTGATTATCTCTCGGCGGGAGATACTGCGGGTGCCCGGGAGGCCGTCGTGGTGTTCCGGGACCGGAACCAAGACGGGGACTCCGCCGAACTGAACCCGCTGGCCGAAAAGCTCAAGGCGGCGCTGTCCAAGAAGAGATAGAGATCCTCTTCCAAAAAGTCGAATTTTATATGAAAACGTCCGCAAGTACCGGACAATTTTCATCTTATGTTGTACCCTAACCGGTCATGGGGGTTAGGATGAAAATGGCCCCGCTAATCTCCCGGAAATAATTTTCATCATTCGTGGGTGCCGGCTGAACATGGCAATTCAGGTTGCTGTCGGACAACCCGACAGCGAATATTTTCCTTGCTTCCCGCCTTTTCTTGTGCTAATAGGCCCACGTTAAACCGCAATCTGTTAACCCCTTGATTATTTTGACTTCATGAATAGTACTTACGTGCCTTACTGCTGTATAAGTATAGTGAGAAAAACGTAATACAATAAAGAGAAGGAGGTAGGTTCAGTGGACGTTATTGAACAAGGAGTAGGAAGGATCTTTACCGATCCGGATGCGGACAAGGCGAGGGAATTTTTCCGCCACAAAAGCCGCGCCCTCGTGAGTAAGCTCACCACGGTCAAAGACGCGGTCGCGAAGTATGTCCAGGACGGCGATTATGTTTCCATCGGCGGCTTCGGAGTCAACAGGATCCCGGCGGCGGTGTTGCATGAGATCGTCAGACAGGGTAAGAAGAACCTGGGGCTGGCGGGTCACACAGCCACCCATGACTTCGAGATCCTTTCCGCCGGTAAGTGCTTCAACAGATGCGATGCCGCCTACATCATCGGTCTCGAAGCCAGAGGATTGTCCCCCAATGCCCGGCAGTACATGGAAAGCGGCGAAGTGGAAGTGTCCGAATGGACCAATTACACCCTGGCCGTGCGCTATAAGGCCGCCTGTGCGGGTGTGTCTTTCCATCCCATCCGCAACATGATGGGCACCGATACCTTCAAGTACAGCGGCGCGGTGAAGGTGAAGTGTCCCTTTACGGGCACGAATTACGCCCTCGTGCCGGCGTTGTATTCCGATGTCGGTCTTCTCCATGTCCATGAGGCGGACGTTTACGGCAACTGCCGGACCAAGGGCATCCTCATGTCGGACTACGACATCGCCCGTTCCTCGAAAAAAGTCATCGTCACCTGCGAGCGTTTGATCACCAACGACGAGATCCGTAGGGACCCCACCTCGACCTTCATTCCTTACTGGTGCGTCGATGCCGTTATCGAGCAGCCTTTCGGAAGCTATCCCGGCAACATGTACGGCGAGTACTTCTCCGACGAAGAGCATCTCCGTGAATGGTTGAAAGTGGAGAAAGATCCGGAAGAGTTCAAGGCGTTCCTCGACAAGAACATTTATAGTGTTAAGGATCACTATGAGTACATCGAGAAAAACGGCGGCATGCACAAGATGCTGAAACTCAGACAGAAAGAATGGCTGATGATCGGCGCCAGGGAATAGAAAGGAGGAGATAAGAGATTATGGCTAACTACAATACAATGGAATTGATGATCTGCACCGCGGCGAGGGAACTCGAGGACGGCGCTTCCGTGGGCGTCGGCACCGGCGCTCCCTGTGCGGCCGCCATGCTGGCGCAGAAGGCCCATTCACCGAACCTGGTGATCTTGTTCGAGGCAGGCGGGGCGGCACCGCTGATCCCCGAGATGCCCATCTCCGTCGGCGATTCCCGGACGACCTGGAAGGCCCTCATGGCCAGCAGCATGGCGGAAATCATGGAAACCGCCTGCCGCGGCATGCTGGACTACACCTTCCTCGGTGGCGCCCAGATCGATAT
>Ga0302248_1002104_pt1 | contig 12796 bp, 11 predicted proteins | sample AAG_UR_Leu_MG_FD_193528 | JGI IMG/M metagenome (GOLD analysis project Ga0302248, IMG submission 193528) | Enriched activated sludge microbial communities from anaerobic digester in WTTP, New Holstein, Wisconsin, United States - AAG_UR_Leu | ecosystem: Engineered > Bioreactor > Anaerobic >... | reverse complement strand
CGAATTCCAGCCCGGGCAACTGGACATCTACCTATTCATCGGTGTCTGCCGGAACAATATGCGGGACTACGAGGAAGCCTCCGAGGCGTTCCAACTGCTTCTGACCCTCGACCATTCCCGATCTTCGGTCCGGATCATGCAGGGGATCGTCCTCCACAACCTCCAGGACTGGGAGCGGTCCGTCAAACATCATCGCGCCATCCTCCAGGACTTTCCCTACTACCCGGATATTCATTATCGCCATGGCCTGGCCCTGGTGGCACTGGACAGGTTCCATGAAGCCCGGGATGCCTTCCAGCGGGCGGCCGCCCTGAATCCCGACTATAAGGGGGCGCTGCTGGAACTGGCGTTGATCAACGCTTACTTCGGTTCCGAAGATGAGGCAGACAAGCTCATCGACCGGGCGGCCGCCCGGAATCCATTGGATACGGCCATTTATTACGCCCGGGGCTCCATCCTCCTGGAACGCCGGGACTGGGAAGGGGCCGCTGCGGCGTTTCGGGAAATCCTCGCCTTGGCGCCGGAGGACATCAATGCCATGATCAACCTGGCCCTGGTTTTTGTACAAAAGGGGAATCTATCAGGGGCCCTGGAGATCTTCAACCGGCTCGGAAAGTTGAAACCTCAGGACCGGAGGTTCGCAAAGGCGGCGGCGGTCCTGACCGCCGCCCGGAGCACCCCGGCGGAACATCCCCGACCGCTGGACGAACTCCGTCCCTATTTTCGTTCCGTGACCCTGATCGACAACATGAAACGGGATCTCACCCGTCATGTGGACATCGCCCCCGATTTCGAGGACATCGTAAAGCTCATTTTCAGCCTGCCGGAGAGCGACAGCCACCTGTGCCGGCCCTTTCTCGACTTCATCGAGGAATACACGGCCAAGCACCCCGATTATCCCGATTTGTACTACAGCCTCGGGCTGCTTTACCTACGGCTGCAGCAGGACGCCGAGGGAGAGAGGGCCCTGCGGGCGGCGCTGCTTCTCAATCCCCGTTATCTGAAAGCGCGCCTGAGTCTCTTTTCCTACCTCAAGGAGAAGGGGAAGGACGATGCGGCGCTGGTGGAGGGAGAGATACTCTTGCAGGAGGCCGAGCCGGGCCCCGATCTGGTTACCGATCTGGCGGAGATCTGCCTCCGGTGCGGGGAAACGGACCGGGCCCTCTCCCTGGCCACCGCCGCCCGGGAGAAAAACGACCACTATGCCCGGGCCTGGCTGGTGGAAGCTCAAGCCCTGGAGAAACTCGGACGGCGGGGAGAGGCAGCCGCGGCGGCCAAGGCCTGCCTCGCGGCGTCCGCCGATACCGCCGTTACGGCGGCGGCTCTGGCGTTGCAGCAAAGGATCGGGAATTCATAGACAAGCCGGACCGCCAAACGAGGGGCGGGATGCTTCGTGTTCAAATACTGTCGGCACAAATATTGTTTCTTCCCCGGGCTTTTGCCTCGTAGAGCAGCCGGTCCACTTTACGGATCAGCTCATTTTCCCTGGGATCGGGGGCGCCTTTGACGGTGAGTAGCCCGCCGCTGAGGGTGACCGCTACGTTGTTCCCCCGGATGGAAAGGGGTTGGGCGGCGCATTGCGCATGGATCCGGGCGGCGATCTTCTTCGCCTCCTCGGCGCCGATGTCGGTCATGAGGATCATGAACTCGTCCCCCCCGTAGCGACAGACAACATCCAGTTTGTCCCGCAGACAGGTCTTGAATGTTTTCGCCAGCTTCTTAAGGACGATGTCGCCCCCGTCGTGTCCTAAGGTGTCGTTGATCTTCTTGAAATGGTCGATATCCAGCATCAACAGGGAGAATACCCCCCGATGCCGCTTCATCCTCGCCAACTCCTCCCGGAGACGGATCTCGAAGATGTTCCGAATGAACAGGCCCGTCAGGGAATCGTGGGTGGCCAAGTGGAAGAGAGACGAGTTTTCCAGGGAGATGGCGATCACCGTGGTCAAAATATGCAACATCTGCATTTCCTTGGTGGTTCGTTGCCGGTTGTCGGATGTGGTTACGGCGACTACGCCGATGATCTTCGCGCCGATCCCCGCCAGGGGGAGGCATAGACAGAATCCTTCCCCCGCATCTCCTTTCGCCGCCGGCATGGGATAGTCGTATCCCCGGCGATTGGGATAAATGTGGAACTCCTTGTTTATCATTATCTCTTCCAAAGGTGTCCCCGGAAAGGGGATCGCCTCGTGGACGACCTGGAACCGGCGATCCTTGAACAACCCCTCCAGGCAGAAATGACTTTCGCTTTCCCGCCAGATGTAAAGAGCTGCATTCTTGTTGGCGCTGAAATCGGAAAGGGCCTCCAAGGCCCTTTCCAACAGAACTTCCCTTTGCAGATCCAGGGCCATCAGCCGGGTGGCGTAATTTAGAATGATCAGGCAGTCTTCGTTGTCCAGCAAGGCTTGGGTTCGGATGTCGTTCATTGTTCCCCCGCTTATGTAATATCGTCTGGGGCACACGAACTCACTAGCCCGTGTCCCGTGAGCGCTCGCTGTCCCTATACCACGACGGTGTTGATTAGGCAACGGTTCGAGATGCGGAAAATTTTGACTTTTTTCAGGAAGTTGAATATATTTTTCCCGTCGATATCGAGTTTTTGATGTCTCGGACTTGTAACGGTGTCTACAGCGATTGTATTATGAAAGAAGCGAACGCAGAGCGCCCCCGTACCGATTCATCCCTGGCGATTACGGAATCCCTCTTTCACAGCATCGTGGATCATATGCTGGACGCCCTGCTGATTCTCGACTGGAACGGCGTCATCATCTTCGCGAATCGGGCGGCGGCCGATCTGGTCGAGTTGGCGTCGCCGGAAGAGGGAATCGGCCGCAACGCCGCCGAATTCATTCACCCCGATTTTTATGAGACCGTGCTCACCGACCTGTTGAACGTCCGAGAGGGCGGCGGCGGTTATCTGAATCGTTACAAGGTGATAACGAACCGCGGTCGGGAGCGCTGGGTCGAAGGGCTGGGGACGCGGATACCCCTGGGGGACGGGACGGCCAACTTGGTGACGATCCGGGATATCGGGGAGATCAAGGAATCCGAACGAATGCTCCAGGAGCGGGAAACCCGCCTCCGGGAGCTCTCCGTGCTGCAGCAGGCCGTCCTGGACGGAGCCAATTACTCCATCATTTCCACCGGTCCCGACGGGACGATCAAGACCTTCAACGCCGCCGCCGAGCGCTGGCTCGGCTGGCGGGCCGAGGAGTTGATCGGCCGCCACACCCCGGCGGTCTTCCATGACCCGGAAGAGATCCGCCTGCGGGCGGCGGAATTGTCCCGGGAACTGGGTACGGACATCCCGCCGGGCTTCGAGGTTTTTGTCGCCAAGACCCGCCTCGGCATCCCCGACGAACAGGAGTGGACTTACATCCGGAAAGACAGGAGCCGTTTTCCCGTTTCCCTTTCCGTGACGGTGTTGCAGAGTGCGGACGGCGAGATAACGGGCTTCCTGGGGATCGGAAGCGATATCACCGCCCGCCGTCAGGCGGAGGAAGAACTGCGCAAGCTCTCCCAGGCCGTAAAACAGAGCCCGGTGGCGGTGATCATCACTACTCCGGACGGTAAAATGGATTATGTGAATCCCCGTTTTACGGAGCTGACCGGGTACACCGCCGCGGAGGCGGCGGGTCAAAATCCCCGGATCCTGAAATCGGGGGAAAAGACCGCGGCGGAGTACCGGGAGCTCTGGGAGACGATCTGCTCCGGACGGATCTGGCAGGGCGTCTTTCATAACCGGAAGAAAGACGGCGGCTATTACTGGGCCTCGGCTTCCATATCGCCGATCAAAAACGCCTCCGGGGAAATCACCCATTTTGTGGGCATCCAGGAGGACATCACGTCCCTCAAGATGACGGAACAGGCCCTGAAGGAGGCGAAAGAAGCTGCCGAGGCCGCCAACATCGCCAAGAGTGAATTCTTGGCCGGTATGAGTCATGAGATCCGGACGCCCATGAATGCCATCATCGGCATGGCGGAACTCCTGGCCGAAACGCCGTTGAACCCGGAACAGCAGCAGTATCTGCAGATATTCCGGTCCGCCGGCGAGAGCCTCCTGAGTCTGATAAACGATATCCTCGATTTATCCAAAGTGGAAGCGGGGCGTCTTATCCTGGACACCTCCCCCTTCCATCTCGGGGAAGTAGTGGAAAAGACTTGCGAGATCATGTCCGTCCGGGCCCATCAAAAAGGCATCGAACTGGCCTGCCGGATTGCCCCCGATGTCTCCATGGACCTCCTGGGCGACGCCCCCCGCCTCCAGCAGGTCCTCATCAATCTTATCGGTAATGCCGTCAAGTTCACCGATAAGGGGGAGGTCATCGTCCAGGTGGACTGCGCCGAAGCGGACCGCCCGTCGGGGAAGGATAACGAATGCCTCCTCCACTTTTCCGTCCGGGACACCGGAATCGGGATCCCGGCGGACAAGCAGGAGCGGATTTTCGAGCGTTTCACCCAGGCCGATGCCTCGACGACGAAAAAATACGGCGGCACCGGCCTGGGCTTGACCATCTCCCGGCAACTGGTGGAACTCATGGGGGGCAGGATCTGGCTGGAGAGCGAGTTCGGCCGGGGAAGCGTCTTTCATTTTACAGCGCGTTTCCGACGTGGGGAGGCCATCGCCCCTTCCGAAACGATCGCCGTGATCCCCCCCCGGGCGGAGACACGGCCCCTGCGCATCCTCCTGGTGGACGATTCGGACGACAACCGGTTTCTCATGAAGGCCTATCTCAAGAACACCCCCCACACCGTGGAGATGGCGGAAAACGGCGCCCAGGCTGCGGAAAAATTTCGGGGCGGTGATTACGATCTGGTGCTCATGGATATGCAGATGCCCGTCATGGACGGATACACGGCGACCCGGGCCATAAGGTCATGGGAGCAGGAACAGGGGCGGCGGCGTACCCCCATCGTGGCTCTGACGGCTTACGCCCTGAAGGAAGACGAGGAGAAAAGTCTCGCGGCGGGTTGTGACGCCCATCTGACCAAGCCGATAAAAAAGGCCCGCCTCATGGACGTCATTGCGTCCTGCACCGCGGGGAACTGCCGGGAAGAGGTCGCCGGAGAAGAAACCGGCAAGAAGACCGAACGATGAGAAAGAAAGAAAGAGGAATCTCTACCCGCAATACCTCGCAGCTTGCTGCGGGGACGTTCATTCCTGCCATTCAACGCGGTTTCTGCCGTTGTTCTTGGCCACGTACAAGGCCTGATCGGCCTTGTCCAACAGCTCCGTCGCCGAATTTTCACGGGATGGAGACAGGACGGCGCCGCAGAGACTGATCGTCACAAGATGAATCAACAAATTTTGCAGATCCAAGGGCAGTGCTTCGCCGCGGTGCTGCGCCGGGCGGTCGTTGCGAACCATCCTTCGCACTGCAAAAGCCGTTTCCCGTTTTCCCCCCCTCCGCGCGGTGCCGCCGGGGAAACACCGGATAGTTAGTTAAGAAAAAAATCAAATAATACCGGGGGATGTTGCCTTTAGTCCCGTGCCTCGGAAGGCTTTGGTACGGATTCTGCTTATGGGCGGGTGATTTTTCCGAAAAAGGAGACAGGTTCATGCCGAATGCCGAGAAAAGTGTCGCGGTGGTCTTTCCCGGTCAGGGTGCCCAGCGTCCCGGGATGGGAAAGGATTTTTGTGAGTGTCTCAGCGTCTGCCGTCAGGCCTATGAAGAGGCCTCTTCAGCCTTGGGCTGGGATGTGGCCCGGATGTGTTTCGACGGGGATGAGCGGCTGGATCAGACGGAATTTACCCAGCCGTGTCTTCTCACCACGGAAATCGCCATGTTTCGCGGTCTCAAGCACCTTTACGGGCTGTCCCCGGATTATTTCGGCGGCCACAGTCTGGGCGAATTCACCGCCCTGGTAGCGGCCGGCGTCCTGCCGCTGGGACAGGCGGCCGTCATCGTTCATACCCGGGGCCGGCTCATGCAGCAGGCCGTGCCTCTGGGCTTGGGAAGCATGGCGGCCGTCATCGCCGACGGCCTCGACGCCGAGGAACTGGAAGGTGCCCTGGCAGGTCTGCCCGTGGATATCGCCAACGTCAATTCCCCGCGGCAGATCGTCATCAGTGGTGATGCCGGGGCGCTTCCCGACGCGGCGGTGCGGATTACGGACATTCTCGGTGCCGACGCCGCCTGCCGTTTCGTTCCTCTCAACGTGAGCGCCCCGTTCCACAGCCGTTTCATGCGGCCGGTGGAACGGGAATTTTCGGGGGTTCTGAAGGCCGTGAGTGAGTGCTTGAACCCCCAACGGGCCTCGGCGGTCACCTCGAATTACACCGGCCGCTTCCATACCCGCTACCGGGAGGATCTCCTGTGCTACCTCACCTATCAATTGGGCAGCCGGGTGCGGTGGCGGGAGAACATGGAAATCCTTGCAGCCGAGGCCGACGAGATTTACGAGATCGGTCCGGGGCGCCCCCTGCGGGATTTTTTCAAGACCATCGGCGTCAACTGCCTTTCCGTGACCACCCTTTCGGCGGCGGCACGGATCTTCGGGAGCAACTGAAAACTATGGACTTCAATTTATCGGATCAGCAACGGTCCTATGTGGAAACGGTGCGCCGGTTCGTCCGGGGAGAGATCCTTCCCCACAGCCTGGCGATGGACCGGCGGCACGAGTTTCCCTACGGGATCATCCGTCAGGCCTGGGAACTGGGGATCCTCAATCTGAGCATCCCCGCCGCCGTCAAGGGTTACGAACTGGATACCGTTTCCTCCGCCCTGATTATCGAGGAGCTGTCCTACGGCGATTCCGGAATCGCCACCTCAGCCATGTGCAACGATCTGGCCAACGCCGTCATCGCCCAGCATGGCACGGATGAGCAACAGGAGACCCTGTTGCGACCCTTTGTGGAAAAGCCGCTGCTGGCCTCCTTCTGCCTGACGGAGCCGGGCGCCGGTTCGGACAACAGTGCTATGACCACCTTCATTAAACGCCGGGAGGACGGTTCCTATCTCCTCAACGGGTCCAAATGTTTCATAACCAATGCCTCCTTCGCCTCCCAGTTCACCGTCTTCGCCAAGGTGGGGAAGCCGACGGGAAATTTCATGGCCTGCCTCGTCGTGCCGGTTCCGGCGCCGACGCCGGAGGAGGTGGCGGGCGGTTTCCCCTCCGGGCGGGAGATCGTCCTGGCCGGCGGCGGGCGGATCAGCGTGGGACGGCCGGAAGACAAGCTGGGACAGCGCCTTTCCAACACCGCCGCTGTGACTTTTGAAGAGGTGATCGTCTCGCCGGAGCAGATCATCGGAGACCGGAGGCTGGGATTCCGTTATGTCATCGACGTCCTCGACTACGCCCGGCCTATGGTGGCGGCCATCGGCGTCGGCCTGGCCCGCCGGGCCCTCGATTTGACCCTGAACTATACCCGGGAACGCAAGCAGTTCGGTCAGCGGGTCTGCGACCTGCCCGTGGCCCGGGAGACCCTGACGGCCATGTGGAAGAAGGTGGAACTGGCGGAAATGGCCCTGATGAAGGCGGCCTGCTGTCTCCAGGAGAAACGGGAAGACCGGGGCCTCTACGCCTCCCTGGCGAAGAATACCGCCGCCGAGGCGGCCCTCTTCTGCGCCAACGAGGGGCTCCATCTTCACGGGGGTTACGGCTTCATGACGGAATACGAGATCTCGAAACTGGCCCGGGACGCCCACATCATCGATATCTATGAAGGGGTCCGAGAGGTGCAGAACATGATCATCGGCCGGGAGATCTGCTGAGCATGCTCTATCTCCACGGCTTGGGTCATTTCCATCCGGAAAACGTGATCACCAATCGCTTCCTCGAAGAGCTGGACATCGGGACGAGCAATGAGTGGATTCTGGAGCGGGTGGGGATTCGGGAGCGTCGCACCGCCTTGGATCTGGACTACATCCGGGAAACCAGAAACCGGGATCCCCGGGCGGCGGGGGAGGCAAGTCTTTGCTCCAACGCCCGGGCGGGCGCAGCGGCGGCACGGCAGGCCCTGACCCGGGCCGGGATTGCCGCGGCGGATGTGGGACTGGTGATCTCCGGGAGCTCGGCGCCGGATCACGTCACCCCTTCCGAGGCGGCCACCGTGGCGGCGGAGCTGGAAATCGAGGCCCCCTGCCTGGACATCAACGCCGCCTGTGCCACCTTCGGCGTCCAGTTGAGCATTCTGGACCGGATGAAACCGGAAAGCCTGCCTCCCTTCGTGTTGGTGGTGAACCCGGAAAGCCTCACCCGCTGTATCGATTACGGGGATCGCAACACGGCGGTCCTCTTCGGTGACGGCAGCGCCGCCGCCGTCGTCTCCGCCCGGGAACCTGCCGCGCTGCGGCTGGTGGCCTGTGACTGCGCCTCGAAGCCGGCGGCCTGGCAAAAGGCCGTCATCCCCCGGACGGGCTACTTCCGGCAGGAAGGCAACGCCGTCCAGGGGTTTGCCATTCGCAAAATGACCGAGGCGGTCCGGTCTTTTCAGAATGGCGGTCCGGAGGGGGGGAGGCGGCCGATTTTCATCGGCCATCAGGCGAACCTCGGCATCCTGGAAACCGTCCGTGAGCGGGCGTCCATCCCGGGGGACCGCCATTGGCACAATGTGACTATGTTCGGCAATACGGGCTGCTCCGGCACCCCGGCCGTGCTCAGCCAGCACCGGCGGGAGCTGCAACCGGGGGACTGGGTGATCATGGCCCTGGTCGGGGCGGGTTTGACCTGGGCGACGCTGGTCTGGCATGTGGCCGGACAGGGGGAAGATAAGGAGGAGACGGGGTGAAGAACGGCAACGAGGGAAAAAGGCCCGTCTTCGGCCCGGCGCTTCTTCCCTGGAAGAAGAGGGGGTGTCGGTACCTACCGCGAGGTTATCAATGCTGACTTACGGAGATTTCACCCGGAAAAATGCCTTCAACCTGAACGAGCTGATCGCTTTTTCCTACGGGAGACTCGTGGCGGACCCTCCCCCGGGCTTCGAGGCCCGGTTGCCCGCCCCGCCTTTCCTCATGATCGACCGCATCCTCCGGATGGAGGCGGACGGAAAACGGGGCAGGATCGTCGCGGAGCAGGATATCCGCCTGGATGCCTGGTATTTTCAGTGTCACATGCCCGGCGATCCCGTACAGCCGGGATGCCTGGGCGTGGATGCCGTCTGGCAACTCCTGGGATTCTACGGGGCTTGGCGCGGCGGCCTGGGGGCCGGGCGGGCTCTGGGTTGCGACGGGGTGACCTTCAACGGACAGATCCGGCCCCATCACCGCGTCGTGCGATACGAGGTCGCCGTCCGGCGGTTTTCCGCCCTTACGGAATCAGGGGCGAGCGTCATTATCGGTGACGGGGTCATCTCCGTGGACGGAGAACCGGTCGCCGAGGTGCAGCAGGCCCGCACCGGCCTCTTCCGGGATATCGTCTATGGGGACTACCCCCGGACGGACCATGACGGCGGGCGGCAAATGATGAAATCATGAGGACACTTTCCCTATTTCTTGTTATGCAAGTGGTTGAATAATTTAATCATTCGTTGTGCCCGTCTTTAGGCATGGCGATTACCATGAAACAGGGGGAAGAATCCGGACGGTCCGGATTTCCATCCCCGATGTGAGGCTGATTTATCCATGGAAGATAAGAAGGTGGCAGTTATTACCGGCGGGGGCTCCGGGATCGGGGCCGCTTGTGTCCGGGCGCTGGCGGCCCGGGGATTTTGGGTGGGGATCCATTACCGCCGCCGCGCAGAGGCGGCCCGAGCCCTGCTGGCCGAGGTGGGGGAAGGGTTTCTCCTGTCCGGCGATCTGACCCGCAGCGAGGACATCGATGCCCTGATCGAGAGCATCAAGACCGCGGCCGGTCGCCTGGATGTGTTGGTGCACAACGCCGGTTTCTCCCTCAATGGGGACATCAACGCCATGCGCCTGGAACAGTTCGACGCCCAGCGGCTCCTGGCCAGGGGGGTCTGGTATCTCACCAAACGGGCGCTCCGCCAGTTCATGCTCCGCCGCAACGAGGGGCGGATCATCACGATCTCCAGCGTCGTGGGCCATACGGGCAACAGCGGTCAGATCCCTTATACTATGGAAAAGGCGGCCCTCGACGCCTTCACGAAATCCCTGGCCAAAGAGCTGGCGGGGCGCAATATCCTCGTCAACGCCGTCGCCCCCGGCTTCATTGACACGGAGATGACGGCGACGCTCCCCGCAGAGGTCCGGGAGCGGATCATGGCCAACATTCCCCTGCAGCGTATGGGGCGGCCGGAGGAGGTGGCGGAGGCGGTGGCCTTCCTGGCTATGGGCGGTACCTATATCAACGGATCGGTTCTGCATGTAAACGGAGGTCTTTATGGAGGCTGACCGGCGCCTGCGGGAAATGGTTCTCCAGGCCGTTCCCCAGCAACCCCCCTTTCGCTTCCTCGACGAGATCCGGGAAATGGACGCCGAGGGAATCGTCGGCGCCTATCGCTTCCGGCGGGATGAATATTTCTACCGGGGGCATTTTCCCGGGCGGCCGGTGACTCCCGGGGTGATCCTCATCGAGGCCATGGCCCAGACCGGGGTCGTGGCCCACGGTCTTTACCTGTCTCTGTTGCAGGAGGGAAACGGCGGCGAGGAATGGAGAAAACTAACCACGCTGTTTACCCTGGCCGAAGAGGTGGAATTTCTGGGCATAGTCGTTCCCGGGGAGCTGATCGTCCTCCGGGGGCGCAAACTATATTTTCGCCGGAACAGCCTGAAGGCCGCCGTGACGGCGGAGCGGGAAAACGGCGAGATGGTCTGTCGGGGAACCCTGGCCGGCATGGGGGGTAAGATGATTCATGAAGGATGAGGGTGGCGGGAAAATGAAAAAAAGAGTGGTGATCACGGGCATGGGGGTGGCCGCCCCCAATGCCCACGGGTTGGAGGATTTTGCCGTGGCCCTCCGGGAGGGACGTTCGGGCATCCGGCACATCCGGGAACTGGCCGAGTTGAACTTTGCCTGTCAGGTCGGGGGTATTCCGGAGAATTTCGAGGCCATTCGCCGGAGTTATTTCGATCACGAAAAGCTCATGTCCATCAACGACAATATCGGTTACGCCTCCGTGTCCGCCATCGATGCCTGGCGGGACGCCGGTTTCGCCGTTCCCGAAGGGGACGGCGGGGAGGTGGACTGGGACACGGGGGTGATCCTCGGCTCGGGCATCGGCGGCATGGACACCATCGCCCGGACCGTCGTCCCCATGGTGAACGAGGGCAAGGTCCGCCGCATGGGAAGCCGCATCGTGGAACAGGTGATGAACAGCGGCACGAGCGCCCGGATCGCCGGACTGCTGGCCCTGGGCAATCAGGTCACCTCCAATTCCTCGGCCTGCTCCACGGGCAACGAGGCCATCATCGAGGCCATGTGGCGGATTCGCACGGGCCTGGCAAAGCGGATGCTGGCCGGAGGTTCCGAGGGAGCCTCCCCTTACATCTGGTCCGGGTTCGACGCCATGCGGGTGATCTGCCGGAAATTCAACGAGGAACCGGAACGGGCCTCCCGCCCCATGAGCGCCAGCGCCGCCGGCTTTGTCCCCGGCGCCGGGGGTGCCGTGCTGGTGCTCGAGGAACTGGAAACGGCCCGGCGCCGGGGGGCGCGGATCTATGCCGAGATCGCCGGGGGGGCGGTGAACTGCGGCGGTCAGCGCCGCGGCGGGTCCATGACGGCCCCGAATCCCGAAGGGGTGCGCCGGTGCATCCAGGGGGCCATCGCCGACGCCGCCGTTTCCCCCGGAGACATCCAGGCGATCAACGGTCACCTCACGGCCACCTATGCGGATCCCATGGAGGTGAAGAACTGGGCCGCCGCCCTGGAAAGATCCCCGGAGGATTTTCCCTACATCAACTCGACGAAGTCCCTGATCGGCCATTGTCTCGGGGCTGCAGGGGCCATCGAATCGGTGGCCGTGGTCCTGCAGCTCCACCGGGGATTTCTCCATCCTTCGGTGAACAGCGAGGATATTCATCCCGAGATCGCGGCCTTCGGCCACAAGGTGCCCCAGCGGGCAATGGACATGCCGGAGCTGCGGGTGATCGCCAAGGCGGGCTTCGGCTTCGGAGACGTGAACAGTTGTCTGATTTTCAAAAAGTGGGAAGATAATTGAGACCCGGGGAGACAGGTTTCCCCAAACGGCGCCGGCGGCAATGCCGGCATGTGAATAAATCATATCGAGGAGATTAAAATGGAAGAGACGCAAATTCTCAAGGAAATGATAGAGATTCTGAGGCTCTACGCCAAGGACAAAACGAAACTGGACCAGGCGGGGATGGACACCCACATCCTCGATGACCTCAAGGTCAATTCCGCCCGGCTGGTGGATGTGATCATCAAGTGCGAAGACGTCTTCGGAATCACCATCGAAGACGACGAGGCCGACAAGATCCGTACCATCGGCGACGCCGTGAACCTGATCGGGAAGAAACTCGGTTAAGCCTTACTGGATTTACCGAGGAAAAAAGGCGGGGGAGGATGAAGGAAAGCGGGGATAAACTGCCAAGGGGAGCGGGCTTCTCGCTGCGCCTCCAGGCGGCCCTGGGGATGCTTGCCGTGGGAATCGTAGCGCCGCTGTATTTTCTCTTCCTGAGATGGCGGGGATACCGGGTCCGGGATCTGGCGGCGACACGCCGCCGCTGGGCGGAACTGCGCCGTGAACATCCGGGACCGTGGCTGATCTGCGGGAATCACCTCACCCTCATCGATTCGGCGCTCATCACCTATGCCCTCATGTCCCTGGGGAGTCATTTCACCGAGTTCCGGGCCATTCCCTGGAATCTTCCGGAGCGGGCGAATTTTCAGCGGCAGCTCTGGAAAGCGGCGCTCTGCTATCTGGCGAAATGCATCC
>Ga0302248_1002090_pt1 | contig 12843 bp, 15 predicted proteins | sample AAG_UR_Leu_MG_FD_193528 | JGI IMG/M metagenome (GOLD analysis project Ga0302248, IMG submission 193528) | Enriched activated sludge microbial communities from anaerobic digester in WTTP, New Holstein, Wisconsin, United States - AAG_UR_Leu | ecosystem: Engineered > Bioreactor > Anaerobic >... | reverse complement strand
GTCTCGTTGGTGCCCAGACTGGTAATAGGAGCGGCGGCGGCATAGACAAGGAGGTTATAGGTGGACGCCGGGGTAGGTTCGATGAAGATCATGTTGTCCCCCCAAGGAAACCAGAACTGGGGAGTGGCCCCACTCAACGGAACCCTGCCCACCATCGAAGGGGTGATCCTCCAGAGGCCGATGGGCCTACCCGATCCGGGCACATATTCCACGTACAACACCTTGGTCAGATAGGGGGTGGCATCTGTGGCGATGGTGTAAACCCACTTTTGAGAGGCCACCGTGGTGATGGTGCTGGAGATATGTTCGAGACAGGATGTCTTAAGGGCGATGTCACGCTGGGCGTCGTTGATCCATCTGTCCAGCATGGCGTCCGTATAGAACGCCGCCGTTGACTCGTTTAGAGCGTCTCGTACCCTGGTGCGTATATCTGCTATGCTTGGCCATGCCATATTTCCCCCTTATAAGTTATCGACCCATGATCTCGTCCCACGGTATTCCTTCGGGCATTCCTGCTGCGGCTTTTCTTCCGTACTTTCCGGCGATCAAATCAACATTTTCCACAAGCATCCGGTTGAGGTCCACAGTCGCCGCCTGTCCCTCTATTCCTCCCCGGAAGTATCTCATGACATACTCCGCCATAACGTCATCAAACATCTCATTAAAAGGCAGCGTGTCAGTAGTGGCGGTTAATTCGGTGGGCCGGGCAAAATAGTCGGCTTTTATTGTGTAGTCCGCCCCCGCCGCCGGGATGATGTAAATCTTGCGCTCTTTGACCTGATAATATCGCGGCTCTCCCGCCGAGGTGTAAGACAGTTTTGTTTCCAGGTTCGGCAGCGGCAGCAGCGGGTATGTTTTGCCGTCAATGTAGGGTTGATCTATGAACCCCCAAAAGCCTGATGGCAGGTATCCGTAACCGTCATCGGACGTAATGACTACCGTCGCCGCCGTCGCCGCCGTTACGCTGTCCGTGCTTGCCAGCGTCAACGTCTTGTCTGCCGCCGTAACAATGCGAAATGGCCCGCCATTGACGGTCGAGTCGGTGGTGATGGGCATATCCGCTGCAAGCCGGGAGGTTAAGAAGCCCCCGGTGGCGCTGGTTATGGTGTCCGGGTTGGCATTGTTAAAGACAATATCGGTGCCGGTATGGGTAACCTGCGCCCACACAGACACCGACATTTCTTCGCGCAGTAGGTCCGACTCCAGCCAGTATAAACGCTTCGCTATCGTCCGGACGGCATTGTTGACGATATGGATCAGGTCGTCCAGGGACACCGTTATTCCGTTCCGGTACTGCACGAGACTATATAAGCTCTGCACCGTGCTCATGGCGGCCCCCTATGTGCCAACAACTATATAACGCAACGCGCCCAGGCCCGACAGGTCGGTGGCGTTTGTAACCTCCATGCCCGCATCGTACCGAGTAAGAATAGGTATTTCCGCAGGCATTCCCCATATACCGGCCCCGGTCCCGGTCACGTTGTCGTACAAGGAACAGGCGGTACCATAGGACGGAGCCAGGGCTGTGGTCCGTACCCCAGGCGTGAACCAGTCAACGGTAAACCCCCCCGTTGCCGCCGTATCCCAATACTGGAGCATGTAGATAGTGCTGCCGCCGTTGACCGGCATGCAGCCGCTGTATCCCCATATCAGGATTGGGTAGTCAAACTGATTGATGTAGGGGTTGGACCCGGACTTGGTGGCCCCTTCGTTGCTGAACTTGCGGTCATACATAAAGCCGGTGGCTGGTACTTTCAGGTACGTAACCTTGACCGTCTTAGCGTTTTGGTCACTGTGGACAGTCAGTTGGGCAGTGGCTGAGTTGAATTTAACATCCACCTCGCCGCTGGCTACTGTATCGTCCTCATCGATGGGGATAAGCCTTGCCGCCGTAGCTGTGGTTTGGTCCACATACATAAGTGCGGCAATCTTATTGCCGCTGGCGAGGTTATTGGCTCCGGTGGCCAGGGTCTTTTCCTCGTCCTGAACCAGATTATCCCAGACCTCGGTCCATCCCTGGGTGATGTAGTGCAGGTACACATCCAGGTCGTAGATGTAAACGTCGTCGATGGATAGTGCCGACGCATCGGAGGCCGGGGTGAAAATGAGGCCGCCGGTGGTGCTGGCCACGATGTCCTCGGTGTAGGTGCCGTCCGCCGTCCGCGCTGTACCGTCTGTCCCGCCTATGCTCACTGTTACCCCGCCCGCCGTCCGCGAGCTGATGGTGTAGATGATCCTGTAGGTATGGCCGATCACGATAGTGTTGGTGGCCGATGCATCTTCGGACAGCGTGCCGGAGCTGGCCCCGGCAGCCTTAACGGCCTTGCCTTTGGAAAACGACCAGTTGGTCCCTGCCGTCCATCCGGTTCCATCGCCAATGGCTCCGTAGGACGTCAGGTTGACCGGGCTGACCGTGATGGTCGTCTTGGTTCTGTAGGCCATAGCGGAGGCGAGGCAGCATTCCCCCTCCGCCAGGGACGTCTGTGCGATGCCGGTGGACCGCCACTTGAGATTCTGCCCCTTGCTGGCGATGTTGTTGAAATAGGCCGCAGGGTAATTGGTCGTCAATTGATAGCTGCTGTCCAAGACCTGATGCTCGTCGTAGATGATCGCGGGCATCTGCCGGGGGCTAAACGCCTTGATCTTCTTGTTGGCAGCATCATACTCAAAAAAGTATCCGTTCCGGTTCTCGATCATCACATAGTCAATGTCGTGCACCCCGAACAATACATCGGGATCGAAGGATTCTCCTCCGGTGGGATACGAGGAATCGAACATGATGGTCCCGTTGACCATCTGCTTGCTGCCGATGTTACTGTATTCCTTAGTGATTGTCAGCGCCATGTCTTACGCCTCCTTCCTCAATGTCCGTAGGCGAGCCAGTAACCAGCGCCATTAGCTGCCGTAACAATGGTTATTGGGTCCACCTTGGGGAAGGTTTCGCTAATGACCGGAAATGTGGCAACCGTAGCACTCCCCTTATGCGTCAGGACCATTCCGTCTACCTTTTGGAGCCCGGTATATATATCGCCCCCGGTAGACCCGGATGCACTGGTAAATGTACCCATGGTTATCCGGATGTCCCCCGCCACGGATTCGTTGGTTTTGGTGAACGTGAAGGCCATTGCCCACCTCCTTAATTGAACATATCGCCGATGGCGATCCAAATACCCGACTGGGAGGCCTTGGTGATTACCGTTACCGCCGAGCCATCCACAGGCAAGGTTTCGTTTACTGCCGGTGCATCCGTAGCCGCCGACGATCCATATGGCTGCAGGATGATCATCTCACAGCGGTGCAGCTTGGTGTCTATATTGTCTTCCGTCCCCGCCCCTGAGTCCGTATAGGTGCCGTATGTAAGCGCCTTGTCCCCCAGGACGGAGCGCCCGACGAAGGTAGATGTGATGGACATTTTAATCCTCCTTAAGGAAGGGAGAGGGCCGAAGCCCCCTCCCGTATCGTTGTTAGTCGTACTTCAGCAGCACCGGGGTAAAGTACCCGGAAGCGAAGGCCGTGCTATACACATGGCCCACAAACGGTCCGGTATACCCTGCCGCCGTTTCGAGGGCGTAGGTGTCATCGGACGGGCAGACCACCATACCCACCGCCGACGTATCGCCGCCGAAGGCCACACCGAAGCCGCCGGTCTGCACCCACAGATATTGGCCGGACGTGGCCGCCGCCATCGCCTGCCCGCTCCAGGACACAGCGATGTCGGTCACATTGCCGACCCCGGACCACGGGTTTGCAAAGAGGCTGAAATAGTCGTTCGTGTAGGTGGCCTTGACCAGCGGTTCCTTCAGCGTGACCGTGATGGTTTCCGAGCCGGTAGCGGTGGTGCTGTGGCTGGCGATGGGGTAGTAATACCCGGCGGTTCCGGACCCGGCACGATGGACGACCAGATAGCCGTCGTCGTACTGATTGGCGGTGACCGCCGTGCCTCCCACATACACAGTCACCTGGATGGCTCCGGCGGCGTTGGCCGCGCCGCTGCTCTGAATCTTGTTGACGTGATTTGACGTCGCCGCCGCCGAATAGGTGGCCCCGCCGACAATCAGGGTATCTCCGGCCTTGGCATAGCGGAATTTTCTTCCGTCCTCTGTTTCGCGGAGGGCACCAAGGCACTCTTTCTTGGTTGCGGATACTTCATAAAGCCCCTGCGACCAAGCATTGATTTTGATAGGATTGATAGACATATTATGTTCCTCCTTAGCTCAGATTGCTGTGCGCAGCGTGGGCGCGACGGTTGCTGACAATCAGGTTGCCGTGCCATTTGATCTTCATCGTTCTGCCAAAAACGTTCGCCGTGACAAGGTCGGCCCACGGAGTCCTTGCAAAGTATCCGTCCCGGTGAATCGCCCATCCGACATAGTTGCTGTTGCACAAGAACAGGTAACCGGACGGGCAGTAGTCGTCAGCCGCGATCAGCTTGTTCTCGAAGACGAGGTTCGTAAACCCGGCCTTGGCGGTATCGGTGTCCTGGGTGAAGCGCTGCTGCGTCTGCAGGATACCGCTGATGATGTTGAACAGGGTTTCTGTGGTGAGCCCCACGTCCGGCTTTCCCTTGGGGCCGTCGTAGAGTTTGGCCGTGCTGGCCAACTCGCGGATAACCTTGAGCGAGATGCCCTCCGTGGTGGTCGTGTTGATGCCGCGCCACGGATACGATCCGTCGCTGGCCACCAGGTCCGTCGGCGTAATGCCACCATACTGCGTCGAGGTGCCGGCGAAACAGCAGGCCTTCAGACCGGTGATGTTGACGGAACTGTCCGCATCCTGGTTGTAGATTTGATTGGCAATCTTCTTGGTGACGGTCTTCTGCGCGTTTGCCACCTTCTGCGTGATGAGGCTCACAATAGCATAGTCGCCGGCGTTCTTGATCTCGTCCTCGTCATAGATGGTGGCGTTTCCATAAGCGTTTTTCCATAAAAAATACGCACAGTTGACGACGTCGTTGTCGTCCGAAGAGATCGTTCCGCCGCGGGCGTAGAAACCGCCCTGCCCTTCGTCGAATTCCAGCGGGACACGAATCCGTTCGCCACCCGAGGGCCGCTCGAAGAGGCCCTTCTTCTGGTCCATAAAATGCTTCATAAAGAAGCTGGTGTTGAAGTAAATATCGGTTACCTGTCGGCCATCGAGTTTAAAGTAGTCTTCGGTGATAGCCTGAATTTCTGTGTACGTGAGAGACATATTGCTCCTCCTTTTATCTTCCCGCCGCGGCCCTCAGTTTCTGTAGTCTGTGGACCAGAACGGAGACGGGGCCGCCGCGTTCTTTGGTGTTTTGTAGTTCGTTGTCGGCGTCGGCGGTGTTCCCGACCCCGGATGGTCCAGTGCCGATAACTGCCGCCTGGCGCTTTGCCTGCCAATTCTTGTTTGTTCTTTCTGCCGCTTCTTTTGCCGCCTTCTCCGCGGCTGCCTTGACCCGCGCCTCCATCGTCATCATCTGATGGGCGCTGATGGGGTTGTGACCAGGATTGGCCTCGAGGAACACCTGAATCTCGCCGCGATCCCACATCGCTTTGAAGTCGGGATTCTCTTTCTCGTACTTCTCATAGGTGCGTCTGATGGACGCCTCCCGGCTTTCCTGTAGTCGCCGCTGTTCGGACTGTTCGAGGGCCATCCTTACCTCGCGCTTGGCCTGTTCGCGGGCCTGAATGACGAGATTGTCATGGTAGCCCTTGGGATCCGTGGTCATCCATTCGGCCAAATCCTCGGCGCTCATCCGGCTGGTATCTTTATATGGAAGGGGCTCTTCTTGTGCGGGTTGCCGTCTTTGCTCCCGCAGGAAGTCCCGTTCCGCCTCCAGGCGGATGCGCTCCTCTTTGATGCGTTGCGCCTCTTGGCGGGCCTCGTCCCGCTCCCGCATCATCCGTTGCCAGTCAGGGTGTTGGTCGAACCTCATGCTCCCCTGCTCCTTGGCGGTTCCCTTCTCCGGTTCTGCATCGCCGTCAGTTTTTAGCGACTTGTCTGTCGTATCCTCCTGTTTACCGGCGGTCTTGGCGGGCACATCCGTGCCGTCGGAAACGGTGTTGATGAGGCCGATGGAGTCCGGGTCGAAGGCCGGTCTGTCCGCAGATGCTGACGAGGCATCTATCGCTTCTTGCGTGTTTAGCGTCGTTTCGGGTAAATCCATTGAGTTCTCCTTGGGCTTAAAAAAATAAAGCCCTCCCAATCCTGATATTTTCAGAATCGCAGAGGGCTTTCGGTTATTATGCCGTGTGCGACATCGCCCTGGGCGTTGCCGGGACTATCCGGCGAGACCCTGGGTGTTATGTTTAGCTACTCTATGTTGCGAGCCTTTCCCGGTGGTACTTCTCCAGGAGGGTGACGGCCATTTTCAGCACCCGTAGGAGAATCTCCACCAACTCTTTGGTATCGACTTTCGTCATCGTCAGCCGTTTACCTCTATGCGCTGCCGGCCTTGGTGCCGGCGCCAGAGCAGGTCCGCAATGTCCCGCAAATCACGTTCTGGCGGCTTGCGGTACGTGGGTGGGGCTCCGCCCTCGTTTTCCGCATGTCGCAGGCCTTTGGCCCGCATGTATTTTCGCAGGTGCTCCCGGTTGGGGTTGGCGGCCAGCTCCCGCTCCAGGGGGTCCGGGGACCTCTTGGCGGCGTCCATGTCCAATAGCGCCGCAGCCGATTCCTTGGCATAGCTGCCGTCCTGGTTGCCGGTATAGACGCCGGACACGCTCATGATGCGCTTTGTCTTTCGTCCACAAGTGGGGCATTTGTCATGCCACATCCCCGAGTCAACAATCCGCTCGTGAACTCCACAGGCCTTACATTGAAAATCAGCGAGGATCATTCTCCGGGGCCCGCCTCTCGTTGTTTTTTATATTTAGCAAATTTACCTCTCTGCTGTCGGTACATGCTGTATGCGATGGCGGCTGCCTGTTTCGGGTCTTTAGTCGTGCCCTCGCTTAGAATAACGGGGATGGCGCGGCTTACATAATCCTTTTCGCTTTCGCCCGGCTTTACGTTCGGCATTATTCCAACACCTCCTGGTTGTTGCTGGCAGCGCCCTTTTCGTGGTAGATGCCCTTGTTCTCTTCGTTTCGCGGCTGCATTTCTTTAATATCGAGGGAGAGCGCCTCTCTTTTTGTTTGTTTTATGTCCGCCTCGATCTTGGCGACAACTTCCGCCCGCTTTATTTTGAGCAGTTCCTCGTCGTACTTTGTCCCGGCCAGGGCCACCTGCTGTTTAACCCTTTCCGTCATGATCTGCTCGGCGGTAAGCGCCTTTTTGGCCTCCGTTTCCTCTGCTTGGGCTATCGTCCGGCGGGCTTCGGCCATCTTCAGTTCCACCTCTGCCTGGGCCACCATCGCCTCCGGATCGGGAGGAGGTTGCGGTGCCGGTTGGCCGCTGTATGTCTGCTGCAGGACTGTATCGAGGGGCGGCAATTCTCCCTTCTCCATCGCCTTGGCGATGTCCTTTTCTTCGAGCCCGGCGATCTGCTGTAGCGTCTGGATGATCTCCGGCGCCATACCGGCGGCTTGCAGCTTACCGAATAGTTCAACGTAGGGTCCGGCGTTCATCCTCTCGACCACATCCGTCCGGGACGGCCAATCCAGCTTGCCTAAGAGTTCTTGGCGGTCGATGGCCCCGAGGCGGAAAAGTTCAATAGCTTCTTCCCGTACTTGGATTTGGCTCCGGGGCATGGTCGAGCCCGCCACCACCGTCAGTCGCGCCGGGATGAGCAGGTCTTTGCCGACGATGGACTTGGCTACCTGGTTGCCGCTGGCGTCCTTGTAGGTAATCCATCGCTCCTCGGTATAGAAGTTCTGCACCATGGACACGTACATCCGTCCGCGCTCCCTAATGAGGCGGCTATAGTTGCGTATTTTGCCCCGCATCATGGTCGCTGCCTGCTCGATGAGGGCCGCGATGGATTTGTACGCCAGGGTGTTGTTGGCGCTGGTTTTGGCAATGTCGAGGTCGAAAGTCCCGGCCACCCGGAAAAAGAGGTCCTGGAAGAGGCTGATGCTGGCCTGGATGTCCGCGGGAATGGCGGGGTAGTCAAGGTACCGAATCCCTGCGCCCTGCTCTGCATTTATCGGGTTGATGATGCCTCTGTCGTTGGTGAATTCGATGTTCTGGACGCCGGAGGTCCTGGGGTTGATGATCTTGGCCCTGGCTGCCCGGTCCTTCATCAAGACGAACTGCGAGATGGCCTTGTCAAACTCCGTGTTGAGTCGCTCTAACTGCTCGGCATCCGACATGCCCCAGGCAGAGGCGGTATCTTTATGGCTGTTGGCCGCGGCAAAGGGAAATTTATCCCACAGGTACGTCTTCCGGGCCTCTTCCTCGGGCAGAGAGGGGTTGATGTTGGGGTTGGGCCGGTCCTCTAAGGTGAGCTTGCCGTTACAGCAGACGACATATCGGATGAACCCAGGGTATTTCGGCTGTATTTCCTCGACTACCACTTCCTCGATGGTTGCCAGTTCGATCTGTGGGTCGACCACGCCGCCTCCGGCGATCCGTCGGCGCTTAATCATTGTGTAGTCGTGGACCCATGCCTCGACGATCAGCACCTGCTTGTCGATCTTTTCGTCCACCTTCCCCATGTTGAAGTTGATGAGGTTTTGAACAGTGCTGGCAAAGGTGGTGAGCATGCTGCCCGTCTTCCGCCCGCCCGCGGCCACCTCCGTTCGTTCGTCGCTTAATTCCTTCAGGATGTCGTCGTCGCCCTTGATGCGGTCGGCATACTTCGGCCAGCGGCGCTTTGCCTCCCGCAATGAGAGTGGGTAATAATGCAGAACTGCCTCGCTCTTCTGTAGGTCGCGGGGGTTAGTGAGGCTCACCGGGTAGAATCCGAAGTGGAACGGATCCACCACTATAGTGTCCACCTCGCCGCTCTCCTCTAAGTCCGGGTTAAATACTACCTTTTCGATTGCTATGCCGTAGTCCTCGCCGTTGTTGACGCTGCTCTCAAATACGTCCTGCTGTTCCTGCTCGTTCCACCAGTGGTCGGCGCATCTCTGGATGTCGTCGAAGGCCTCCTCGTCGTATTGTTCCGTGTCTCCCAGGCGGGCCACGTTGAAAATGGGGCTATTGTCTGTCAACACGTTGATGGTGCGGAGACGGTTGACGTGGATCAGGTTTGCCGTAACCAGCGGCAGCGCCGTGCTGGAGGCATTTTTCCAATGCTTGCCGCGCTTTAGTTCGTAGTTGCGGTTCCACCTTTTCGGCAGGCCGAGCGCTTCTTTGTGGTCGATGATCTCTTTTAAGATTTCAAAGACGCGAATAGCGACTTTTTCGCCCTTGCCTTCCGGCGGAAGTAACTCTTCCGGTCCTTTTGTCCCCTGTGCCACCTTTTCCAATGTCACGACGTTGTCTGCCATGTCTCTTTATCCTGCCTACTGTTGCGCTTCAATGTGGCACTTCATCTTGGCCGCCGCCGCTTTCCCCAAGTCATTACCGTCCCGCCGGTGCTTCTTCATGTGCGAGGAGAGTCCGATTCGGTGCTGGAATTCCCTGCCGCACTCGGGGCAGCATACTTTCTCTGCCGTTCCGCCTCTTTTTTCGCCTTTCTCCGGGCCGCTTTCCGGGCCGCTTTGAGCTTCAATTACCACCTCCTCGGGGGCCACCTCCTCGGGGGCCACCGTCCGCGGCACCTCGTACATGCCGTTTGCCGTCAAGACGGCAGTTTCTGTCGTGAACGGTCGCCACCCACAGTAAGGACAGCGCATCTCCTCCCACCCGGCGGATGCCGGGAAGGGGGGAGGGTAGCCATGCCAAGCATCTGGCGAGAGGAACTGGCTACCCTTGAGGGGAAGAGAAAGAGCGGATATCTCTGCCGTTGCGATTTTCTCGCTGCATATCTCACAATAAATGCTTAACGTTTTGCTCACTTACCTTTTCCACCTTTCCCTTTACTGCCGCATCCACCTTTCTTGGCCACCGTCATCACCTCCCTGGTTGCCTACTTGAGGTCTTTTAGGTCCCTCGGGTCGCTCATGGCCACCTCGTAGGGATCGTGCTCGAACAGTCCCGGTTCGCCTGGGTCGAACACCTCCGCTTTTCGCTCGTACGGAATGATGGTCTTCCGTCCCAGGTAGAATCCAAATCCCACCATGGCGATGAAAAGCGCCGCCGCGGCGAGGATGATGCCGACAACTATTGCGAGGTCACCGAATATCGAAGATTGCATCTCGTTGCCTTTCTTCCCCTTCCCAGAATCTGTCCGACTCTATCTGGTCCCGGTATGTCAAATCCGCATATGCCGGTTCCGGCGCCTTCTCGATGGCGTCGATCATGATGTCGGCCAGAGGCTTGATGTATCGTTTCTCAGGTGCTCCGATGGCCGACCACCGCAGATAGTTGAGGCCGTGGACTACGCTGTCCACGATATCGTCGTGCTCTCCCGCGGGGAATGCCGTCATCTCCTCGATGAAATCGAACAGCCATGGCGCCTCGTTGGGCAGCATCACCTTTCCGGCCTCGATGATGGGGGTGGCGGCGTTGGCGCGGGTGATCTTGTCCGAGTCCACCTTGACCGGGAATACCGGCATGACGGTTTCCTTCTGCAGTTCCTGGATGAGGCTCTGGCCGCTGGCCTTGTCCTCGACGATGACGGCATATGGTTTGTGTTTGGCATAAAGTGCCTGAACCTGGCGCTTGAGTTCCGGGAATTCCACCTGGCCGCGCCACATGTCGAGAAGGACATAGGCGTTTTTGGTGAGGCCCCAGGTGGTGCAGACGCTGTAATCGTTCTCGCTGCCCTTCTTGAAGGCGGTGTCCCATGATTGGATGCAGCCGTGGGTTGCCGGTTCCTCCCGGTAGTATTGCCACCAGTCGCGCCGGAAGATGTTGCTGGCCAAGTCCACAAACTGAGCCATGTGCTCCTGGGAGAACATGACGGCGCCGATTTCTGCCCTTATCGCCTCGAGTTCCTTGGGTGGTATCCACCCTCCCTCCTCGCTGGAAAAATGCCACGTTGCCCAATCTGGATCGTTCTGGGCCTTATCGTAGAGCCTCTTGGCCCAATTGTAGCCCTTTGGTGTGCCGATAAAGAGGCCGTGCCCTTGCCGGTCCGCCATGGCCGGTCTTAAAACTTCGTTCCAGGCCTCCTCGGCGATGTCGGCAAACTCATCGAGGACCAGCCGGTCAATGCCGACTCCTCGGAGCGAATCATAATTGTCGGCTCCCTTGAGCTTGATTCGTGATTCGTTAGTGAAGGTTACGGAGAGTTCCGATTCGTTGACGGCGGTGACATGGCTTAACGGCAGGAGGCGCTTGAGCATGAGCCAGGCGATTTCTTTGACTTGCCGGTACGTGGGGGCAACGTAGTAGCACAGCAGGTCTTTGGCGGCGAGGGCCTCGTTGAGCAGCCAGGTGTTGGCGAGATAGGATTTCCCGAAGCGGCGCCCGGCGACAACGCACTTCCAGCGGGCGGGATGCTGGAATATCTCACCCTGGGGGGCGGTGAGTTCTATTCTTTTCTGGGCCTCTGCCATTACTTCGCCTTCTCTTTGATAACGATAACGAGTGGTTGTTCCGGGTCGCCTTGATGCTGGATCTTCTGCACTTCCGTCCATCCCGCCTTGCAGCGGAGGATGTGTTTCTGTGCGTCCACGTTGCCTGCTTTGGCCGCCTCAAAGTGCTTATTGGTAATGATTGCGAGCCCTTTGGCCTTGCCGCGGGCTATTGCTTGCTCTAATTGCTCAGTTTGGGACTTCCTTCTCTGGAGCGTTGCCATGGAAATCCCAAGGCAATCACATATTTGCTGTTGTGATAGCTGTTGCGCCGCCAGCGACTCGATTTTGTCGAGATCGAGTTGAATTGGCTTGGGTCCAGGCTTGTTGTATGTCTTGGCCATATCTTTTCTTCCGTCGTTCCCTGATAGTTCTCGGGAGTTGTTCCCGTCCTTCCGCCTTACCGGCTCCAGGACAATGTTAAATTTCGGCAGAAGTATAACACGGCTTTTTTATGGTGAGCTGGCTATGACAGGTGGTGACAGGCAGTGGTTAAAAATAGTATCTTGACACGTTATTTTTTTGTGTATCTTGGTGGTCTGTTTTGTTGGGAAAGCTTGGACGTTATCCAATCCTCGATGAGTGTTCTGGTGGTGGTGGGGCGGCCGGCGACAATTGCCACCGGGAAGCCCTCTTCGCGGACGAGTTTTTTGAGGGTGTTTCGGGAGAAGCCGGTGAACTTGGTTATTATTTTCCAGGTGGTCAGCATTTACGGCCTCACCGCCTTCTTTCCCGTGAACTGTTCCCACCGCAGTACGATAACGTCGCAATATACCGGGTCGAGTTCCGTTCCAAAAGCCACCCGTCCTGTTTGTTCACACGCGATCAGGGTGGTTCCGCTGCCCATGAATGGGTCGAGCACTATTTCTTTCGCCTCTGGCCTGGTGCTGTTCCGGATCAACTTAGCCACCAGCTTTACCGGCTTCATTGTGGGATGCAGAGGGGAGACCGTTGGCCTGTTTTCCCGGACGACGCTTTCCGCCATCCTGTTTTGTAGCTCCCGGTATGCCGCGAGTAGTTCTTCTTTGCTCATTTTGGCCGGGTCTGTTTGGTCGTCGTAGATGGTGGTATTGGTGAAGTCCATACAGAAATAATGGCCGGCGCCCTCTTTCCACCCGTATAGAATGGGCTCGTGTCGCCAGTTGTAGTCTTTCCTTGAGAGGACGGCGATGTTCTTTACCCAGATGATGGTCTGGCTGATGTATATTCCGGCGCCCTGTATTGACTTGAGGAATTCCACGCTATTCACATCGGCATGTGCAATATAAACGCAACCGCCGGCTTTTAGGTGGTTTGAGGTGACCATGAACGCCTGGGAAAGAAAGTCTTCAAGACCTTCCTTGCGGAGTTCGTCGCCGGCTATCTTCCGGTG
>Ga0302248_1002082_pt1 | contig 12866 bp, 11 predicted proteins | sample AAG_UR_Leu_MG_FD_193528 | JGI IMG/M metagenome (GOLD analysis project Ga0302248, IMG submission 193528) | Enriched activated sludge microbial communities from anaerobic digester in WTTP, New Holstein, Wisconsin, United States - AAG_UR_Leu | ecosystem: Engineered > Bioreactor > Anaerobic >... | reverse complement strand
GGCGGCGAGACCTACGGCGCCGTTGTCCAGGCGGACGGCCATATAGATCGCCCCGATGCTCACGGCGGCGACGGTGCGAGAGGCGGCCTCTTCCCCGAGGAACCCGTATAGACGTTTGGCCAGCATACCGGGGGGGTTATCCATCGTTCAAAAATTCTCCTTAGGACCGGGTAAAGAAAGGAGCTTCGTATTCCGCCGCGGGAACGGCCTCTTCAAGGGGGTAGGTCGCCCAGGGCGACCCGCTAAACCAACCATCACAGCACCCACCGACGGGCACAGAAAAAGATGATAATATCCAATCACTTGTGAACATTTTAATATAAATCTTACCGCAATCGTCGCCCCTGTCAACATTTACCGTGAGCCGGACCATGCTCTTCGCCCTTGACCGGCGGGATTTCCCTCCTTGACACGGTCTCGCCATCTTCCTATACTCCCCCGACCGCAATGGTGCCATCATCTCGAAAGGAGCAGCAGATGTTTGAATATTTACTTACCAGGGAACAACTGGCCATCCGGGACGAGGCCCGGGAGTTGGTCAAATGGGTGCCCCGCCAGATGATCCTCGATATGGACCAGGACAAGATCCGCTTTCCCAAGGAATTCCTCGCCGAGGCGGGGCGACGGAATCTCCTGGGCTGCCGTTATCCCCGCCGGTGGGGAGGACGGGAGATGGACTGGGTGACCACGGCGGCGATCCTGGAGGAGATCGGCACCCTGGGCTACGAGTTCGCCTGCGTCTTCGGCGTGGGGGCGGAGCTGGTCTGCGACGCCATCATCCTCCACGGCACGGATTATCTCAAGGAAAAATACGTCCGGCCCCTCCTTAGGGGGGAGATCTTCGCCGCGGAGTGTCTCACGGAGCCCCGGGGCGGCTCGGATTTCTTCGGCGCCACTACCAAGGCCGAAGACCGGGGAGACCATTTCGTCCTCAACGGCCAGAAGCGCTTCATCGTCGGCGGGGAAGGGGCGGACTATTTCCTGGTTTACGCCCGGACCAACTTCGATCCCGCCGCCAAGCCCCAGGATTGTCTCACGGCCTTCGTCGTGGATCGGGGGCCGGGGGTGGAAACGAAATATCTCTACGGCCTCATGGGCTGCCGGGGCGGCGGCACGGCCCGGATCGTCTTCCAGGACGTGGTGGTGCCCAAAGAGAATGTCGTAGGCCGGGTGAACGGCGCCTACGACGTCTTCAACACCATGATGATCCCCGAGCGCCTCGGGACGGCCATGATGACCATCGGCGCCGCCCGACCGGCCATCGAGATCGCCACGAAATACACCGCCCGGCGCAAGGCCTTCGGGAAGATCATCGCCACCTTCGAGGGGGTGAGCTTCCAGGTGGCCGAGGCGGTGATGCTCCTCGACGCCTGCCGGTCCATGGCCTACACCACCGCCCGGGCCGTGGAGACCGGGCAGGAGATGCACCGGATCCGGCGCCTCGTTTCGGAAACCAAGAAATTCATTACGGAATCATGCCAGAAGGTGGTCCACAACGCCATGCAGGTTGTGGGCGGCATCGGCTACACCAACGTCTTCCCCCTGGAGAGGATCTACCGGGACATCCGCCTGGCCAGCATCTGGACGGGGACGAGCGAGGTGATGTCCATGATCACCGCCCATGAATGGTACCGGGAATTCCTGGGGAAGGAGATCCGGACCCGTCCCCGGGATCACGAGGCGGACGCCGCCGAGGCCTTCGCGACCGACGAGAAGATCTATGAATAGCCGGGCGGTGCCGGCACGCCGCCGAGGATAAGCCATGAAGATTCTACGCAAGATCATCGAGATCGATGAAGGGTTGTGCGACGGCTGCGGCCAGTGCGTCACCGGCTGCGCCGAGGGGGCATTGAAAATCGTTGACGGCAAGGCCCGGGTGGTCGCGGAGGCCTTCTGCGACGGGCTGGGCGCCTGTATCGGCGAGTGCCCCACCGGGGCGCTCCGGATCGTCGAGCGCCCGGCGGCACCCTTCGACGAGGAAGCGGTCCGGCGGCATCAGGCGCAAGAGGAGAGTCCAACGCTGCCGTGCGGCTGTCCGTCCGCGCAGATTCAAATACTGGCCGCCCCCGCCGCCGGCGCGGCGGCCGACCGGCCTGCACGGCGCGAGGGGGCGGAAGCGGAGGCGTCGGCCCTGAGCCATTGGCCGGTGCAGATCCGGCTGATCCCGGCGACCGCGCCGTTCCTGAAGGACGCCGAGTTGTTGATCCTTGCGGACTGCACCGCCGTGGCCTTCCCCACCCTGCACCGCGATCTGATCAAGGGGAAGGTCGTCATGATGGGTTGTCCGAAATTCGACGACACCGCCCTGTATGTGGAGAAGTTCGCCGCCATCTTCAAGACCGCGGCGATTAAAAGCGTCACCACCGTGGTGATGGAGGTGCCGTGCTGTTCCGGGCTGCCCCTGATCGTCCGGAAGGGGATGGAAGCCGCTAAGAAAGATCTACCCTCCCAGGAAATCGTCCTTGGCCTGCAAGGGAAGATCTTGAAAAAGTCATAGGAATATGGGCGGGATGGCGTCGTTTCGCAGGTCCGTAGGAGGGATTATAAAGACCGGTCCTTTAGGTTGCATGAATCGGAAATGGAAAAGGAATTCCGGACCGCGCAGGCCATGATCGGGATCTTCTGCCGGGGGCACCACGGTCCAGGGAAAGAACTGTGTCCGGAATGCCGCGTCCTGCTCGACTATGTCCGGAAACGCCTGGAAAAATGTCCGTTCCGGGAGCGGAAGCCCCGATGCTCCCAATGCCCCGTGCATTGCTATCGGCCCGAGCTGCGGGAGACGATCAGGGACGTGATGAAATACGCCGGCCCCCGAATGCCCTGGCGCCACCCCCTCCTGACGTGGCGCCACTACCTGACGAAAAAGAGAGGCCGATGGTAACGAAGCATGATAAAACGTCGACCGCTTCCCGACCTTAGAGCTTCACAAAACGGCGGTAAAGATTTCTGAGCTGTGGCACTGCCATTGGGTCAAAGGTCTCGATCTTGCGTCGCCGGGAGGATGCTGCCGGGCCCGGGACGCCGACCTTCATGTCAGGCACCCCGGGCCGCCACATACATCAGGGGGAAATGGGTATGGAGGAGCCGGGTCTTTTCCACGACAAACCCGGAGGCGGCAATCAACTCCGCAAACGACCGGGAGGTGTATTCGCGAAAAGGCCGGAAGCCCGTCAGCTTGAGAAGCCGGAAAAGGAAGCGCGTCTTTGCGTTTTCCCCATGGCAATAGGTGGCGGCCAGCAGTTTCCCCCGGACCTTAAGCACCCGTGCCGCCTCCTTCAGCATCCGTTCCGGTTCGGGAACCACATGGAGGGCATTGGCAATGATGATGACATCAAAGGATTCGTCAGGAAAATCGAGGGCATATCCATCCTGAACGGAGAAGGAGATGTTGGCGAGGCCCTGTTTTCGGGCCTTGCCCCGGGCGACGTCGATCATCGCCGGGGAGAGGTCGGTGGCGGTCACCTGCCGTACCCGAGGGCTGACGGACAGGGAAATAATGCCGGTGCCGCAGGCCATCTCCAGGACCGAAGCGTCGGGAGGGAGTTCTTCGGCGATCAACCGGAGGAGCTCCGGATATTCCCGGGCGAAGTGTCGCATGAACCCGTCGTAACGGCCGGAAAGACGATTCCAGAAGAGCACTTCCTTGCTTCCCGACCCGTCACTGTTACGCAAATTGAACCCCCTTTCATGAGCACCAGCGGCAAAACGGAAAACCGGGCGCTGGACAGCCCTTAGCAAACGAACCACGTTACTTCCGGCAAAATACACGGCCGCGCCGCGCAGCCTCCCCGGGCGCAAAAAGCAATTTACAAATCATGTAAACTTTTTAATTGATTAATAATTTGCTCTTGACGTAGCGAATTATAGGGGGTGCTTTTTTGCGTGTCAAGGCACAATCGCCGGTACAATGCCCCTTGAAGACAAAATATGCCTTGATAGACACGACCGGCCTTGGCAGCGTACCGCCTAAATAACGAAAATTTATCTCAGTCCGGCATCACAATAAAAAATCAAGGTTTATTCGTTGAAATCACCGCCTTCTTTTCTCATCACCGGAAAAGGTGATATTCCGTTCCGCCTGCCTGCGCCTCTTCCGGGAGCAGGTTTACCGCCTGGCGGCGGAGGGTGCGGGCGACCGGGCATTTTACGCTCCATAGGATGGCCGCTTTGAGTTGTTCCTTAATCTTTCTTTTAACGGATTGAAAGATCCGTTGCATCCTCCCCCCGGAAATCCCCTCGTGTTCCCCGGCCCTTTCCCGAATTACTTAAAAAATATCCAATAATATCTTATAGTAATGGCTGCGCCGCGGAGCGGCGACGAGTTTGGCACGTTTCCCGCATTAACTAAAGTCAAACAGAAACAAACAAAAAATAAAAATAATGGAGGACACAGAAAATGAAAAAGACATTAGGAACGATGGTAGCGGCAATGGTGGTGGTGCTTTGCACCGGGACTTTCGCCCTGGCGGAGTACGCGGCGGCGGGCGTCGGTAATTTCCCCTATTTCCAGCTCGGCTGCCTGATCGTCGGCGGCATGGTGATCATCAGCCTGAAGCACAAGTACGAGAAGATGTATACCGGCGAGGTGGCCGGGGTTTTCGCCCTCTACACGGTCCTGATCGCCCTCTTCACCAATCCGGTGATCGAAGGGATCAAGAACCTGGTGGGCTAAGAAATCATCACCACGATCCTGCGAAAGGAGGAACGGGAAATGGCAACGTTACAGCAGACAAAAAGAGCTCTTTACCAGAAATACAATCCGGTGATGATCGTCAGCGCCTACGGGTTCGTTATCGCCATCGCCTCCTTCCTGTTCCTCTATATCGGCTTCAGGATCGACCAGTACTTCGGGACGGCGCCCAACTTCATGTTCGGGTTGTTCTTCCTGGCCCTCTTCCTCTCCATCGGCCGACTCTACCAGGAGGCGTGGCTGAAACGCAAAGAGGTTTGACAGGCCCTTCCGGCCTTAAATATAAAAGACACGTCTTTTAAAGATCTGTGTCCCCGCAGGCCCCCTGATGAAACCGGTTCGTCAGGGGGCCTTTCTTTTGCACCGTTTATCCACCAATTGACATTAAATCCCCTTTCTGTCTATTATGGACCATCACTTCGGCAAGTGAATAACATCCGCGGCCTTTTGCGGTCATGCCGCAGGGCGGAAGGAGGAACCAATGGCTGACGTTTTCGAAAAAGGCAAACTCTACCAACTACCGATCGGCGACATCAAACCGGACCCCGATCAACCCCGTAAATACCTGGACCCCCAAGCCCTGGAGGAACTGGCGGCTTCCATAAAGCAACTCGGCATCTTACAGCCCGTCCTTTTCCGACCGAGCGACACGGGGCAAATAACGCTCGTCGCGGGGGAACGACGGTTCGCCGCGGCCAAGAAGGCCGGGCTCCTCTCCATCCCGGGCCTGTACGTGGACAGTTCACCCGCCGAGATCGCCCTGGTGGAAAACCTCCAACGCCAGGACCTGACGGCCATCGAGGAGGCGGAGGCCCTGGGGCGTCTGGTGGACAACATGAAATACACCCATGAGCAGGCGGCGGGGGTCATCGGCAAGAGCCGTCAGGCGGTTACGGATATCCTGACCCTGAACAACCTGCCGCAGGAGATTCGCGACGACTGCCGCAACAACCCCAAATGTCCCCGGCAGATCCTTATCGAGATCGCCCGGAAGAAGCAGGCGCGCGCCATGCTCAGCCTCTATGAAAAGTATAAGGAGCGCGGCCTGACGAGCGGTGAACTCCGCAAGGAGCGCCGGGTTCACGAAGCAAAGACGGAACTGGAGGTCGTCAAGGGGGCGGTAAAGAATCTCCAGGCTATGAAGACCCGAATCACGAAGCTGGAACTTGCCGCCTTGGACGAGGAGGAGAAGACCCGCCTCACCGGTGAGATCGGCCGATTCAGCGAAGAATTGGAGGCCCGTCTGAACGAGATAATCTCCCGGTTGCAGCCGCGCCGACTGGCCTGACGGCGGGTTTGGGGGGAGCAGAAAACGGCGCGCCTTGTCGTCAGTTCGCTTTTTATATCAAGCTATTAACCTTTGCCGGAGCTCCGGCGAAGGTTTTTGTTGATATGAATTTGCTGTCGATGGTGCGGAGGATGGGAGCGTGGTTTTCTCATGTGGAGGGTTATTTGCTGCTGAAAATCAGGTGCGGTGATATGGTATATGGATCTATGGCGACTCTTTGTCCGGCCATTATCGGGATTCCCCCCGGATTTCCTCTTCAGCCAGGGCATTCCGCTTACGGTGCGCTGATTGGCAGGTATCGCACTATAAGACAAGACCTGCCTGAATGCGCCCCTGCACCTTACTGGTGGCCGTCACCGAATCAACATGCGCCAGACGGCGGTTTACTTTCATCACGCCATTAATTCAGGGCATAGGAATTTGATCTTTATACCGTTTCTTTTCAGCGACTTTCGGTGATTCCACCAGTCAGTATCCGCAGCATTCAAGATGGTAGGCTTATTCTTGCTTGCTTTTGCAATGGCGACGAATTTCCTATCGGAGGGATCAAAATCACGTAAAGCCGGATCTGTGGGGAATTCGTTGAAGCTATCGGTGGCGTTAACTTTTGGGGTAATGTTGACACGCTCGCAGTTCCCCCCATACTGGTTTTCCCACAGCCACCGGGCAAAAGCATCGCCAGCTCTTGGCTGGCCAGATCTGTTGGCATAGCGGAAGTATTCATCGAAACAGAGATTGCTGGTATCGATAACCACGATCCTCCTTCGGGCGGCGTCAAGCGCATCGAGACAGGCGATCACACAAGAAGGCCCAGCATGTTCAGCCAGTTCATTTGCGACAGCAATGACATTGGTCTCCACAACAACAGCCTTCAAGACTTAGCCCCCTGCTTAGCATTCTGTCTTAGACGTTCCATTTTTGCACGTTGGATGGCGGATATCTCTGCGAAATCATCACCAAAGAACTTTTCCGGCCAGTTGATGATCTCGCCAAAGCTGGTCACATCGAGATGCTTAAGGGTAGAGTGGCCGTCTCTCATCTCACAGAAATAGAGAGCCGTGCTTGAATCCTTAATCTGCTGTTCCGCGATGCGGCGTTGCAACCGTTTCAGAAGATGCTCGCTGTGACTTTCTACAATAATCTGTATTTTTCTGTTTTTGACCGCATCGACAAATACATCCGCAAGCCCTGCCTGGACGGAAGGATGGAGATGTATCTCCGGCTGCTCAATCAGCAGTGTCGATCCTTCGGGAACGTAATAGCAGAGTGTAAGAACTGGCAGTATTTGGGAAACTCCGAAACCGACGTCGGTGATGAGAACCTTTGCGCAGTTTGGGCTCTTTTGCACCCAGACTTGATAAAGCTTGCTTCCCTCCTTGATCTGCTCGACCGTGAAATCGTGAATCAATCCGAGTTCACGAAGCCACCAAGCAACATACTGTTCTACGGTTAACCTTTTCTTGCCTTTACCGCGGCGGATAAGCTTTTTCCCTTCATGAGACGCCAATAGGGCGTCAATTACCTTTTCCCCACGTTGCCCCATATCGATGGGTTGCGAGCCCGCCCAAGTATATTCCCGCTTCGGATAATCTCGCAAGGGACCGAGATAAAAAACTCGCGAAAAGAGTTTCTCAAATTCCAATTCCAGATCAGCCAGAAAGGCTGCATTCTGGTAATACGCCTTGACCTGGTCGGGGAAACCGTAACACTTTATCGGCGCAGGAAGAGGCCATACCCTGCCCGTAGTCCGGATAAAGCGAAAAGCCTCTCCGGATGATTTTTTCTTCTCTGGAAAGAGATCATATTTGTCCCTTGCCCTCGCCTGGCGTGACATGCCAAAGTCCTGCTCTGAAAAGCCGTAGGAAAACCTATTCACAGACATTCGGCCTGCCCCATTTTCGTCCACTTCGGCATGGAAAGAAAGGGAATCGCTGGAAAAGAGGGTTTGCCCCGTTTGTTCAGGATCCTCTATTCGCAGGATTTTCGGCAATTTCCACTTAAGTCCGCATTTCAGGGTATTTGTATCTGCGTGATTAAAGAGCACATCGCGAAATGTTCCCAGTTCAACCAAACTTCCCTTGTCACCCAGATGAAGGACCTGTGTTCTGTCAGATGATTCCGTGGTCTGTTTCAGCATCAACAGCAGTTGCAGCAGGCTGGTCTTGCCTGAACTGTTGTTACCGAACAAGCCCGTAATAGGAGCCAGACGGATTTCGCCGGTGTCTTTCCAGGATTTGAAGTTGTGAGCGGACAATGTGGTGATCATGGGTGCCTCCATGTCAAAAACTTTGATCTATTTCATTCCCTTCCCTCGATAATCCGGACGATCTCCTGAGATTGAATTGATAAGAGCTCCTCTTTTTGGTGTCAGAGTATAGGGATGCTGTTTTTGCCTGTCAAGGGATTTCCCCAATAGAAACCTGGGGCATCTGTATGGCGAGAGGATTGGCAGCAATCATTGTTGATCAGCCGACCCACTTTTTCCGACGATTATCCTCATGGGAGGCATTTTCCACCTTCGCAGGTACAAGCTTGGGTTGATTTCGGGCAGAGCTCTCCCGCCCGCCTTCATTGGTGATGTACTATACTTATATATAATTGTGCTAAGACTATAGAGGACCCACATAGAAGTGATCGCTGAAATCAAATATCTGCTGAAGAATCAACGCCACCAGACAGCATAGAGCACTTTGTTCGGTCGGCCAAATCTGTCGGCATAATAGACGGCAAGCCTATTCACAGGCAAACCGGGAAGAACATGCTCCCGCAACGAACCGGCCCATGATTCATTCACAAGCGGGGACCGTTTCGGCCCCAGGTAGGCCCGAGGATCAATCACGTCTTGTAGGGCAGCGCCTCCATGGGCAGGAGACCGGCGGCCCCTTTCCGGATGAAGCGTCTCGCCGGCAACGGGACGGGTCGCCGTCATCCCCGCCGGAGCAGATGGACCGCCGTGGCCTTGAAGGAGGCCGTCACGGTCGCCCCCTCCCGCAGCGCCAGCTCCTCCAGGGACTGCACGGTGATATACGCCGTGACGGTGAAGGCGCCCCGTGCCTGCACCCGGTACAGGGGTCCGGCGGGGACGATCCGGTCGATGACCATGGGGAAGGTATTGCGGGCGCTGGACCGGGCGGGGCACGGACCGGGGGTGATGGTCACATGCTCCGGTCGGAGGCAGCAAAACACCTTTTCCCCCTCCCGGACCTCGCCGGCGGCCGCTATGAACGCTGGGGCTTTACTGTCATCGTTTTTCCTTTCCCCGGCGCCGGTCCGGAAGGAAGGGACTTCATCCTTTTGCCCCCCCGACCGCTCCTCCTGAGGCACCGGCGGCGGCCAGACTTGCTCGGCTTTCAACGGCGCAGCTCCCTCCCCTACCGTTGTGTCCACCGTCACCCCCGCCGTCCCCCCGTTGCCGTCGGTGACCGCGATGGTGGCGGTCCCCCGCTCGTACTTGACGACCCGGCCGGCCAGGATCGTCTCGACGCCGACGAAGGCGGCCACGAACTCGTTTACCGGGTGATTCATCACCGCCGCCGGGGTCCCGATCTGGACGACCCGGCCTTCCTGCATGACGGCGATCCGGTGGGAGAGACGCAGGGCCTCCCCCTGGTCGTGGGTGGCCATGACCGCCGTGGTTCCCCCTTCCCGAAGGACACGGCCGAGGTCTTCGAGCAGAGACTCCCGGGTAGGAGGGTCGAGGGCGGCAAAGGGTTCGTCTAAAAAAAGGATCTGCGGTTTGACGGCAAAGGCGCGGGCGAGGCTCGTCCGCTGGGCCTCGCCGCCGGAAAGGGTTTTCGCGGCGCGGTCGCGGAGGTGATTGATCCCGAACTGCTCCAGTCGGGCGGCAACGATCTTTTTGATCTCCCTTTTGTCAACCTTGCGCAAACGCAGTCCCGCCGCCACATTCGCATAGACCGTGGCATCGAACAGCAGGGCCTCCTGAAAGACCATGGCGAGGTGGCGGCGGTATTCCAGGGGGGAAATATCGGCGCCGACTCTTTTCCCCCTAAACGAGATCATCCCCTCACCCAGGCGCAGCAACCCCGAAAGGGCCTGGAGTAATGTCGTTTTCCCCGCCCCGTTGGGGCCGATGATGGACAGCACCTCTCCCTCAGCGACGGATAGTGAGGGAACATCGAGGAGGAGCCTGCCACCCCGCCGCACCTTAAGGTCTTTGCCTTCGAGGATCGTCCCGCCGTTCATTGGGGCCGCTCCCGCTGCTGGATCCGGGTGAGGACCAGATTGATGGCGAAGGCGAAGAGCATGAGGATCACCCCCAGGGCGATGGCCAGGTCGAAGTTCCCCTTGCTGGTTTCCATGACCGTGGCGGTGGTCAGGACCCGGGTGTAGCCCTTGATGTTACCGCCCACCATGATGGAGGCCCCCACCTCGGAGATGACGCCGCCGAAACCGGCCATGACGGCGGCCATCAAGGACAGTTTGGCCTCCTTGATGAGAAGCCAGACCATCTGGAGACGTGTCGCCCCCAGGGCCAGGATCTGGAGGCGCAGCTTTCGGGGCAGTTGTTGCATCGCCGCCAGGGTGATGCCCATGACGATGGGCGTGGCGATAATGGCCTGGGCGATGATGATCGCCGTGGGGGTATAGAGGATCTCCAGATAGCCGAAGGGACCGTTCCGCCACAGGAAGATGGTGACGAAGAGACCGACGACCACCGGCGGCAGGGCCATGCCCGTGTTGATGAGGCTCACCACGAGCTGCCGCCCGGGAAAGGAGGAGAGGGCTACGGCGGTGCCGATGCCGATGCCGATAAACAGGCTGATCAGGGTGGCTGTCCCCGAAACTTTCAGGGACAGCCAGGTGATCGCCATGACCTCGGGGTCGAAACTGACCAGCATGGACAGGGCCTGCCTGATCCCCGCAATGATTACTTCCATAAAGCTGCCCTTCCTGCCGACATATCGTCCGATCGTCCTGAAAAAAAAGGTTTCTTTTCCCCGTATCGGCGGCTATTTCCCCAGATCTTCCACTTTCTTGCCCGCATCGGGGAAGAACAGGGGGGAACCGAATTTAGCCACGCCGAAGGTCTTGATGATCTTCTGGACCTCTTGGGAAACCATGAAATCTGCAAAGGCCTTGGCCCCGGGGGCATTGACCTTGGGCCATTTGGCGTGGTTCACCTCGATGACATGATAAATGTTGAGGAGGACGGCGTCCCCCTCCAGGAGGATATCCAGGCCGAGGTTCTTCTTCATCGCCAGATAGGTCCCCCGGTCGGCTAGGGTATAGCCCTTTTTCTCCGCCGTCACCCCCAGGGTCTGGCCCATGCCGAGACCCGTCTGCTGGTACCACTTTTGCCCTTCCGGCTGGATGCCGGCGGCCTTCCAGATCTCCTTCTCCTTGGCGTGGGTTCCGGAATTGTCCCCCCGGGAGATGAAAAGGGCCTGAGCGGCGGCGATCTTTCTCAAGCCCTCCGCCGCCTTTTTCGTGCCTCTGAGGGCCGCCGGATCCGTCGGCGGTCCGACGACGATAAAATCGTTATGCATGACCAGGCGGCGGTTCACGCCGTTGCCGTCCGCCATGAACTTCTTCTCCGCCGCCTGCGAATGGACAAGCAAAACGTCCGCCTCGCCCTTGCTCCCCATGGTCATCGCCTGGCCGGAGCCCACCGCGATGGTTTTGACGAAATAACCGGTTTTTTTCTCGAAGATCGGGATCAGGACATCCAGAAGCCCCGTGTCCTGGGTGCTGGTCGTAGTAGCCAGGATGAGATTCTTCTGCTTTGCCGCCGCCTTGCGGGCGGCATCGGCATCGCCGGCAACCAACATGCACAGCAGGGCGGAAAAAGCGGTCAGCAGACCAACGATTCTAAAACAACGCTTCATTTCTCTTCCTCCATATAATATCTTCTCCAGTAACTGCCACTAAAAAATTGCCGAAACACGGCAATTTTCCAGATCACCCCGGAGCAGAAATGAAAAATGATCCGGGGCGCCATTCACCGGCGCCCCGGACATTACAACACATCCTGACCCAGCTCTATACCGCAAGAGCCGCTCAGAAATTCAAGGTCAATTTGTGGGAAAGCAGGTAATTGTCCTTCACCTTGGCGTTGGCGTCATAACCCTTGAAGTAATCCCCCGTCCAGAGGTAGCCGAAGCCGACCATGTAGGTGAGGTTGTCGTAGATCTTGTAGGTGCCGATAAAGTCAAGTTCGGTGCCGTATTTGTCGTCGACGAACTCCCGGACGGCTCTGCCGCTGTAATAGCCGGTCGCCCCGACCGTCCCCACGTCGCTCTTGGGTTTCTTGTCCGCATTGGCCATGGCGAGGGCCACCTTCAGATCCATCTTGGGCATGGGCTTTACGCCGACGTAGAGCTGATAGAACCAGACATTGTCCATCTCCTGCCGGACGGCGTAACTCTGGCCGGTGCGGCGGTTCGCCGTCGCCGAGGCTACCCCGGCGGGATTGGCGATGTTGCCCGTGATGTTTCCCACGTTATTCTGATAATCGTCATTCCACAAGATCAGGGTGGGATAGAAGCTCCGGTTCATCTGCTGGGACTGGAGCATGGAGCCGGTAACCTTGTCGTTGTCCTGCTGATCGTCGCCGCTTACATAGACAAACTTGACCCCGAAATAGGCGGGCTTCAGGTCGTACTTGGCATGAGCATAGGCGCCGAGGGCCCGGACGCCGACGTTCTGGGCCAGGCCGGTTGCCGAAGCGCCGGTACTGGCATTGACGGTGGTGCTTTCATAGGACTTCAGGTCCCCGAACATATACATGGCCTCGCCTTCGAGGAAGAGATTGCCGAAGGTCGCTTTTACATATGGATAGAAGCCGCTCAACTGGGTCAGATAACCGTTGGCCTGCTCCCACTTGTTCTGGGCGCTCCGGGTGTACTGATAGAGGATGCCCGCCTCGCC
>Ga0302248_1002081_pt1 | contig 12869 bp, 1 predicted proteins | sample AAG_UR_Leu_MG_FD_193528 | JGI IMG/M metagenome (GOLD analysis project Ga0302248, IMG submission 193528) | Enriched activated sludge microbial communities from anaerobic digester in WTTP, New Holstein, Wisconsin, United States - AAG_UR_Leu | ecosystem: Engineered > Bioreactor > Anaerobic >... | reverse complement strand
TTTTCGCTTCTCAATGGGTAACGTATAAATCTTGTTCAATACAAGGTATTAAGCTCAACCACGAAATGGCGAAAAACATTTGATTCGCTGCTTGCGAATCATTTTTTCGCGGTTATGCAAAGCTCTCGTTCCGATGTGCCGTCGCCACGCATGGGCGTTAGAGGGGAATTCGGGCCGCCATTCTTTGAATGGCAAGCAAGAAAGGCAAAAAAGGAGTTCGAAACATGAGCATAAAAGATAGTCAGGGGGGAAAGATGGCAGCACCGGCGGCAGGAAAGTGGAACCCGTGGGTAAGAAGCCTGATTCCCCCGCAAGGCCGTCATCCATTCAGACCGGCAAGGAAACTGATGCCGCCCCTGTTACTCTCCATAACACTAATGCTATTGATTATACTGACTATTTTTATTCCTGGCGTCTCCTTTGCCTGGTCCGTCCCCGACACCGGCCAAACCAAGTGCTACAACAACACCGAAGAGATCCCCTGCCCATCCCCCGGCGAGGCCTTCTATGGACAGGATGGAAATTACACGATCAATCCACTCCGTTATCGGAAGGTTGACGCCGGCGGCAACGACCTGCCGGACAATGCCCCAACCTGGTACGCCACGAGAGATGAATCGACCGGCATCGTCTGGGAAATGAAGACGACGGACGGGACGAGATCGGACAAGAATTACATCTGCCGATGGGATTCGCCCAATCAGTGCCAAAATCCCGGCACCAAGCCAACATTTATACAACTCCTTACAATTGTCGATTTTTCCGGCATAAATCCGTCGCTGAATACGACCTTTTTCCCGAATACCCAGGCCGGAATTTACCATACAAACGATGTCATCAATATCGGCGATGATTGGCCCAAAGGTTTGTTCGCGATCAACTTCTCAGACGGCAGTCTTTCATTTGTAAGTACAAGCTCCGATACCTACATAAGAAACATAATTTCAGGAGGCGGCTGTACACCGACGTTTGTCGATAACGGCGATGGAACTGTAACCGATACATGCACAAACCTGATGTGGCAGAAGGAAGGCGAATCGAAAACATGGCAGGAAGCAATGGACTATACAGAAGGATTGACCCTTGCCGGATACACCGATTGGCGCCTCCCCAACATAAAGGAACTATCGATTGGCTACCTTTACAATTCAATCGATATCTACTGGTCTTCGACCACCTATGCTCAAAATCCCAGCAATGCTTGGCGATTTAATCCGGCGCAATATGAACAATGGGTAAACTCTTATTATCGTTGGGCAAATTATTCTTATAGCCCGAAATCAGGGATTGCCAAAGTCAGGGCCGTCCGCGGCGGGCAGAATCGCATCCAGGGGAACCTGTACATCTTGTCGCCCATCCAGGGAGACACATGGATCATCGGCGCCACGGTCCCCATCACCTGGGAAAGCCAGGGCATATCCGGCACCGTGAAGATATCCGTCTCCAGGCAGGCGGGCAAGGACGGAACATATGAAATCATAGCGGACAACGTGCCCAACACCGGATATTACTCCTGGACCGTAAGCGGAGCGGAATCAAGCAATTGCATGATCAAGATCGAATCTATAAGCGACCCGAACAAGACAACGACTCAGGGTTTGTTCTCCATAACCGGCGACGCTTCGCTTCCCCGCGGTGGCATCTCCATCAACGCCGGCGCCGAAAAGACCGGCAGCAGTACCGTTTCCCTGACGCTGACGGCAACAGGATCGACAACCATCACCCATATGCAATTCTCCAACGACAATGTCTCCTGGTCGTTACCCGAGGCATATGCAACCGCCAAGGCATGGACGATCGAAGGCGGAAACGGCGTCAAAGCGGTGTACGTCAAATACAAGGACGCCGCGGGGAAATGGTCTACGGCCTATGCCGACGAGATCTTCTACGACACCCAGGCGCCGACGACGACCGCGGAGCCGGCGGGAGGGATGTACAACTCACAGCAAAACGTGACACTGTCAACAAACGAAGGGGCCACCATATATTTCACGAAAGACGGCACGGAACCTACGACGGCGTCGCCTGCATATAGCGGCCCCATCCTCATCGACGGAAACACGACGTTGAAATTCTTTGCCGTTGACGGCGGCGGCAATACGGAAAGCGTCAAGACAGAGACCTACACCATCAATCAACCCCTGAGCGTTGCTAAGATCGGCTCCGGCAACGGTTCGCTCGTCAGCGATCCCGCCGGCATCAACTGCGGGGCGGATTGCACGGAGATATACAACCTGGGGACACAAGTAATTCTCACCGCCACGCCGGACTCCGGTTCCACCTTCAAAGGCTGGCAGGGCGGCGGCTGTTCAGGAACGGGAACCTGCACCATAACCATGACGGAAGCGAAAGCGGTAACGGCGGTCTTCGGCACCCCCGCGGATGCCACCAGTGTCAGCGGCCTGATCAGCGCCGATACCAACTGGACGCTTGCCAACAGTCCCTACAACGTAACTGGCAATATCCTGGTGAGTAATGGCATCACCCTGACCATTGAACCTGGTGTAAATGTAAGGTTTAACTCAGGAAAATCCATACAGGTCGATGGGACATTGAGTGCCAGAGGCACCCAGTCAGCCCAGATAATCTTCACATCACCCCAGCCTTCCCCGGCACCCGGTGACTGGGGTTACATCCTATTCAGCGATGTCAGCAGCGATGCCATATACGACGGTAATGGCCGGTACACGGGTGGCTCGATTCTTGAGAATGCCATCGTGGAATATGCCGGCGGGGCCACCCAGAACCAGATCCCCATTTCCAACAACGGGGCAGTCCGGATAAACAACGCCCATCCCTTCATCAACTACTGCACGATCCGGAGCAACAAGGCCTCAGGCATATACGCGTGGAATCAGTCATCGACGCTCAAGATACATAACAGTTTGATTAGCGAAAACAATTCTATCGATGGAGGAGGTATTTACACCAATAGCGGCACCACGGATATCGCAAATTGCGTGATTACCGGCAACACCGCCACCAATTTTGGCGGCGGGATTTACAACTTCAACACCACGATAGTCACGAACAACACCATCGAGAAGAACTCGGCTCTGACAGGCGGCGGTATCTATCTGGAGGGGTACGGCACAATAACGAAAAACATCGTCAGCTCCAATGCGGCTACAGATACCGGCGGCGGCATCTGCATTGCCCATCCCAACTGGGGCGATCTCACCATAACCGTGAACCAGAACGTCATACACAACAACCAGGCGAAAAACGGCGGCGGTTTGTTCGTGAATGAAACCGCGGGCATGATCTATTTCTCGGCAAACGGGAATATCATCGGCGCCAACAAGGCGACTGAAACCGGCGGCGGCGCCTTCGTCCATATTGATGCCTGGCATGCACCGCGTTCCAGCGAACTCAAGAACAACAACATCACCGGCAATCAGAGCGGCAACAGCGCCGCGCTCACCTATCGGGGAGCCACCTCGCTACTCAATAATTCGATAACCGGAAATAAGAACACGGGGGTTTCCCCCACAGCCGCCGTGTCCGTTTCCCTTCTGGAAAGCGGCCATCTGGGACCATCGACCGTCAATTTCAACAACATCTTCGGGAATGCGGGCGCCTACCAGCTTTGGAATGAAGGCACAGCGGGGACGCAGACGGTAAATGCCGAAAACAACTGGTGGGGCGGCGTCCAGGATTCCGAATTCTGGGTTTTCGACTGGGTGGACAACGACCAGAAGAGCGTGGTGGATTATGTCCCCTGGTCAACGATGCCCCGCACCGACACCCCCATCTCGCCGCCCACGGGCCTGCAGGCGACGGCGAACGGCGACGGCGGCATCACCCTGACCTGGAACCAGAATCCGGAAAGCGACCTGGCCGGCTACTTCGTACACTGGGGAACGAAATCCGGCTATCCTTACGAACACACCATCGACGTCGGCAAGGTGACAAGCCATACCCTCTCTGGGGTGCCGGCTTATTCCCTTTTCAATGTCACGGCCTATGATAGCAACTACAGCTCAATGAACGACCTTTCCGAGACAATCGTCAATGAAAACAAGATATTGGGTTACGAAAGCTGGTACGGAACCGAAACGACCGGCGATGCCACACCCCCCACGGGCAGCGTCATAATCAACGGCGGCGCCGCCTTCACCAAAACGACTTCCGTCAACCTCAACCTCACCTGCACCGACGCGAACGGCTGTACCCAGATGCGATTCTCCAACGACAACACCGCCTGGAGCGAGGCCACAAAATACGAGGTGACGGCACTCTGGAACCTTACAGCCGGCGACGGCTTGAAGACCGTTTATGCAAAGTTCAAAGACGGCGGGGGCAACTGGTCCACTCCTGTATCAGCAACGATAACCCTGGACACGATCATCCCGACCGCCGTGCCGTCAGTACCGGGAGGAGTTTACGCATCGCCGCAAAGCGTTGATTTGAACGCCGGTGAAGCGTCGACAATCTACTATACGATGGACGGCACAGCCCCAACGACTGCATCCAGCACCTATGCGGAGCCCATCAATGTCTCTTCGTCCATCATATTGAAATACTTCGCAAAAGATGCCGCCGGAAATGACAGCCCCATTCAGACGCAATATTACATCATTATGCCTCCCGGCGTCCGGGGAAGGCCGATTCCGGATACCGGCCAGATCAAGTGCTACAACAACACCGAAGAGATCCCCTGCCCTGCCCCAGGCGAGGCCTTCTACGGCCAGGACGGCACATACTCGATCAACCCGCCCTCCTATACGAAGTTGGATGCCACGGGAAAGGCCCTGCCCGACGATGCCGCCACCTGGACGATGGTGCGGGACAACGTGACGGGGCTCATCTGGGAGAACAAGACGAATGACGGAACCATCCATGACGGCACGAGGACCTTCACGTGGTGTGACAAGAACCCGGACACTAATGGCGGCAATCAGGGGACCTGCGGGACGGGGACGGGAGACAATGCGACGGATACGGAGGCCTTCATCAAGGCCCTGAACGATGCAAATTTCGGGGGGTTTTCCGACTGGAGGATGCCGTCGCCCACTGAAGTTTTAACCATAGCGAACCTCAACCGAATAAATCCGTTGATCAACGCATCTTGGTTTCCCAATACTGCTTCTTTTATGTATTGGTCTTCCAGCACAAGGGCACAAGAATATGACGAATATGGATACGGCAAGGCCTCGGGAATGGACTTCTACAACGGTTATATAGATTTCTACATTAAAGAATTCTCATACTCTGTACGCGCAGTTCGTGGCAGACACAAGGTAATCGGTTACATTGAAAACGGAGATGGAACCGTGACGGATGCCACAACCGGCCTAATGTGGCAAAAGGGGTCTTTTGACAGCCCCAAGTCATGGGAAGAATCACTGGCATATTCTGAAAATCTGTCTCTTGCAGGCTATGATGACTGGCGCTTACCAACAATATCGGAGCTTGTTTCGATCATTGATAATACTCAATACATGCCATCAGTAAATGTAGCATTCCCTTCCGCACTAACAAACTATTGGTCATCCAGCACCGCAGCCAGTAGCGGCAGCGGTGCATGGTGTGCAAATTTTGGCACCGGTTCTGTCTATGGTAATGCCTCAAAACCGGAGAGCATAAACAAGTATGTTCGCTCCGTCCGGGGCGGGCAGAACATCATCCCCGGCAACCTGGTGATCAAGTCTCCCAATCAGGCCGACAAATGGCCCATCGGAAGCCAGATGGTCATTCTCTGGGATACCGCCGGCATCTCCGGAAACATCCGGATCACCCTCTCCCGCCAGGGCGGCAAAACCGGCACCTTCACGGAAACCATTGCCGACGGCATACCCAACAACGGCATGTTCCCGTGGACAGCCACCGGCCCCTCATCGGTTAACTGCGTCCTCAGGATCGAGCCGCTTGCCGATGCAGCCAAGGGGACATCCCAGGGGCTCTTTACCATCGGTGATATTCCGAATCCTCAGTTTATTCTGACGGCCGTGAAATCAGGGTCCGGATCGGGAACCATCGCCAGCGATCCCGCGGGGATCTATTGTGGGGCTGATTGTTCGGAAGCATACGTCTCCGGCGCCTCCGTCACCCTCACGGCCACCCCGGAAGGCGGATCGACCTTCGCCGGCTGGGGCGGCGATTGCACCCTTTTCGCCGCCCAGACAACGTGCACTCTCATCATGAACAGCGCCAAGAATGTCACGGCAACCTTCGACGCGCCGGCATCCGACACCACCCCGCCTACGGGAACGGTTACGATCAACGGCGGTGCGGCCCACACGAACAATCCCGTCGTCACCCTGGGACTCACGGCCGTCGACGCCGGCGGCGTGACCCAGATGTGCATCGCCAATACCAACTTAACCACCTGTACTTCCTGGGAAACTTACGCAAACTCCAAATCATGGCATCTGGACGGTGAAACGGACGGAGCCAAGACGGTCTATGCATGGTTCAAGGACACCGCCGGCAACGTGAGCGCCGCGCCCAGTACGGCAACGATCGTCCTCGACACCATTCTTCCCTCCCTGACGGTCACCACCCCGGCCGCCAACGTCATCTTGAAGGGGACGACCGTGCAAATCACCGGCACGGTATCCGATACCGGCGCCGGCATCCAGAACGTGCGGATTACCACAGATCGCGGCGTCACCTGGAACAACACCACCATCAATCAGGACGGTACGAGCTGGTTCTATGTCTGGACGCTGCCCGCCGACGGCGGTTATGACCTCGCCGTCATGGCCACCGATAACGCGGGCAACGAAACGTGGCGGACCGATATCCCGGTGACGGTGAAGAACGCCGCGGATGTCGCCGTTACGCCGGGATCATACGCCTATGTCACCCCAACCCTGGGGACCCCGGTCGCCCAGACCTTTACCGTGACCAATCCCGGCGGCGCCAATCTTACGATCAGCGGCGTATCCGTCTCGGGGGCAAATGCCTCCGAGTTCTCCATCCAGAATAATTCCTGTCTCAGCCAAACCATCGCCCCCGATGGGGCCTGCGCCTTCGACGTCATCTTCACCCCCGCCACCGCGGGCTTCAAGAAATCAGTCGTCGCCCTTACCTCCACCGCACCGGGCAAGGAAAATCTGAATCTGTATCTGTCAGGAAGCGCCGGGACGAACATCCCCGTATCTGGCGCCATCAACCAGAATGCTACCTGGCATGCCGCCAACAGCCCCTACGTGGTCACGGGCAATCTCGTCGTGAACACGGGCGTGCAACTGAGCATCGAGCCGGGAACTACAGTGAAATTCAACGACGACACGGTCCTGCGGGTGGACGGCACCCTCATCGCCCAGGGCACGGCGGCAGAAAAGATCACCTTCACTTCCAATCAGATCAGCCCGGCGCCGGGCGCCTGGACGGGCGTCGTCTTCAGCCCCGGAGGCGCGGCGGCCGCCTTCGATGAAAGAGAAGCCTACACCGGCGGCAGCATCCTGGAGAACTGCGTGATCCGTTACGCCGCCATCGGCGTTAACATGACCGGGGCCTCTCCCTTCGTCAGCAAGTGCCTGATCGAGCATAACGGCGCGGGAATCCTCCTGGGCATCGCGGACAATCTGGCCGGCGCCACCTACCAGCCGAAGATCTTCGGCAATGATATCGGCAACAACGATCACTGCGGCGTCTGCCTCCTCAACGGTTCCGGAACCATGACCTACGGCGGCATGAGCCTGAAGAAAAACCACATCCACGACAATGGCTTTGGAAACAGTGCGACGGCAGGCAGCTTGCAAGGCGGAGGTCTTTATATTTACTCGGAAAACGGGTCGGTCCTCATAAACGGCAACGCCTTCGAAAACAACAAGGCCATCGGTCACGGCTATGTCACCGGGGCGGCGGCCGTGGATATTCACGGGAAGACCGCGGCGGAGATAACGGGCAACCTGTTCATCCACCGGGATGCCGGGGGCGGCAGCCTGGCCGTCTACCCCTACGCCGTCCCGCCGGAAGTAAACAACAAGCTGTGGATCAGGAACAACTCTTTCGTGACCACCGCCGGGACCTTCTCCCTGAGCGTGGGGGCCGGCCTCTGGGCAACCTTCCCCGACATCGCCGCGAACACCTTCCGCCACACGGGGACCGAGGCCGTTGTCGTCATCGCCGACACGGTCAATGTAATTGGTGGGCCCACAAACGGCAGCATTTTATCCAACACGATCCTGTCCACGGGGCCGGCGGTGGATTACCGCCTGGGAACCCTGACGGTCAACGCCCTGACCAACTGGTGGGGAACGATAGACGAAGCGGTCATCAGAGGAAAAATCAACGATTTCTATGACAATTCCGCGGTGGGCATGATTCCCTTCGTCCCCATGCTGACGGCGCCGGACAATGCCGCGCCCCTCTCCCCGCCGGTGATTCTCGACGCCTCCGTCAGCGGCGAGACGACGACGGTCGCCTGGCAGGCAAACCCGGAGACCGACGTGGCGGGTTATCGCGTCCATTACGGAGTGAAATCAGGTCTTTATTATACCAGCAGCGTCGATGTCGGCAACGTCACCAGCTATGCCGTTGCAAATCTGCCCATCGGAGCGGCCGTGGCCGTCACCGCCTATGACGGTGGATACAGCGCGGCGGCCGACGAGACAACAACGCCGGTCAACGATAACCAGACGGCGGGACACGAAAGCTGGTACAGCCAGGAGATCGTTCCGGACCGGGCAGGGCCGCAGGATGTAACCATAGCCATCGAAGGCGGCGCCATCCGGACGGCAAGTCCTAATGTAGCGTTACAGATCTCCGCCAAAGACACAAGCGGTGTGGCGGCCTACTACCTGTCGGAAAACGGCGCCACGCCCTCCGGCGAAGCGCCCGGGTGGTTTGCCGTCACCCCGGCGACCGACTATGCCGGCACAGCGATCTTCGCCCTTTCCCCCGGCGACGGTTTAAAGACGATCTTTGTCTGGTGCAAAGACGGCAAGGGCAACGTGTCCAATTCCGCAAGCACCTCGATCACCCTGGACACAACGATCCCGACGGTCACGGTGGGACTTCCCGGCGGTACCTACGTAGGCGCCCAGACGGTGATCCTGACCCCCGACGAACCGGGGGCGGCAATCCACTTCACCCTCGACGGGACGGAGCCGGCATCTGATTCCCCCGTTTATTCCCAGGCCATTGTCCTGAATCCCGCGGCGGCGCCCGTGATCCTGAAGTTTATCGTCGGAGATGCCGTTGGCAATATTTCCCCAGTATATACTGAGTCTTACAACATACAGGGATTCAAGCTGGCGGCGGCGGAAATTATCAAGGTCGTCCAGGGCGAAACCAAGCCGACCGCGGTGACGGTTACGGGCCTGAGCGGCTTCAATACGCCGCTGAATCTTGCCTGGGCTTACGAAGGCACGGCGGCGGCCCAGGCCTCGGTGGTTCTCACCGGCGAACCGATCATTCCCGCCCCGGAAGGAACGGCGACCCCCCTCCAGTTCACCGCCGCCGCCGACACCCCGACGGGGACCTATACCCTGCGGATCACGGCCGCCGGGGCCGGACTGATCCAGACCAGGGACATCCAGGTGACGGTCGTGGCGCCTTTGGGAATCGGCACGACGACACTGCCCGCCGGCGACAAGGGCCAGGGATACAGTAACGCCGTCAGCGCCGGCGGAGGCATCCCGCCCTATACCTTCACCAAGACCGCCGGCTCCCTCCCCGACGGTCTGATCCTCAATCCTGACGGCACATTCGCGGGAACACCCGAGGCCCGAGGCAACTTTACCTTCACCATCCAGATCGCCGACAGCGCCGGGCATACCGCGACAAGGGACTACGGCATCCGGATCTACGATCCCGCCTACCGGACCTTCGTCATGGAGGCAAATAGCTGGAGCGTGGAAAAGAGCACGACAGCTTATCCCGTCTCTTCGGATTGGGTAGCCGTCAAGGTCCTTGACGACCACGACCAACCGGCGATCCTGGACGCAAACGTGCAGATTTCTATGGCATCTTCTTCGGGAACGGGTCGATTCTCCCTCGACGATTTCAATTTCAGCTCCTCGAACAGCGTCCGTCCGTTCATCAATGCCGGAACCAACCAGATCGAGTTCAAATACCGGGATACTACCCTGGGCAGCCCCACCCTGACGGTTTCCGGGGTCGCGGGACAGGCCAGCGCCAACTGGCAGGGGGCGAGCCATGTCATGACCGTGACCTCGCCGAACCTCCAGAACGCAAGTCTCGCGGTCTCCGTAACCGCCAACGCCACCTACAGCCAGGGCGTAATGGTAACCGGCACCCTGAAGGACGCCGCCACCCAGGCGCCTCTGGCCTACAAGACGATCTCCGTGGTCTTCACCTCGCCGTCCGGAGCCCAGACGACGGCCTATAGCACCCAGACCAACAGCAACGGGGCCTATACCTACACCGCCGACGGCGGCGCCATCGACGCCGCGGGCGCCTGGACCGTTCAGGTCAATTTCAAGGACGGCGATCCGGCGGCATACAACGACGCCTCCGTCTCCGCCCCCTTCACCATCGTCAAGGCGGACACCCGGATCGTCCTCAACACCAGCACCGGCAGCACCTCCCCCAACGGTCAGGTGGCGGTCTCGGGGCAACTCAGCTCCTTTACCGCCTTTCCGGTGGATCTGTCCGGAATCGCCGTTCTGATCGACTTCATCGAGCCCGACGGCACGACGGCCCATACCGTGACGGCAACCACCTACGACCAGTACGGCCACTTCACCTTCACCTACAGCAACCCCTTCGGCGCCGAAGGTCTCTGGAGCGTCCGGGCCAGACTCGCGGGGACGGGGAACCTCAACAGCAGCACCTCCGAGGCAAAGAATCTCATGGTCGCCACCGCCCCCGGCTACGCCATCCTCATCCAGGGGGACAGCGGCGGACAGTACCGGAACAACTATGCAGCGAGCCTGGATGACATATACAAGAAGCTCATAAAGCGGTCCTTCACCGACAACTCCATCCATTACCTCAGCTACAACGGGGCGCAGCATGAGGAGGGGATCGTCATCGACGCTTACACCAACCGGGCAAACATCGAATCCGCCATCACGGACTGGGCGGCGGAGAAGATCGCCCAGGGCGGCGTCGCCCCCCTCTACATCGTCCTGATGGACCACGGCGACAAGGGAATCTTCCATCTCGATCCCCAGAGCCTCACCCCGGATGACCTGAACGGCTGGATCGCCACCCTGGAGAACTCCGTCCGCGGCAGTACCGGCAAGGATCTCACCGTCATCGTCATAAACGGCTCCTGCTACTCCGGCAGCTTCATCCCCAAGCTCTCCAAACCCGGCCGGATCGTCGTCGCCAGCGCCGCGGAGGACGAGGAATCGGCCCAGGGACCTTCCACGAGTACCAGGAGCTTCGGCGAATATTTCGTATATTATCTCTTCAACAACCTGGCCAAGGGGGACAATCTCCAGGACGCCTTCAAGGAGGCGGCCAAGGTCACCCACCAGTTGCGGGAATGCAAGGGGACGGCCTGCGGGAAGAACTCCCTGGGCGGCCAGGGCAATACAAGGCAGCATCCGCTCCTGGACGACAACGGCGACGGCAAGGGGAGCTGGATGAATGTCGTAGGCCAGGAGGACGGGGCCGTCACCTCCCGGCTGACCCTGGGCATCGGGACCAACCCGGCCATCGTGACCATTACGGAGCTTATGCCTACGCAGAAGCTTCCGGCGGGGACGACCTCCCTCACCGCCTGGGCCAAGGCCGATCCCGCCAAGACGGCGGACGCCTGGGTGGAGGTGCGCAAACCCTCCTATGTGGAAGGCAATCCTGGTGACTCCGGCCAGGTGGTCATCGATCTGCCCGAGGCTACGGGGACCTACAACGACGCCAGCGGCCGCTGGGAGTATAACCTGACCAATCTCACCGAGGCCGGGACCTACACCCTCTACTATTACCTCATGGACAGCAACGGGGACATCCTGCCGCCCGTGGCGGGGACCTTCTACATCGATGCGGAAGGGAACCAGCCCCCGGCGCCCTTCGATCTCGCCGCCCCCGAGGACAACAAGGAGGTCAACGACGCCATGATGGTCTTCCGGTGGGGCGGCGCCATCGATCCCAACGGCGACCGGGTGACCTACACCGTCCGGTTCCACGAAGACGCGGGTGGCACCCCGGGCGAGGAGATCAAGCGCTACGAGTTGATTACCCACCGCTTCTTCCACATCAACGCGGCCAGAGAGAAGCGGGCCGACGGGCAGACGTCGCTGTTTGCCACGGGCAACTACTACTGGTGGACCGTGGAGGCCATCGACGACAAGGGGGCGTCCATCGTCAGCGCCGCCCGGCGTTTCCATGTGCTGTTCACCAATGCCATCACGGGGGTGCTCACGGGGATCATCTACAGCGACCAGAGCTATTCCCTGATCAGCGCCGCCAATCTGGTGGCGACGATCGGGGGTAGCAATATCAATATCCCCGTGATCGATGGGGCCTTTGTCCTGTCGGCCAATCCGGGATTGGTGGCCCTGGCGAGTTCCGCGGGCGGATATTCCAGCGCCTATGTCTCCGACGTGGCGGTCCGGGCCGGAGAAACGACGACGCTCAGCATCCCCATGTCCGCGGTGACTACGGTGATCAAGGGCGACATCGACGGGCTCGACGGCGTCACCATCAACGACGCCATCCTGGCCCTCCAGGCCGTCGCCGGCCGTAATCCGGCGGCCATCCGCCCCGACTATGCCGCCTCCGGCGCCGACGTCAACGGGGACAACAAGATCGGCCTGGCGGAGGTCCTCTATATCCTTCAGACTGTGGGAGGGGCGAGGTAGACAAGCAATGGGCCCAAAACATCGGAGGTCATCGACACCGCCCCGATCTGATTGCATGGATTGTCTTTTCATGGAGTGTTCTTGATGAGAAGGTTTAACGATTCCCGATTGACGTTCGTATATTTTTGAAATATACATATA
>Ga0302248_1002080_pt1 | contig 12871 bp, 11 predicted proteins | sample AAG_UR_Leu_MG_FD_193528 | JGI IMG/M metagenome (GOLD analysis project Ga0302248, IMG submission 193528) | Enriched activated sludge microbial communities from anaerobic digester in WTTP, New Holstein, Wisconsin, United States - AAG_UR_Leu | ecosystem: Engineered > Bioreactor > Anaerobic >... | reverse complement strand
CGAGCTGTCCATGGCGGACCGCTTCACCATGGCCAACATGGTCATCGAGGCGGGGGCGAAAAACGGCGTCTTCGCCCCCGACGCCGCCACGGAGGAATATGTCAAATATCGGGCGGAACGGGATTATACCTTCTATGCCTCCGATCCCGACGCCCGTTACGCCCGGGTGCTGGAGATCGACGTCGGGACAATCGAGCCCCAGGTAGCCTTCCCCCATCTGCCTTCCCATGTCCGGCCCTTGAGCAAGGTAGGGTCTATCAAGATCGATCAGGTGTTCATCGGCTCCTGCACCAACGGCCGTATCGAGGATCTGCGTCTGGCCGCCGGTCTTTTGAAAGGCCGGGAGGTTGCGCCGTTCGTCCGCCTCATCGTCATTCCCACGACCCCCGAGATCTACCGGACCGCCATGTCCGAGGGGCTCTTCGACATCTTCCTGGCCGCCGGCGCCGTCATCAGCCCGCCGACCTGCGGGGCCTGCCTGGGAGGACACATGGGCATCCTCGCCGACGGCGAGCGGGCCGTGGCCACCACCAATCGTAACTTTGTCGGCCGCATGGGACATCCGGGCAGCGAGGTCTATCTGGCCAATCCCGCGGTGGCGGCGGCCTCCGCCATCCTGGGACGGATCGCCGGTCCCGACGAACTAAAGGGAGCGCACAAGATATGAAAATCACAGGGAAAGTGTGGAAATTCGGCGATCACGTAAACACCGACCTGATCATCCCGGCCCGCTATATCAACAGCTCCGACCCGGACTATCTGGCCGCCCACTGCATGGAAGACGCCGACCCGGATTTTGTGAAGAAGATGCAGCCCGGGGACATCATCGTGGCCGGGGATAACTTCGGCTGCGGCTCCTCCCGGGAACACGCCCCCCTCGCCATCAAGGCGGCGGGTATCGCCGCCGTCGTCGCCCGGAGTTTTGCCCGGATCTTCTACCGCAGCGCCTTCAACATGGGGCTGCCGATCTTCGAGGCCCGGGACCTGTACGGGCTCGTTCGCGACGGCGACGTCGTCGAGGTGGACGGCGACAGCGGCATCATCACCGTCGTGGGGGAATCACCGCGGCGGTTGAAAAGCGAGCCGATCCCCCCCTTCATGCAGGAACTGATCGCCGCGGGAGGTTTGATGGCCCACCTCCGGAAAAAGTAGGAAAAATCGGGACGGCGGCCTCGTAAAAGGTATTCGACCTCCCCCCATTTCAAGAACCTGTCAGGAGGAGAGGGGGAATTTCATTTTTTCAGAAACGAGGTGCTTTTCAGGTGCGTAAGAAAAAGAGGATAGCCGTATTTCCCGGCGACGGGATCGGCGTGGAGGTGGTCCGGGAGGCCGTGAAGGTCCTGGACGCCCTGGCGGAAAGGACCGGAGCCGGCTTCGCGCTGCAATACGGCCTCGTGGGCGGCGCGGCCTATGACGCCTGCGGCACCCCCTTTCCCCCGGAAAGCCTGGCGCTGGCCCGGGGCAGTGATGCCGTGCTCCTCGGCGCCGTGGGGGGTCCCAAATGGGAAGGACTGGACTACCGCGTCCGCCCCGAGCGGGCCCTCCTGGGTCTGCGGGAAAAACTCGGCCTTTTCGCCAATCTGCGACCGGTCGCCGTCTTCCCCGAACTCCGGGCCGCCTCGCCCCTGAAGGCCCGGATCGTCCGGGGGATCGACATCCTCATCATCCGGGAACTGACGGGGGATCTTTATTTCGGCAAGCCCCGGGGCATCCGGGTGGCAAGGGGTCGCCGCATCGGCGTCAACACCCTGGTTTACAACGAAGAGGAGATCCGCCGGATCGCCCTCGTCGCCTTCGCCGCGGCACGGGAGCGGCGCCGGAAGCTCCTCTCCGTGGACAAGGCCAACGTTCTGGAGAGCACCCAGCTCTGGCGGGACGTGGTGACGGAAGTAGGCCGCGACTTTCCGGATGTGGCGCTGAGCCACATGTATGTGGACAACTGCGCCATGCAACTGGTGGCCAACCCCTCCCAGTTCGATGTCATCGTGACGACCAACATGTTCGGCGACATCCTCAGCGACGAGGCGGCCATGATCACCGGTTCCATCGGCATGCTCCCCTCGGCGAGCCTGGGGGCGACGGGCGGCATGTACGAGCCGATCCACGGCTCCGCCCCGGACATCGCCGGCCGGGATCTCGCCAATCCCCTGGCCACCATCCTTTCCGTAGCCATGATGCTCCGCCATTCCCTGGGGATGCCCCGGGAGGCGGCGGCCGTCGAGGCGGCGGTACGGCGGGTACTCCGGGACGGTTACCGCACCCGGGACATTCACACCCCCGGGACTATCCTGGTGGGCACGGCGGCCATGGGCGACGCGGTGGTATCCCGGCTTGTCCTGAACAAGTAACCCTATGGAAAAGATCGCCGACGATTTCTACATGCTCACCCTCCCCATGCCCTTTCGTCTGGGGCATGTCCATGCCTTCCTGTTGGTGCATAACGGCGGCATCACCATGTTCGACACCGGCCTCAATACGCCGGAGACCTTCCTGCATCTCGAGAGGTCCCTGAGGCGCATCGGCAGGGGCGTCGGCGACATCGAGCGGATCTTGATCTCCCATTACCATATCGATCACTGCGGCCTGGCCGGGCGGATCCAGGACGTCTCCGGGGCGGTGATCTCCATGTCCGAGCGGAGCCGTCCCTTCCTCCTCATGCGCAACCAGGAGGAGTACCGCTTCGTGGAGGAAATCAAGACCTTCAGCAGCAGCCACGGGCTGCCCGCAAAGGCCGTTGATTTCATCATCGGCCTGTTGCAGACCTTCAAAAAGGCCGGCAGTTCCTTCACGATAAATGAATTCATCTCCACCGAACAAGTGGAAATCATCGGCGGAAAAGAGGTTTGCATCCTGCCCACCCCGGGGCACACCCACGATCATCTCTCCTTCTTCTTTCCCGCAGAGCGATTGCTCCTCTCCGGCGATCACGTCCTGCCGGAGATCACCCCCAATCTCAGCCCCAATATGTTTGCCCGGGATTTCCGCCCTTTGCAAAGCTTCCTCGCCTCACTGTCCCGTGTCGAAGACCTGCCCGCGGCCATGGTTTATCCCGCCCACGGTCGTCCCTTTGGGGACCTCCAGGGAAGAATCGCCGCCATCCGCACCCACCACGACATCCGGAAAGATCTCACCCTGAAGGCGGTGCAGGGGGGCCCGAAGAATGCCTTTGCGGTGTCCCGGGACATCTTCGGCGCCGAGCTGAACGAATTCGACCAGTTCCTCGCCCTCAACGAAACCTATGTCCATCTTCAGGAATTGACTCACGAAGGGCTGATCGAGGAACGGTGTTCAGACGGAGCGATCACTTATCATGCTTGAAGGGGAGACGGCCTCGCCATGAACTTGCCGCCCAAGATAATTTGGCTGAGGGGCGAGGATTCGAACCTCAATTTTCAGGGCCAGAACCTGGCGTCCTACCGTTAGACGACCCCTCAGTGTATGTCGTGACCATCAGCCCCTGACCGTGGTCTTCGCTTTTGCCTTTTTTTTCCGCCAAGGCGCTGCCGGCGTTGCCGCCGAGCCACAACAGTCCGGCAGCCGCACCATGTCATCGGCGTCGAGCTGATCGATCATATCCCCACTCCCCTCGGGATGGTCGGGATATGGAGAAAAAAACGCAACTATTGTGCCATAAGGGCGGTTAAGAAATCACCCGTCAATTCAAGGTAATGCCCCGGGAAGGTCTCGAAGAGATCAGACATATTTGTTCATAACGAAATTAAAGTTACAATAATGTACATTTATGGTAAGCCGGTGATTGCCGCCCCCTCCTCCTGTTCCAATTCAGCCGCCACGGATAAACAGAAAAACCGGCCATTCTATTTGCTCTTGACGGTTGCCTTTCTATGGGCTTGACTTACTGATGATGAGGGATTAAACTACAAAAAAAGGGGTTATAGAGGCGGTGATTATTCTTTCCGGGAGACGAAAGGGGAGGGAGGAACCATGATCAGTGCGATCGGCAGCAGCGGCTATCTCGAATATCTGGAAAAAGTCCGGCAGCGGGTTGCGGAAAGCATCGCCGTAAGCTCCGCAAGCGCGGCCGATGCCGCAGGGATATCGGAGCTGCTTCGGGAAAGCACGGCCGCCATTGCCTCGGCGGGGGCCGGATCCCTGATCTCGAATCAGGATATCTTGCTCAGCATGCTGGAAGCAAGCGCCGTGCTGGCCGGTCTCGCCCAGCAGATGAAGCTCGAAACTCTGAACAGAGACTTGATCGCGCTTCTGCCGCCCCTGCCGGAGCGGGCCTTCGACACCGCGGACCGCGACCAGGACGGCCTCGTGAGTCTTGATGAACTGACGGCGACGATCGGCGACGATGTTGCCGACAAACTGTTGGAAAAAATCGACACCGACGGTGACGGGTTGATCAGCCGCACCGAAGCCACCGCCTTCCGGGACGATATGAAGGAGAAGATCCGACAGTTTACCGCCGAAAGCACGGAGTTGATGGAGTTCGGGAGACAAAACAGCGCCTTTCTGATCAAAATCTTTACGGAAACGATGAAAACTCAAAGCGCGGCGTCGCTTTGGTCATCCGGAAGCCTGGGCTCGCTTTTCGCCTGATGCGCCCCATCGCCATAGTCAGCGATCACGCCGGCAAGGTCCTTTTCCTGTGGGGAAAGGGCCTTTTATCTTTTTCCAGAGCCCACATCCACGGACAACAAGGCCGGGGCGACGACCTCCGGAATGCCCAGGATCCCCCGGATAACTCCACGACATGAAACATTATTATTTCGAGACGATTCCCCTTGTCCCGCCCCGCCCGGCCATCTTCCGACGGCTGGGTTACCGTCGGGACGCCACCCGGATCGGCGCCGGGTTATCCCGCGAAATCGAAGGCTATCTAACCGAGGCACAGGAGCTGATCGCCTTGCGGGGAACGGCCCGGCGGCTGTCCTGCCGGATCGAGCCGCCGGCGCGGGTGCTCCTCGCCGCAGGTACGGTTTTCGAGAGCCGAAAGCTCGTCCGTTTTCTTAAGGATGCCGGTGAGTTGCTCCTCATGGGCGCCACGGCCGGCGCCGCCGTCATGGAGGCCATCCGGGCCGATACCTCCGGGGGGAACGTCACCCGGGGTGTAGTGCTGGATGCCGCTGCCAGCGAAACCGTCGATGCCGCCCTCGACTGGATCACGGCCTATTTCCGCCAGCTCCTCCGGCGGGAGGGAAAGGCGCTGCTCAACAGCCGCTTTTCCGCCGGTTACGGGGATTTTGCCCTGGAAAACCAGCGGGATATGCATCGCCTTCTCCAATTGGAACAACTGGGCGTCGCGATCACGCCCACCTGTCTCCTCGTACCGGAAAAATCCGTCACCGCCGTGACGGGCATCATTGCCCTTTGAACGAAACGGCATAAACGTGCTATAAGCATTTTCCGCCGGGTCGGAACCCCTTCACCGGCAATACCGGATATAAGCTATTCGGCGTCATGGCTCACCGTCGCCGAGGCGGTGCTTTTTCACGGAGGGAATTCGGTCAACTTACCCGGAAGAAAGGGATCGGGAAATTGAAGAAGAACAGGTTAAAGGCGTTACTTGGCAAACGGATCGTCATCCTGGACGGCGCTACGGGTACGGAACTACAGAAGCGGGGCATGCCGGCGGGCGTCTGCCCTGAGGCGTGGTGCCGCGACTATCCCCAGGCCCTGCAGGACGTTCAGGGGGCTTACCGGGAAGCGGGGGCGGACATCGTCTATACGTGCACCTTCGGCGCCAATCGCCCGAAGCTGGGGGAATACGGCATCAAGGACGTCCGGGGCCTCAACGAGGAACTGGCCCGTATCTCCCGCCGGGCCCTCGGCGCCGACGCCCTGATCGCCGGCGACATCGGCCCCACGGGCCGTTTTGTCGAGCCCTTCGGCGAGCTTCCCTTCGAGGAGGCCGTCGCCCTTTTCAAGGAACAGGTGGCCGGATTGCTGGCCGGCGGGGTGGACCTTTTCGTCATCGAGACGATGATGGACATCCAGGAGGCCCGGGCCGCCCTGTTGGCCGTCAAGGAATCCTGCGACCTTTTTACGCTCGTCACCATGACTTACGAGGCCGGCGGCCGGACCCTCAACGGCACCGATCCCGTCACGGCCCTCATCACCCTCCAGAGCCTGGGGGCCGACGCCGTGGGCGGGAACTGTTCCGCCGGACCGGCGGAAATGCTCCCCTGGCTTGCCGCCATGAAGCCCTACGCCACCGTTCCCCTCGTGGCCAAGCCGAATGCGGGGCTGCCCCGCCTCCACGGGGACAAAACCCATTTCGACATGGACGCCGCCACCTTCGGGGGGTTCGGGGAAGCCTTCGTCAAAGCCGGGGTGAACCTCCTGGGAGGCTGTTGCGGCACGACGCCGGAACATATCGCCGCCCTCCGGGCCGCCACGGCGGGACTGTCGCCGGAACCGCCCCGGCGCCGTTCCGTGGCGGCGCTCAGCTCCGCCCGGACCCATCTCCTGCTGGAGCGGAACCGGCCCCTGTTCGTCATCGGCGAACGGCTCAATCCCACGGGGAAGAAGCAACTCCAGCAGGAACTCCGGGAAGGGAAAATGTCCCTGGTACGCCGTATGGCCCGGGAACAGGAAAGCCAGGGGGCCGACCTCCTGGACGTCAACGTGGGCGTGCCCGGTATCGACGAGCCCCCGACCATGCGGGAGGTGATCCGGGCCGTTACCGCCGCCTCCACTCTACCCCTGGTCATCGACTCGCCGAAGGTGGCGACCATCGAGGCGGCTTTGCGTCTATATCCGGGACGGGCCCTGATCAACTCCATCTCGGGGGAAAGGGAAAAGGTGGAAAAGCTCCTGCCCCTGGCGGCGAAATACGGGGCGATGTTCATCCTCCTGCCGCTCACGGACGGGGAGATCCCCGCCACCGCCGCCGGACGCGCCGCCATCGTCCGGCAGGTCTATGGAGCGGCCCGGCGTTACGGTTACACCAAGGAGGACATCGTGGTGGACGGGCTGGTCATGACCGTGGCGGCCAATCCGGAGGCACCCGCGGAGACCCTGAAGACGGTAGCCTGGGCCTCCGGAACCTTCCGCTGCCGGACGGTCCTGGGCGTCTCCAATGTCTCCTTCGGACTCCCGGAGCGAAAGTGGCTCAATGCCGCCTTTCTCGCCCTGGCCCAGGGGAGGGGGCTGAGCATGGCGATCGTCAATCCCGCCGGGGAGGAACTCCAGGCCGTCATGAAGGCCGCCGATGTCCTCATGGGCCGGGACCGTAACGCCGCCCGCTACATCGGGGCATTCTCCGGTGCCGGCGCCGGAGGGGAAGGAGCGGCACCCCCATCCCCGGCGACGGGCAAAGAAGTTACGGCGGCGGAACGGGTATATCAGGACGTTCTCGAGGGCAACCGGGAGGAGATCGTCGGCCACCTCGAGACCGCGCTCCTCACCCTCAGCGCCCGCGAGCTGGTGGACGGACAGTTGATCCCCGCCATCATGAAGGTGGGGGAGCTCTACGAAAAGCAGACCTACTTCCTCCCGCAACTGATGGCCAGCGCCGAGGCGATGAAGAGGGGTCTGGCCTTTCTGGAACCACTCCTGGAGGCCACCCCGGACCGTCCCGCCGGCAAGGGAAAGATCCTTCTGGCGACGGTGCAGGGGGACATCCACGACATCGGCAAGAACATCGTGGCCCTCATGCTGAGGAATCACGGCTATGAGGTTCTTGATCTGGGCAAGGACGTGGCCACGGAGGCGGTCATCGCGGCGATGAAGCAACACCGCCCCCGGGCGGTGGGGCTCTCGGCCCTGATGACGACCACCATGACGGTGATGAAGGAGGTCATCGCCGCCGCCCGCCGGGAGGGTCTGGCCGCACCGTTCATCCTGGGAGGGGCCGTGGTTACCGCCGCTTATGCGGAGTCGCTGCACGCCACCTATGCCCGGGACAGCGTGGAGGCGGTGCGGGTGATCGGGGGGCTGCTGGAAGACAAAGAGCAGCGTCCATAGACGGACAAACCATAAGCGAGGGCATCCGTGCTCCGCGTCGGGCGCCGTGTGTCGGGAATCCGCAGCGCCGCGCCGTCCGCCGACATCGGCAACGATGCCTTCTCAATCCGCAGCAGGAAGGAGTTGATGCTACCGTGACCTTTGACCAGAGGAAGGCCCGTCTCATCGAGATCATCATTGCCAAGTCTTTTCAGTACCGTGACCATCCCCCCTTCACCTTGGCCTCGGGAAAGACGAGCCATTACTATTTCAACTGTAAACCCACCACCCTCGATCCCGAGGGGATGAACCTCATCGGCGAGCTGCTCTTCGAGATGCTGGCCGACACCGACGTCACGGCCGCCGGGGGCCTCACCCTGGGCGCCGACGCCCTGGCCAACGCCTTGGCGGTGATCTCCTACCAGCACGGCCGGCCCATCAAGGCCTTCATCGTCCGCAAGGACGTGAAGGACCACGGAACGAAAAGCGCCCTCGAAGGGGACGTCAAAGCCGGAGAGAAGGTGGTCATCCTCGACGACGTCATCACCACCGGCGGCTCCACGCTCACGGCCCTGGAAAGGGCGGAGGCGGCGGGGTTGATCGTCGCCCGGGTCATCGCCCTCATCGATCGGGAAGAAGGGGGAAAGGAAAACATCCTGGCCCGGATCCCCCGGGTGGATGCCGTGGTGACCCGCTCGGAAATCATGGCGGTTTATAATAAAAAATAACTTGCACAACCGCCGTCGCTGCGGTAAAGCCAGCCCCGAAATTACGCCCCGGCCCTGAGGAGAGATATTGACCAAACGTTTGCTGTCCGTTATCGCCCTGACGGCGCTCACCTTATTGCTGACGGCGGGAGAACTGCTTTCCCTGCCGGAGGAATCCGTCGTCGTGGCCAAATACCGCTCGCCCCGCATGGTCAACGGCGTTCCCGAGGGCTGGACCCTTATGAAACACAGCGGCACGCCCAACATCAACCTGATCCGGGAAGGCGACGCCTATTACGTCAAGCTGAAGAGCGACCCCCGGTCCGGGTTCGGCATCGAAAGGCCGGTGCGGGTCGATCTCAAGGAATACCCTTATCTTAATTGGACCTGGCGGGCCACCAGGCTTCCCCAGGGGGGTGACGTCCGCAAGTCCGCCACGGATGACCAGGTCCTGCAGATCTATGTGGTGTTGCCGGCCACAGGTTTCCCGCAACAGCTCAACACCCCGATCCTCACCTATATCTGGGACAACGAAGCCCCGAAGGGCCTGTCGGTCCGGAGCCCCAAACCTCTTTTGAGAAAGATCCGTTATCTGGTCGTTCGCAACAAGACCGACCACCTGGGAAGCTGGTATACGGAAAAACGCAATGTTTACGAAGATTACCGACGCATATTCCGGGATGTTCACGGCGGGGAGCCCCTGGGGGCGACCCACGGCGTCCGGTTTTACATCAACTCCCAGAACACCAGAAGCTATGCCGAAGGCTGTATCGGGGAGATGTATTTCAGCAAGAACTGATATCGTCAAAAATTGACGCCCACAGCGGCGGTATAAGGCTTCCCCTCCCGGCAAGGGCCGGAATGTTTAACAATTTACCGTTTCTCAAACTTTTCCTCACGGGTGCTCTGCTTGAAAAAAAGGCTCCTCCTTACGGGCGTTGCCCTGGCAATGGTTGTGGCCGCCGCGGCGCTGGGCGTGTATGTCTACCGGCAGTTGCAGGGTCTGGAGGGCTATCGGCAAAGGATCGTCTCCCATGCCCGGGAAGTCCTGAACCGGGATGTGCATTACGTCTCCGCCCGCCTGGACCTCGGTTTTTTCCCGGCGCTGACCTTTGAAGGGGTGAGAATTGCCGAAAAAGACGGTCGGGGGTCCTTCGCCGCGGCGGACGAGGTGTCCTTCCGCGTGGCCCTCCTGCCTTATCTTTTGGACAGGAAACTGATCGTGAAGGAGCTCCGCCTGTCCGCCCCCCGGATGCAAATAACCCGGGATGCTCAGGGAATCTGGAGCATCGCCGATCTGTTCACGACTACCAAGCCGCTTCCCGTGGAATTGGGCGCCGTCACCATCGCCGGCGGGGAGATCATCCTTGACGACCGGACGGTTAAAAGCCCTCCGCTGGTCGTCAAGGCCCTCGAGCTGCACCTGGACCGTTGGGGGCGGGGCAAGACCGTGAACTTCCGCCTGGAAGCCGTCTGCGGGGGCGCGGGAAGGGAGGGGCGGACATCCCTGACAGGGAAGCTGCGACTCGCCCGGGAGGGGGAAGACCTCATCGGGAAGAGCGGCCTGGAGGCAAAGCTCCGGGTCAGGAATTTCGATCTGGCCATTCCCGGGCCCTGGATTCGCCCCCGGGTTCCCCTGGAAACGTTGTCCGGGATCCTGAACGGCGATTTGGTGCTCCAGGGGGGGAAAGAGGAGTTTTCCTCCTCCGGTTCCGTGGAAATAAAAGCGGGCAGATACGGCTATCCACAAGTGTTTCCTGTTCCGGTAAATACGGAAAACCTGCGCTGCAGCTATGAATTGAAAAAAACCCCTTCCTCCTTTTCCCTTGCCCGTATGGATATCTCCCTGGATGAGCTCAAATTTCAGGGACATTTGTCCATCCGGGGGCTCGACGGCCCCGATCCCTTCTGGGAGGCCGGCATCGCCGGCGGGGATCTGGATCTGGAGCGGCACGGAAAGTATCTTCCCTACGGCGTCATCCCGGCGGAAACCGCGGCGTTTATCCGGAAGCACATCCGCACCGGCGTCTTCCGGTTGCAGGCCGCCAACCTCAAGGGACGTCGGAGCGACTTTAGGAACTGGGGGACGGCAAACCGGGAAAGCGTCGCCGACATCCGGGCCACCGTGACCGGCGGCAGCCTGGAATTCGGCAACCACACCCCCCGTTTCCACAATATCAAGGGGCAGTTGTTCGTCTCGGAGCGGGAGTTCCGTTTTGAAAACATGACGGGAAACTTCGGCGACTCCCCGCTGACCCTGACCGGGAAGATCGAAAATTACGCCCTGTCGGCACCGGCGACCTATCCCTTCACCGCCGTCATTCAGCCTTCCCGGAGGGAATTGGCCTGGCTTTTCGAGATGGATCTCGCGCAACGGTTATCCCTCTCCGGAACAACCTCCATGTATCTTGCCGGCAAAGGTCCGGCGGCGGCTTACGAATTGCAGGGCGAATGGAACCTCAAGGAGGCCTCGTACCGCTGGGGGAACTGGCTGGTCAAACCGGCGGACAGGGAGAACAAGGTGAGTTTTTCCGTGAAGATCGACCCAAGGGGCCTGAGTATCAATGCCGGGCGCTATCTGTTGCCACCCCTCGATATCGGAGGGACCGCCTTTTTCCCCTTCGCGGACAACGGCGCCCCTTCCCGGATCGACGGCCGCTGTCGCGCCCTATCCCTGGACGCACTGCGGGCCCTCAGCCCGCAACTGGCGCGTCACGAGGCGGGCGGTTGGGCGGAGGTCCGTTTCAGCGGGGTGAAAAAGGGCCAAGCCGCGGCAGATTACCTCTGGCAGGGTGATCTTGCCCTGCAAAAGGCGGCCTTCAGAATTCCGGAGCAGGGCAGAACCATCCGGGAGCTGAACGGCACCCTACACTGGGCAGGGGGGAAAATCGCCACGTCGGGTCTTTCGGGAAGCTACGGAAAAACACCTTTCACCGTGGCGGGGACCGTGACCGACCTCGACAATCCGGTCTATGAGGGTAACTTTACGGCACCTTTTGTCCATGCCGATGATCTCCGCCTCCGGGAGTTTCCTGCCGGCGACGCTCTCCGGGAGGTGCGGGGAACGGCACGCTATACCAAGAACCTGCTGCGCCTCAGCGATCTTTCCTTCCGGTATCAGGGCGGACGCATCACCGCGGCCGGGGAAACGCGCTGGGCGGCGGCGGGCGTTACCCCGAGCCACCACTATAGGTTTTCCTTGAGCGGCATCCCCATGGAGGGCCTTTTCCAGGCCCTGGAAAAGGACAGGATCGTTACGGGCAATCTCTCCGGAACCGGGGAGTTGACCGTCACCGGCCAAACCGCCGCCGATTTCAAAAAGTCCGTCACGGGTAATTTACAGTTGAAGATCGAAAAAGGGGTCCTCAAGAAATTCCAGGTCTTGGCCAGAATCTTTTCGCTCCTAAACGTCTCCCAGCTCCTGCGCTTCAAGCTGCCGGACATGACGGCGGAGGGCATAGCCTTCCGGGCAACGACGGTGGATATAACTATGAAGCACGGGATCGCCGCCACCGACAATTTCTATCTCAACAGCGACGCCATGAATATCGTCGGCACGGGAAAGATAGACTTGGTCAATCGCGACATCGACGCCACCATCGGTCTGCAGCCCCTGCAGACCATCGACAACGTGATCAGCCGGATCCCCGTCGCCGGCTGGATCCTCACCGGCGAAGACCGACGGTTCATCACCGTCTATTTTAAAGCCAAGGGATCCCTGGACAACCCTGCGGTCAATGTCATCCCCATCAAGGGGCTGTCGGCAGAGGCGCTGAGTATATTCAAACGGGTTTTCAAACTCCCCGAGAAGCTCGTCACCGACACAGGCGAAATCATTCGCTGACGGGAGACCTTTGAAAAAGTGCCTCTCTCGGCAGCTCCAAAGGGATAGTCGGCAAGTGGCGGCTTAAAGGCGCCGTCCCTGGGCGGCGCGGAGGCGGTTTACGGCCAGGTGGGCCTGACGAACCGGCTCCGGAATACGGTAACCCCGGCAGCAGGCGTCGGCGACGGCGACGGCCCGCGCCACGCTGATGCGGTGCCCCGGAGAGATGAATACGGGGCGCACCCGGTCTTTGGTCCGTAAAACCGTGCCCACCACCCGGTCCTGATACCACAGCGGTTCCCGGGAGCCTTTATCCGGAGACGGTTCCCGATATTCGCCCACCAGTCGGGATTTGGCACAGCCGATGGTGGGCCGGTCGAGGAAAAGACCCAGGTGAGAAGCCAGGCCCAAACCCCGGGGATGGGCG
>Ga0302248_1002075_pt1 | contig 12890 bp, 33 predicted proteins | sample AAG_UR_Leu_MG_FD_193528 | JGI IMG/M metagenome (GOLD analysis project Ga0302248, IMG submission 193528) | Enriched activated sludge microbial communities from anaerobic digester in WTTP, New Holstein, Wisconsin, United States - AAG_UR_Leu | ecosystem: Engineered > Bioreactor > Anaerobic >... | reverse complement strand
GGGGGCGACTGGTGATCGCTCCCCTCACGATCAACGGCAAGACCTTCCGAGTCACTCGTCAAGTCACTGGGGGCGACTCCAGGGACCGCATTTACTGGCGAGCAACTTCCGAGCATCCCATCACGCTACATGACGCGGCTGATGTCCAGATGACGTGCGGCTACAACACTGCTGGCTATGGTTTCTATTCCTTCGTTTGCCGAGCGACTGACAAGGGCTTCCAGGCAACTTGGCATTGCCAAGCAAGCTGCGATTTAGGGGCTTGACTTCTCTTCCCAGTCGCTATACTCCACTCATATGAGCAAGATCAAGACCTTCCTCAACCTCTTCTGGGCGACCCACTTCATGGACGGACTGAAGGCGCAGGGCAAGACCTCCTGGGTTTCCTATGACAGCATCCTTGAGATGCATGTTGTGGAGTGGGTGGACTGACCATGCCTACCTTCTACGACACTTTCATGGTGAACGGCGGGCGTGTGTTCGCCACGCATGTGCCGATCAACGCCTTCGTCACTGACGGCAAGGTCAAGCCGACCAACTCCTACTACGGCAACTCCCAGGTATATCGCCCGACCTACGAGGCGGCTGTGATCCCGAAGGGGACTCCCCTGCTGGCTTGCCCTGGTGGCATGTGGTTCGTGATGGGCGGCAAGCTGCTGGGGTTCTCGCTGGATGATCGTGACCCTGGCGAAGTGGGTGCTTTCGAGAAGCATCACGACCCGACCAATGCTCGGCTCATGCGCCTCTACGAGAAGGGTGATGTCCAGTTCATCGATGAGGGACTGCCAAGCGACTTCCAGCGCATGTACGACGAATGGCTCAAGTTAAGGGCTTGACATTCGCTGCCACCCGATACACTCAACCCAACAACCAACCAAGGAACCTCCCATGCCCAGCAACATCAAGTCCGTTCTGCGTGTGTTCGATGCCGCTGGCATCCCCGTTGTCACCCAGAAGCGCGAGGGCGTGACCCTGCGCCGTGGCGACCGGATCGAAGTGAACAGCAACGGCGTCTGGGTGTTCGAGGGCAAGTTCCTGTCCATGGATGCGGCGGTCCAGTCGCGGCTGCTCGCCGGGAAGCGTGTGGTGCCTGCGTGAGCGGCTTCATCATTCCCATTCCGGGGCTGAATAAACCCTTTGTCGTTCCTTCGATTCCAGACCTCGACATGACCTGGGGCAAGGGTGACGGCAAGATCAAGAACGAGAAGCGGCTCAAGCGGCAAGCCGAGAAGAAGCGGAAGAAGCTTCACCGCAAGCAAGGGAGACACTAATGTCTGACATCCATGACCGTGAGCGGCTGGCTACTTGACGGCAAGCTGATAGATGCGGTCAATATAAACACCATACGAGCAGAATAGTGGCTTGATTTATTTTCGGCTACTCGTATCATAAATAGAGGTATGGGTAGCCTTGTCTGCATCAACGAGGAAAACTGCTACAAGGCGCTCCGAGCCGTTGAGAGGCGCTTCCAGCGTTCATCGGCTCCCGAGCGGCTCAAGCAAGTCGCCAGAACCATCAATCCTTTAGTGTTTGTATGTGGTAGAAGGGGAAATACCCTTGGACAAGCCGTAGGAGTAAGCCTGCGGTCTTTTGACTCATTACGCACAAGATACAACTTGCGTGAAAGCGTCCACCCCAGCACCAAGATTGGCAACCGACGCTACTTCATGATCATCGAAATCAACCCACTTGCGTTCAGCAAGCTGCGTATGACACGCTGGAAGTATCTGTGTCGTGTTTTTGGACACGAATATGCCCATTTAATAGACACAGTGTATAGAAAGCAGGCATGGGGCGGAACCACCGACTCAGACCCCGAAACTGACCACGATGAGCATTGGCAGAAGATAAGTCTCTGGTGCGGTGGCAATACGGACCCTATCATCAGCCCAAGTTAGGCATTGACTTCCTCTGGGAGTCTCTATACTGCTGGCATGCCCTACATACTCGAAGCCTACGCCCCCGTTGAAGTGATCCTCAAGCGCAAGGATCCTGATAGTCGTGCATGGGTCGCTCGTCCAGAAACCCCCGACAATGAGTTTTGGATCGGCACCATGCATGTGTATGACACAGAGGAAGCCTGCATCCGAGGCAATGCCCATACGCTGGAAAGCGGCATCAAGCAGATGGAATACGAAGCCAAGCAGAACATGAAGCGTGTGGAAGCGGCTAAAAAGCTGCTCCACAGCGTCTCACCAGAGGCTCGCATTAAGAAGCTGGAAGGGCTGCTCATTGCGCTGCATCACAACCTCAACACTATCAAGTATTCTTGTGGAGAAGATGGTTGCACGGCTGGCAAGAACCTTGCCCACGAGTGTATGGACTGGATCGAAAGCCACAACATTCCCAACCTTGACACGTAGGCGGAAGGCATTAGGATACTGACATGACCCACAACATCCTCAACGCTCTGTGTAGCGGCTTGACTACCACTTGTGACAAGAAGTCACTCAAGGAGCTGCTTCTGTCCACTGGTGGCTGGACTATGGCACAGGGGCGATCCTGCGACATTTGCACCAAGCATCTTGCGGCTGGGGTCTATAAGGTGTGGTTGGAAGCGAGGCGGTAAAGTCGCTTGACTTCCTCTGGAAGTCTCTATACTCACGCTCATGAACATCAACGAAATCCCCACCGAGCAACTGGAAGCCGAAATCAAGCGGCGGAATGCTGCCAAGAGCCTCAAGTCGCTCTACCCCAAGAACCTCAAGGGCGCTAAGGCGCTGCTGGGCGCGATCCTTGAGTCCTACGAAAACAGCGATCCCTACGAGCGGAGCATCGACTACGACCTGATTGAGTATGCCAACGAGTATCTGGCGGAGAAGGTGAAGTGACCGACCTACCTGCCGACTTCCAGAAAAACATTGACACCATCAACAGCATGTCCCGAGAGGAAATCGGGCGGCTGATGCGCTTTCATCCCTGCGGCGAGCCTCACCCCTACTTCGACAGCACGCTTCCCTACTGGAAGTACCTGAACGCTCGCTTTCAGGAGCTTGGCGGCTGGGACGCTGCTTTGAGCAAGCATATCGGCTGGGATAGGGCTTGACATTGCTTCCCAACGCCTACAATACCAACATGAACATCAACGCCCTTGCCTCCCTCCTGAAGATCACTCAGGACAGCGATGTAGATGCTCGTGTGTCACTCGGCTGGGTGACGCTTGCCCACATTGAGGAAGAGGACGGCTTCTGGTTCGTTCGCCTCAAGGGCGAGTCGGCACCGATCAGCATGCGCGGCTCCAAGAGTGTCGAAGAGGCTGTCGAGGCGCTGGTCAAGTACCTGACGCCCGAATAGTCACTTGACAGCGGCTCCCCGCTTGATACGATACGAGCATGAAGAACGGCATCAACCTCTGGCTGGACGACAAGCGCAAGATGCCCGAGGGCTACGATCTGCATGTGTTCACCGCACAGGCTGCTATCGCTGCTCTGGAGACTGGCACGGTCGAGAAGGTGAGCCTGGATCACGATCTTGGTCCCGAGTGGGAGACTGGCAACGGCTACATGGTCGCCAAGTGGATTGAGGAAGCGGCTTACCTGGGCAAGATCCCGAAGCTGGAGTGGCATATCCACAGCCAGAATAGCGTCGGGGTGGCGAGCATGAAGGCTGCTCTGACCAACGCTGACCGCTACTGGGAAGGGGCTTGACATGCTCGAAGACGCTCCCATCCTGAGAAAGCAACTTGAAGAGATTGCCGATGTCTTCAACGGGGCTGACATGTCGGGCTATATGAAGCTCTACCAACTACTTGGAGCCATGCATGAGAAGCATATGGCTGGCGACAAGGATGCTGGGAAGATCCTACTGATGGTCACACGCTTCCACTCTGTCATCAAGGCGGCGAAGAATCAGAAAGTCGCTTGACATTCGCTCCCTGCTCCTATACTCACACACATGAGCATCAAGAACCTCTCCAAGTCTGTCCCCGCTGACCTCAAGCGGGAAATCCGCAAGGAGTTCAACGGACCCAACCACGCTGCTGTCTATGGCAAGCTCGAAGCCTTCCTGGGTGAAGAGTTCTGCGTCTACGAGGACGGCACCATCTATGCGGTTGCCAAGAGCATCGCTGGAGTCTGCTAACATGGCAACGATCAGCATCAACGCCCACAAGCGCATCAACTGGACGCTGGAGGACAACAACGGCAAGGTTGCCCTGGAAGCCACTGACTCCGCTGGCACCTTCGATGGCTTCAACATCTCCGCCAGGGAGTCTGGTAGCGTGGGACCGACTTGGCTGAGCCTGGAGGAAGCCAAGAGTCTGCGGGATTGGCTCAACAAGGCGCTTGACAACGGCTGAAAGGCTCTATACTACGAGCATGACAACAGTATTTCATGTCACTCCCAAGAGAAACATTCCGAGTATCTTGAAAGGTGGATTGAAACCGAGAGTCGGTCCACGGAGCAAGTCAGCAAAAGAAAAAATACCCCGTGTCTATGTTTTCCCTGATATGGTTTCCCTAGAAGATGCTCTGTCAAACTGGCTGGGCGATGAGTTTGTCCAGCGGCTAAGTATCTTGCAACTGGAAGTCCCTGACGAGTGGCTTGTAAGTGACACTGTGCGATGGGAAGCAACCATTGATAGGATAATCCCACCCACCCATATCAAGGTACTGGTGGAAGATATTGACGCTTGACATTCGCTCCCACCTGATATACTACGAGCATGAGCAACGAAGTCATCTCTGCCTCCCTGATGAGCATCCTGACCGAGCATGTGAACGCTCACGGCAAGGTCGATGACGCTGCCATCTGTCGGTCGATTGCCGACTACATCAACGGCATTCCCTTCACCATCTACTACGCTGATGCTCTCTACGACTTCATTCGGGAGTACGGCGAGGACTACGACGAGTCCTACCTGGGTCGGGATGCTGACGGTGAGAAGCAGTACATCATCTTCAACAAGGAAACCAACTGGCACGACCGGATCCGCAAGGAACTGATTGCCTTGGGCTACTACAAGGCATACGACGAGTGGGCTGCCGAGCAGAAAGTCGCTTGACAGCGGCTCCCATTGCCTATACTAAGCCCAACAAGAAAGAAACACATGAGCAACTCCCCTTCCCATCCGTGTGCGATGTGTCTGGTCGAAGGGCGGGCAGTCCTCGCTACCGACGAGTTCAATGGCATGCATCTGTGTGCTGATTGCACCGAATGGGAGCGGAAGAACGCTGACCCGTATGAAGCGGCTGAACAGCGTGAAGCGCAGCGGGAAGCGGTCGAGGCTGGGCATGTATCAGAGGCACGGCGACTGGTCGAGAAGCTCGACACCATCGTGCGAGACAGCATTCCCGAGGACATCTGGATCTGGATTCGCGCTTGACTTCCTCCGTAAGCCACTACAATCAAGCACATGAAGAACGACAGCATCTCCGTTGCTCTCTGCGGCATCACCAAAAAGTATGGCGGCGAGGGCTGGTTCGCTGGTGTCACTGCATATGGTCGGGATCGTGTAGTCCTCTACTACAAGGATAAGAAGAACGTCCCACATGGCAACGGGCGATTCAGCAAGTTCGCTGGAGTCCATGTGAAGTGGCAGAAAGTCGCTTGACTTCCTCTGGAAGCCACTACAATCAAGCACATGAGCATCAGCAACTACGCCAAGTCCGTCCCCTCTGACCTCAAGCGTGAGGTTCGCAAGGAGTTCAACGGACCCAACCACGCCGCTGTCTATGAGAAGCTGGAAGCCTTCCTGGGCGAAGAGTTCTGCGTCTACGAGGACGGCACCATCTATGCGGTCGCCAAGCGGATCGCTGGAGTCGCCTAATAGGGGCTTGACAGTGGCTTGAATCTGATTATACTCTGCTCATCAACCAAGGACAACCAATGACCGACTTCAACGCTGCTCTCGACGCCTTCACCAATGCCTACCAGAAGGTTCTGGACGCTCAGAACGGCAGCTTCAAGCACTACGGCAAGGTCAAGCTGATGGTCGGCTCCAAGTTCATCCGTGTGGTCCGCACCAACGGCAACGACGAGGGCGGCTCAGTCGCTTGCTTCGTCTGCAAGGCGACTGGAGGCATCTTCAAGGCTGCTGGCTGGGCGGCTCCTGCGAAGGGCGAGCGGGCGAGCATCTTCAACGCTGAGAGCTATGCGAAGATGGACGCTTTCGGTGGGTGGCTCTATAGCCGCTGAATAGGGGCTTGACAGAGGCTCCCGACGCATATACTCTCCAGCATGACCCACCAAGAGAAAGCAAGCGGCTGGAAGTCCTACGATGCCATCGACTGCAAGAGCGCCCGCAAGTCGCTCCGGTGGTACAAGAAGAAGGCGCACAAGAAGCTGCGCCAGGAAGTCAAAAAGGATTTGACTCTGGACGCTGACTGATATACTCTGAGCATCACCCAAGGACAAGACATGCCGACCCCCGAAGAGAAGCAGATCGCCACCGCCATCCGTGACCAGATCGGCACCAACACGCTGATGTGCATCGGGGCGCACGAGTTGGGCATCGTCCCAGCGACCGACAAGATCCTGGGTGGGCTGGCGTTCAAGCTGGGGCGCAACCCGAAGATGAAGCAGGGTGGCAATGTGATGATCACGCTCCTGCCGAGTGACACCTACCGAGTCTGCATCATGTCGAGCCGAGGCAAGATGATGCTGGAGCAGGAGGATGTGTATTGCGACCAGTTGGGCGGTCCTGAAGGCATCATCGAACAGGTGACGGGCTAAGGGGCTAAGAGGGGCTGGGAAGGGGGCTTGACAACGCCAGGAAGGCGTTATACTCTACCCATCAACCAAGGACAAGCCTCCCATGCGTATCTCCAACATCAACTCCAACCTCGCCTTCAACACCGTCATGGCTCGCTTCGCGCCCAATCACGGCAAGCGGGCGGTGCGCTACGAGCCGGACGGCAATGTGACCCTGATGGTGCTGGACGAGTGCGACCACTGCGGCGATGAGTGCGAGGGTGCCAACTCCGTGGTGCTGGTCAAGCCCGCTAAGTTCGTGATGGAGCGGCTGGAGTCGCTGGTGCGGCTGGGCAATCTGGTCAAGACGGAAGTGTGCCAGGAAAGCGGCTGCAACGATGATGGGGATTGCGTCTGCCCCTCCTGCTACTCCGAGGGGCTGGAAGAGGCTCGTCGGATGGGGGCTTGATAGGGGCTTGATAGGGGCTTGACATGGGATTGGAGTTGCTATAATAGAGGCATGAGCAACAAAAGCCCCTCCAAGCCCGTCGCCCCTGTCGCTAAGGTCAAGAAGGATAACATCTCACCAGCATATCGGCTGGTCCTGAAGCAAAACAAGGGGATCGTCTTTTCAGGCTGGTGAAGGCGGCGAATAGGCTCAAAAGGCAGGCATTTAGCCACCCTCCAGAGGGCATTTTTACGGGTAAAACGGCGGGTATTTTACTGCCTTTTGGGGGTATATGGGGGGTATTTTTATACCCACCTAGAATATAAACACGGGGTTTTTTGATTTTCTAGGAATTTTATATAATAAACCCCTACCTTTTTTTTATAAATACTGGTATAATAAACATTACGAAGGAGTTACTATGGAAGAATCTTTATTAGGCACCGAAAACCAGAGAAGCATCTTACAGCTTCGTGGGTATACTCTTGTAGAATATACTACATGTGAAGGACCAGTCACTATAAAGCTTCCTAACGGCAACCTAAAGCACTTTACAAATCTTTCTCGTGTATTACACCGCATAAGGAAGACTCAAGATGCTTTTATAGAAAAACAGAAGAAGCGTGAAGAAGCTCTTATAGTAGCTCAAGAGAAGCTGGCAAGAAGCCCAAAGCATAAAATACTTACTTTTATCAAAGAGCAAAATCTTATTCTGGAAGAACCTTATACGATACTTGATAAGTCATATCATATTACCTGTAAGAAACATAATAAGACAATAGAAAGAAATTTGAGTTCAATAACTCCCGATACAAGGAAAATAAAAGAGTTATGTCCAGAATGCAGGAGAGAAGCAATAGTAGCTCAATATAACAAGAGTGGCATATGTCCCAACCTTATTATAACAAACGCCTTTATGGATGAAATAAACCACCATAAGAGACTCAAGTGTACATGTAAGTTCTGTGGTCATGAATTTGATAGACTTATGGATGTTGTCAAAAGCGGGGGAACAGATTGCCCCAAATGTGGAATATACCGAAAAAAAAATAAGCCACATCTTTACGAACAATATGATACCTATAGGAAAGAATGCGACGATATAACCCAAAAGAACCTTCTTCGTTTCTCTTCTATACTTGACATAAAGGAAGGAATGACTATTGACCACAAGTTCTCCTGCCGCAACGGGTACGATAATCATATACCACCTTGGATAGTGGCGATGCCTTACAACTTGGAATGGATGTCTATGACGGAGAATCACGAGAAGCATAAGCGTAACTCTTTATCGCTAACAGAGTTACTCGTAAGTCTCGGTAAGTTTCTTTCGGAGTATCCTTGGTATGGTGAGTCTTTTGATAAAAGCTAATCTGCTCTCAAGTAACTCTTATGTCGCTTTAGCTGCTCTCAAGGGCATAATAAAGCCCCCCACCCCCTGTTTCCCCTACCTGAAAAAAATTTTACGGGGGATTTTTTTGGCTCTCCAGGGATTTGAGGTATATTAACCTATATTAACCCTTGACTTCCTCTTACGGCTCCTAGAATGGGCTGTATAAGGAACTCTCCATGCGCTTCATTCTCATGCTTCTCTGTATGTCCACCTGTCTTATGGCAGAAGATTCCTTTGCTGATAAGTGGCTCAAGGTGCAGATAGTCAAGGATTATGTTGCTCAGAAGCTTCGTTCGTATGAAGCTGAGCTTGCTGCTGTCAGGCAACAGACTGCTAACGCTGCTCAACATCTGACCAATGTAGCTGCTGCCAAGAACATCTTTATTCGGAACGGGGATCGTGAGAAAGAAATTCAGTATAACATGAAGCGGTTTCAGAAGATATATGATGCTGTCATGAAGGAAGAAGCCGCTATGAGAGATGCTCTTATTGTGGAATACATGAAGAAGCTGGACATTGTTGTGGAAGTGGAGAAGAGGTAGTGTTCTGCGACATTGACCAAGTTACTATGAAAGCTGCTGCCGAGAAGGTCTATGGACCTGGGGTTCAGCTTGGTTTGCCTATGTATATAGACACTATTAGTCAGACGGTATGTGTTTCTGTAACTCCTTTTGAGCGAAGGAGTTTCAATGCTCGTTTCTATTACCTTAAAGGGTCTTTTGATGCTAAAGATCCAGACTTGACTTCCGCTTAAAGTTGCTTATAATATATCTAAGGAAACCATATGACCAAAATCGAACTACTCAAGTTGCTTGAAGGCATCCCCGACGATGCTCTTATTGTCGTTAATGGGCATTCTGATGGTAGTGGTTTTAATAACATTACCAATGTTGATGCTTTCCAAGTAGTTTCTCAGAAACCCGATTGGGAAGGTGAGTATTTGGATTATGAAGAATATAAGGAACAATATGACCGTGAGGGTAAGATTCCTCTAACTGTGTATAGGATTCACTGATGAAAACCGACAAATATTTCTTCTTCTGGAAGCACCGTCTCAGCCAGTGGCATATAGTTGACTTCAAGTGTGAAAGTTATACCTACAACTGTTGTGAACAGTATATGATGCATCGTAAGGCTCTACTCATGGAGGACTTCAAATCAGCCGATATAATTATGGAAGAAAAGAATCCAGCCAATCATCAGAAACTTGGTAGACAAATAAAGAATTTCAACCAAGAGGTTTGGGATATGAATAAGTATGTAATAGTATTGGCTGGAAACCTTGCTAGGTTTATGCAGAGTAGGAAGTGTCGCGAGTTACTACTTGCTACTGGTGATAAGATACTTGTGGAGGCATCTCCGTATGATAAAGTGTGGGGTGTTGGGTTGTCAGAGGACAATCCAGACATTCTTGATGAAACCAAGTGGAGGGGTGAAAACCTTCTTGGTAAAGTATTGACCCAAGTTAGGGAAACAATAAAGCAGGATATTCTCTCTGGAAGTTACTATGGAGAACGATAATGAGTAAGGTTACAGTTTCCTTTGAGATGCTTGAGAAGATAGACCCCGAGGCGGTTAGGGAAATGAGGGAATGAAATGAGTTACACTTCAATGAAAAGAGAATTTACAGAAGAAATAATAAAAGTATCTACATGTAAAGATACGAATAAAAATAGAATAAAATTCTATTCAGATACTTTAAAATACAACATTAAAATTAACTTTGAGAATAAGAGATAACCATGTCTGATTACGATACCTATCTTTACAACTTGTCTATTGCTGAAATAGGACGAGCAGCAACCGACGCTATGCTTCGTGGAGAACCATATAAGCATCTGATTAAACCAGACGATGTTAAGCGTAAAGAAATACAAGACAATATCAAAGAATACGGCTACTATAAGGTTCATGGGGATAACTAACCATGATGGTATATCGTAAAGCAACATGGGTGAACGGGAAAAAGAAGCTCACGGGCAAGTGGGCTTATGAATGGGCTAGTGAACGATTCATCATATTCCTTGATTCAACTGATCCTGTTACGGGAGCAGCCAGGAAAGTCGTTACCGGTGGTGATCATCCAGAATGGGGCAACTGGAAGAAAGTGGAAGAAACTTAAAGATGCCGACGATTGAATCTCTTTACAAGCAAATGATGGAGCTACATGTAAAGATAGCTCCGGAATCTTATACGCTTGAAAGAAACTATAAAAAAATCGTTATGGATAAGCTGATTGATAGCTTCTTATATGAATATAAGATTGATGGAGAGCTTGTGGGAATGGCAATGTATTATCTACATAAGACTCCTAAAAGAAAAACTTTTGTCATAACTGATTTGGTTGTTGATGAAGCTTGTCGCGGTCGGGGTCATGGGTCGAAGATGCTTTACGAACTCCACGCTATAGCAAAGAAAAAGAAATGCAACCAGATACAACTTATGGTTGCAAATAAGAATATACCCGCTAAGACATTATATGAATCGTATGGATATAAACCGTCTGCTGTAAGAATGTATAAGGAGATTTAAAGAAGTAACTTGACTTCTCCTTCTTGCTTCTATAATGGTGACATATGCCTACGAAAGAAACTTTAGTCAAGATACTGACGGCACTTGAGAGTGCTGGCGGGGAAGTCTTTGTGGTCGGTGGACCCGTGCGTGACCGCATGCTGTCCAAGACGCCAAAAGACATAGACTTTCTGGTTCGTAAGCTGACGCTGGAGCAGATAGCCGTTGCTATTCGTGTCCTGGGTTCGGCTGATGAAGTGGGCAAGTCGTTCGGCGTTGTCAAGGGAACGATAGAAGGCGAAGTGTTCGACTTTGCCATACCCCGGATCCGGGAAGTGAAGACGGGTGTCTCACACACCGACTTTGCGGTTGAAACGGACCCTATGGTTTCTGTCGAGAGTGACTTGGGTCGTAGAGACTTCACGATCAACGCCATGGCTATTCCGCTGCGGAGTTTCTTGGCTGATAGCTCTGAGGGGCTTATAGACCCGTTTGGTGGCATGGAAGACCTGAAGGCTGGCGTCCTGCGAGCCGTTGGTGATCCTGTGGCTCGCTTTACGGAAGACCCTCTGCGTATGCTGCGTGGGCTGCAATTTTCTGTGAGAATGGGCTTCAAGATGGAGGTAGAGACGGCAGTAGCTATTCTCAACATGCGAGACAGCCTGAAGACGGTTTCAGGTGAGCGTATTCTGGAGGAATTCAAAAAGGCTTGGCTCAAGGGTCCAGCCGATTCGGGTGACTTTGCGGCGGTCCTGAAGCTGTCGGGTGTCGGTGAGACGCTGTTTGGTAGAGACTTCAAGCCACTGAAAGTGAGTCTCGGGGGGTTGCATGATGAAAGCCGTGTGTTGGGTATGCTGATAGCCTTTTTCCTGCGAGGCGGCAATGTTGCTGCTATGAAGCCGGAAGCGGTTCATGTCAAGTTTCTGGAAGTAGCCCGTAAAGCTGCTTTCAGTTTCGAGATGCCCCATACCTTCATAGGCAATGTAAAGCCTCTGCTGCCAGTTCTGCTGGCAGTTGCCCGTGAGATAGAAGGAGACGGCTTCCGTGGATTCGCGGCTAAAGTCGAGAAGATGATAGCCACGCCACTGACTGCAAAAGAACTTGATGTCACTGGAGAGGAACTTATAGTTGCTCTGGATATCAAGTCGCCCAAGGATGGCAAGCGGATAGGAGAGGCTCAGAGGGCGATGCTGTCGGCTCTGTGGGCTGGAACGCTGGTCAATGAAAAAGAAAAGTTACTGGCGAGCATCCGTCAGTAACTTGTTGCTTGACTTTACTTACCCATTCATAGAATGACACCATAAGGAACACCAAATGACCGAGCTTCGCCAATTCATCGGATACATGGACACCGTTGAGAATATTGTCAAGGAACATGAGCATATCATGAGAAGTGACTACGATACTACGGAAGAATTTCTCCAATGCTCAGTTTACACCCGGGTTGAGGATGTTATGTCCACCCTTGAAGCTTTCAAGTTGGCTCCAACGGGCGGCGACGAGCAATTCACCAACGGGTGGAATCAGGCTATGACGAAGATCCGTGTCTATTCTGACGGCACCCGAGACATGATTCCAATGGAGAAGCCATGAATGACCTCGAAGGTTATAATCTTTACTACGTTATCAACAAGAATCAAAGAGGATTCTCCAAGATCATTGGTGGCATGGTTGTTGACCAGTGTGAATTGCTGAATAAGGAAAATAAGGTATTTGAAAATTACCATCAAGTTGGTGCTTGTTTCTTTCAGATGAAGAGCGAGGCTGAAGAATTTAAGGGTTGGCTGGAAAAGAAGGGACTTCCCAATCTTGAGGTAAGGTGCTACGAAGTTCCTTATGAAGCAGATGTATGAAAGAATATTTCAGTGCCAAAGTAGACGAAGAATTCTCGAATCTCCCCATACTCAG
>Ga0302248_1002070_pt1 | contig 12923 bp, 11 predicted proteins | sample AAG_UR_Leu_MG_FD_193528 | JGI IMG/M metagenome (GOLD analysis project Ga0302248, IMG submission 193528) | Enriched activated sludge microbial communities from anaerobic digester in WTTP, New Holstein, Wisconsin, United States - AAG_UR_Leu | ecosystem: Engineered > Bioreactor > Anaerobic >... | reverse complement strand
GATAGTATCCTGACGACCGTAAGTAAAGTTTGACTCGTTCGCCCACCATTGCCTAGTTACTAATGAGCTTTGCGGCATAATCGCTCCTTTCTTAAAAGCGCCCCAAAATGGAGCGCTCTTTGTTATTTTTTCGCTTGTATCTCTTTGAACCAAGTTTTATAGCTTTCGACTTTCTCGCTGATATACGAGTTGCCTCCGTTCGCATGATAGATGTCATACTCGTGTAGAACATTCTGGTAGTTAATAGGGAGCTTGCCTTCTGTAACTAGCTGATGATCTTCCATAATCATCATGATGATGGAGTTTTTGGCATCGTATCTATCCGCCTTAGAGCTTGCCCTGCGAGCCGTGACGATAGTCGTAATGGTTGCTCCGACTGCGCCTAGAACTCCTGCTAAATCTATGATTATCTTCGCTTCCATCTTTAGCGCCTAATCCTTCCGGCTAGGTCTTTGACCTGATAGCCTGTCAGCTCGTATGAAGTGTTGTCATCTATTGCCATAATCCTCCTTATGCCGTCCTTTTATACATATAACAAGTAATATATGGCTGAAGGTTATTATGTGCTTGGTCGCCACCAGTATTCTCGGTCATACCGCTATTCGTGCTATACTCACTACCTAGCTCACGAAACTGGGTACCAGTGCCTTGGTTTCTCAAGTTACCTCTAACGGTGTGATTATGGCTAGGCATTTCACTAACCGTAAGTTTATGAGTTTTTTCACCGCCAGTTTCTTCGGCTGTATCAAAGTCTGTATCGCTCGTATCCACACCTACTGGCACTCTACCAGCACCCCATGCTACCCATGTTCCCCCTAACGCTGAGGCTACTTTAGCAGGCGTAGAAAGAGTAGCTGACATATAGATAGACCCTACTGGATAAATCATGTTAATGACGGTGCTTTTGTCTAGCTTATTAGCCGTTACAGCCCCATTAAGTATGTTCTGGTTTTGCACTGCTACATTAGCTAGCTTGGCATTAGTTACTGCACCGTCTTCGAGCATTGTCGTTAAAACTGTACCAGTATCCGTAGTGGCTACATAAGCCGAGCCAGTAGTGCCATCGCCATCATTAGTGAGGTCGCTAGTTTTGGTCGGGATATCTGACACCTCTGCTACTACACTTGTGTCAATAGAGATCGTATCGTTTGTGATGTCTATGCCGTTGCCTGCCGTATAGGTTGAGCCACCCCCACCAGTAGCCGAAAGCGTACCGTCTGAGTCAATAGATAAATTGCTGCCCACGATGATACCACCAAGCGTTGTGGTTGTTGCTGGAGGCAGAGTATATGCCGCAGCAGAACTGATTGTGCCGTCAGCAGCAATCGTAATAGTCGAGCCATCTGGTTTGACTTTACCAGCCACAGATGTCGTAGCGATTGGAACGTTGGCATCAGTGCCGTTTGTGATGTCAGCAGTAGTGGTGCCCTGAGCATCGGTGATGGAAATCGTAGCACCGGTGGCGGTCTGCGTTACTGTAGCGACTGGACTGAAGCCATCTTGGCCATTAGCACCGGCAGGACCTTGGATACCTTGAGGACCTTGCTCGCCTTGAATACCCTGGACACCTTGAGGGCCTTGAGGGCCAGTTGCACCAGTAGCACCATCTTGGCCGGCTGGGCCTTGCGGACCTGCTGGACCAGTATCGCCAGTATCGCCCTTAGGACCTTGCGGAATGGCGAAGTCAAAGATAGCAGCTGACGGTGTGCCAGAGTTAGTGACTGATGCACTAGACCCAGCTGGGAGTGTAGTGGTTGTGCCTACTGCTACAGTTGCAGATGCGCCGGCTGGGCCAGGGATACCTTGTATGCCTTGCTCACCTTGTGGGCCTCGCTCTCCTTGAGGCCCTTGGGCACCTTGCAGACCTTGCGGGCCAGTATCGCCCTTTTCTCCTTGAGGGCCTTGAGGGCCAGTTGCACCAGTAGCACCATCTTGGCCGGCTGGGCCTTGCGGACCTGCTGGACCAGTATCGCCAGTATCGCCCTTTTCTCCTTGAGGGCCTTGAGGGCCAGTTGCACCAGTAGCACCATCTTGGCCGGCTGGGCCTTGCAGACCTTGCGGGCCAGTATCGCCCTTTTCTCCTTGAGGGCCTTGAGGGCCAGTTGCACCAGTAGCACCATCTTGGCCGGCTGGGCCTTGCAGACCTTGCGGGCCAGTATCGCCCTTTTCTCCTTGAGGGCCTTGAGGGCCTTGAATCTGTACGCCATCGCCATTTGCTGGGAATGATGTGCCGTTCCAAATATAGAGCTTGCCGTCTGCTTCAACATAGTAGCCTTTGCCGTCGTCGTCTGGACCCAATCCGGTCGGGAGGTTGGCGTAAGTTGCGACTGTGCCATCTACGGAAATGCCAGTACCATCATCGCCCTTATCGCCCTTTTCGCCTTTAGGGATACCGAAGTTTAAGACTGCATTAGAATCAGAGCCAGAGTTATACACGGTGGCTTGTGATCCAGGAGCGAGCGTAGAAGTAGTGCCGACATATACCGTAGCGTTCGTGCCTTTCTCGCCTTGTGGGCCTCTAGGGCCTGTGTCGCCCTTAGCTCCAGTATCTCCCTTGTCGCCTTGAGGGCCTTGTGGGCCTTGTGGGCCTTGTGGTATGCCAAAATTAAGGACGGCATTATATATCGAGCCTGTATTAGTTACTGTTGCATCGTAGCCAACTGGCAGCGTAGTAGTCGAGCCGACAGAAACGGTAGCAGCGTTGCCCTGTGGGCCTTGTGGGCCAGTAGCTCCAGTATCGCCTTTATCTCCCTTGTCGCCTTTTGGGCCGCCAGTATTGCGAAGCCTAAAGTAGTATTTCTTCGCCGTACCATCAATTACGTTCTGTGGGTTAGTAATGGATATTCTCTGCATAATTAGACTCTCAAAGTAGTTACAGGTAGTATCTGGCAAGGGCCATAAACGATGGTCGATTTTACAGTAGCGTTGACTAGCTTTATGTCGTAAACATAATCCCCGAAGTCAATGTCCGTATCGGTTTCGGCTAGGTTTAGCGCAAGATAGCCCTCGTTGTCGTATTCTGCATCAGTTCCAACCGTCCAATCCTTAGCCATTAGAGCATCACCATCGGTCTGGTCGTTGTCTGGCTTAGTCTTGATAGTCATATAGAGCTTGTCGCCAGTCTGGAACGTATAATCCGATTCAATCTGGATAGTCTGCGTATTTTTCTGCGGAATTAGGAGCGGTTGTAAGCCCTGGATATAGGTATCTGCGTCCATGCCTACTCCTTATCTTCAATGCCGAGGCCTTTTACGAACGCATCGGCTTTCTCGTCAATTTTCTTGCGGTCAGCCTCTTTTACGTCGCTGTATTTCTCCATCTGCTTGTAAGCAGCAGCTTTAGCGCCCTTGATATTTGCAAGAATGTCGATAAAATCCGAGCGTTCTTTTTCGCCCATCTTCTTATCGCCTAGAATGTCGTAGCCTAGATCGCAGAGCTTGCCGAGTTTCTTGCCGAACTCCTCGAACTTGTCGCCAAGAGTGCGCTCTTTTGCTTCGATTTCTTCGATGAACATAGGAGTATATCCTACGCACCGCCAATTACTTATATTTTAGCACAATACTATAATGGCTCTAAGTAAGCGAGGATTAAGAATGAGAAACGAAGCACACAAGAAGCGCTATTGGTTCACGCTCGGAGCTTTTGTTGTTGGCATTTTTTTAGCGTTTCTGGTCTTTAGAAGCGCCAATAGCTCTAACTGGGGGATATTTGCCCCTATAATTAGGTTTTTTGGCTGTAGTTTTACTATTGTTCTGTTCGTGCTTGGGCTGCCGCTGATTACATTTTTGGTCGAGCGTAGATTTGTATGCAAAGACGAAATAGAAGCCAAAAATAGAGCTAATTCTACTTCCGATAAGCTCTCCATCTCTGTTAGCTCCTGTAAATTAAAATTGTTATTCAATTGACAATGGCGCTTATTACGGGTATGCTTATGGGTAAGGAAAAGCAACGAATTGATAGATTACTACACCTTATAAGGATGTCGCTCTTGTGCTACAATTCTTGTAAAGCCAGTCGTTAGAAAACAGCCATCTTGCCGATGGTTTTTTTCTGCCTTCTGGCTCTCTTTTTTACCGCACCTAAATAACCTATATTCTGCGGCGCTATATGCCAATATTAACGGCGCTATACACAACCTCCTAGCGCATCCGCATTTATTTAGCCAAGCTGGTATACAAGACTAAGTAAAGAGCTATCGCATATAGAGAGGAAGCCAAGAAAAGAGCTGAAGAAGCGAGGCGGAAAGAGGAAGAAGATAGAAGAATTGCCGAAGCCAATGCTGAACTATGGTCGGAGCGTTGGGAGAGCTACATTAAGCCGTTGCTGAAGTTTATCCTGATTGCTTTATTTATTCTTGTTGCTATTATCTTGATCGTTGGTGGTATAGAGTCGTTTATCTCGACTTTTGGTATCATCGCTTTCTTGCTCGTTATAATAATCATTATCCTATTAGTAACAATCCAGATATAAAAAAATTCACTATCTTCGAAATAGTGAATTTGTGAGGCTTTCGCCAAAACTGATTACTTTTATTGTATCAGAAATTTATAAATCTCTTTTATTGTATCAGAAATTTGTAAATCTGAATAGAGATAAAAAATACCCCCATTTCTGGGGATATTTTTTGTTTGTCTTTGTTTAGGCTGCGAGTGCGCCAGTATCCGACATATAGCTTTGGATAAGTTGTGCTGCACGATCGAGTTTCTGCTGGCGGACTGCTTCGGAGTCGAAAGCGGTAGGCACGTAGGCTTTGCCGATACGCTTTGCTTCTGATTCCTTGATATTTGCGCCTGATAGCAGATAGCCGAGCGTGGTTGCGAGTGCATCTGCCTGATTGTCGTACTCGTTACCGCCGGTTAGATTGACGATTTTATTTATGCCTGGGATATTTGCCGCCACCGTTCCAGCGTTTGGCTTCATGGTTGCGAGCATCTCTAGTTGCTGCTGCGCCGTTAGGGCTTTAGCCTGGTTGGCAGATAGCGCTTTGCCCTCGGTTTTACTCGTTGGGTTCTTTAGCTCCTCAATCTTTGCCGCCTGCTGGTAGAGGTCTGCAAGTTGGCTGTAAGCGTTGATGTCGCCAGCGTTAAGGGCTAGAGTCATAGCCTGTTCGATTCTACCGAGTGGGCTTTGCATGGCTTGTGCTTGTGCGATAGCGTTATTTACCTGCTGCTCCTCGTTCTGATAGCTTGCAAGTGCGTTATCGTAGTCGTTCTGGGCTTGCGATAGGGCTTGTGCGTTAGCCATACGTTCCTGCGCATCTCGTGCTTGTCCGTAGCCGATTTGGCGGTTAGCCTGGTTGGTTAGGTACGTTCCGAGCGTTGTAGTTTCTGGGGCGAGCCTGCTTTGTGTCTTGCCGATTCGGTTGCCGATTTCGATGCCAGATAGCGATTCGTTGTTGAGGCTACTCGTTGCATTATTTACAACATCTGCGGCTTTGCTTGCGATATTCTTAGCGCCCTGTACGATTCCAGCATCTTTAATATTGGATACCTTTTCTTTAATACCTGCTAGCTTGCCCGTTTGGATAGGAGTTTCGCCGTTTGCCTGCGATTGGAACTTTTGCGCCTTTTCGTAAGCTTTCTTGATCGCTTTTTGCTTCATCTTTGGCGATTCTGAAGCCATTTCTACACCTGCTTGAGTAAGAGCGATAACAGGGTTGCGTGAATTGGCTGCTTTTATGCCTTTAATAGCATTATTAGCGTTTTTGCCGAAGTCGCCTTGATTTTGGCCATAGGTATTTCTGTTATATTCCTCTGCTTGCTTCAAGAGGTTGAGTTTGGTTGCGTTCGCCATAGCAGAGCGTAGGTCTTGTACGGTCTTTGCGTTTTGCGCTAAGTTCTCCATTCTTGCGATATGCTCTGCGTTGTCTGGAGCGATTGCGATTAGCTTATTGAGGTCGATATTCTTCGATACATCTACACCGTCAGTAGCTTTTCCGATAGCCGCCTCTGATAGCGTGATTAGCGCTTCACCGTACGCTTGGTCTGTCGTATTCTGGTTGCGGACTCCTTTATCGTATTTCTCATAGCCCTCTTTCTCTAACTCTTTGCCGAGGTCGTATAGGTCTGCTCGCTTGATCGTGCCGTTGTCGGTTGCATATTTCTTCTGCCTTGCATCAAAGAAGCTCTTAATCTTCTTCTGCGCCGCTTCTTCTGCGCCAGATGAAGCGAATACGTCCTCCATCGTAATACCGAGGTTTGTATCGGTTGCGCCGGCATCGTTTAGCGATTTGCGGATTGCTTTTGCGATTTCGCTATCTTTACCAGTCATTTGCTTTGCGTAGTTGTCGATTTCTGCTCTTTCGGTAAAGCCGAGCTTGAGCATATCTTCGATAGCGTTTGGTAAGCCCTCGATGCGGTCGCTAAGGCGAGTCGTGCCGTACTGCTCCATAACTCCGCCAATAGCTTGTCTTTTAAGCTTGTCTGCTTGGATTTGGGCCTTTTGGCGCTGGATTTGGGTATTATAGTCGACTTCTGGCTCTTGCGTTGCGGCTCTCTGCTCTGGAGCGCTTGCGACCGCTCTATTTGCCGTTGTTTCTGCCTCTGGGATATTATTTACGGCCTGCTTGTACTGACGTGCTGGGATAGTAGATTTGCGGTAGTTGGTGGTCATATCCGTAATATCGACCGGCTGCGCTTGAGTTAGCGCGCTTTCGATTGAGATTTTGCGAGTTGGCGCTGCCTGTTCGAGCATTGCTCTTTGTACTCTCGCGCTTAGTTCTGGATCGAGCGATAGTGCATAACCGAAGTTCTCGCTAGTGTATGGGCTTGCCTGGGTCGTGTCTGCCAATTCTTCATAGAGCCTATACATATCTTCTTTGCTCATAATGTCGCCAAAGACTTCACGCATAATTGACTCGTTGTCTGCGCTTGAATAGCGGCCCTTGCCTGCATCGTTTTTGAGCCTATCTCGCATATAGCGTGGCACATCTTCAGTTGTTAAGCCGCCATTGCCAGCTCTGCCGATTTTGCCCATATTGTCGTTGTAGTATTCTTGGCGGTCTAGTAGTGGCAAGTCGCCTCTGCTGGCCATGCCATAAGCTGCGAATGGGTTTGTGTCGTTTGCATAGCTTCTTGCACCACTCTTGATTGCTGCAAGCTCTGGCTCTCTGACTCCAGATGCCTTTAGCGTGTCGAGAATGTCGATACCATCGCCCATATCGCCATTAGCGATAATCTGCTCTAGTGGGCTATCGAACTGCCTTGTAAAGCGTTGCTCTAGCGTTGGCTTTTGTGCTTCTGGTAGGTTTGCATCGGCTCTCTTTACGAAGCTATCAATATATTTGCCTCTGTTCTCGGTTGGTCTGCCGTTTCGGACGTTTACGGTCTGTTCGCCTGCATCTAGGTCAGTAATAGCGATACCACGGCGAGCGCTTGGGGCTTCTGATTCGATTCTCTGCGTTGTTGGTTGGTCTATACGGTTCTTCTGTACGGTCGTTGCTTCTACTGGCTCAATATCCGTTGTAGGAGCGCTGCCAGTACGTCCACGGAACTTGTCTAGCGCTTTGCCGCCTAAGCCCATAGCGCCAGCCATGACACCACCACCGATACCGCCTGCTTTTGCGCCCTCTTTGGCTGCTAGGAGCGCATCTTCGAGGCTTCCGCCGTTAAGATAAGTGCCTAAGCCGCCACCGACTGCGCCTGCTGCTGCGCCGCCTGCAATACCTTTTGCAAGTTGTGCGCCTGCTAGCTTGCCGAGCGCATTAGTGCCTGCCTTGCTTGCGAACTTGCCCATGCCTGCGCCGCCTGCCGAGCCTGCTAGCCCACTTGCTGCGCCTACAATTGCGTTATTTCGTGCGTTTTCCCAGTTAAAGTCGTTTCCCTCACGGCCTGCTCTCTTGTACTCATCACCGATACCAGATAAGCCGCCGCCTGCAATATTAGCTGCGACACCTAGGCCGCCAGGGAGTAGCCCTAATACGGAGTCGATAGTGTTAAGCGCTTGGCCTTTAGCTTCGTTCGTATTGATTTTCGTTACATCGCCATAAGAGCCTAGATTCGCCTTGTTGCTCTCTAGTTTCTGCTGGGTCTGCTTGTTCGTGCCCTTAATCTCGTTCCAAAACTCTTGGCTAGCGTTGCCAGAGTTTGCCGCTTCGGAGTAGCTGTTAAAGCCATATTTCTTAGCGATTTCGTTACGGCGCTTGCTATCGTCCTTTTGTGCGCTCTTTAGGCCAATCTTCTGCGCCGTGTCGCCAACTGCGCCGACAACGGTTTTCCCGATGTTATTAGCCGTGTTGAGAATATCCGAGCCACGCTCTTTTAAGCCACCGATAAGGCCAGATAGGGCGCTCTCAAGCGTTGTTTTCTGCTTCTGATTCTGCGCTGCCTGCAAGCCTGCTTGCTTCTGCTGTAGATTCTGAGCAGAGTTCTGTAGGCTCTGGCGCTGTCGCCTTGCCCAATCATCGTAGCTTGTTTCTTTATATAGTGCCATCTTCGCTCCTTACCATAGATAGTCGTATTTATTGCTAACAGGAGTTCTGCGGTTAAACGCTGCCACCGTGTCCGAGCCGACACCCGTAGTAGATACACCGTTGTTCCAAATGTCGTTCCAGTTGTTCCAGTTTGCGCCGTTTGCGCCTGTTTCTTCGAGGAAGCGACCTGCGCTAACTTTCTGGCCGTTCTTGTAGTATTCTGCTTCGCCATATGGGTTTTGCATGACTTGATAGCCACCGCCAAAATCCCACGTCTTGAGGCCGCCTGATCTAGAATTATTAGCAGCATTAAGATATTGAGCGTATGCTGCTTGCTGCGCTCTCTGTTGTGCCATCTGCTCGTTAAACTGGCGCTGCTTTTCTGCCATTTCAGCCTGCCATTGCCTGCGAGCTTCTTCTGCCTGTACTGCGGCATCATAGCGTTGCATACCGTAGCGAGTAGCCTCATCGTTAAGACCTGCAAGGGTCTGCTCAAGGGATAGCCTGTTCTGGTTGGCTTGCGACTCTGCGCTAGATAGGTCGTTGGCCTGGTTGGTCTGCATCTGCGTTACGGCTGGCACAAAGGCCTGCTGGTAGTATTTCTTATTAGCGATTTCTGATTTACCGCCGAAAGAGCCACCGTTACGGCTTGCTGCCATGCTAGAGGCTTGCGCTTGCCAGTTACGCTGGTTGTCTAAACTCTTGCCCTGTTGCGCATATTGAGCGTTTATACGCTGCTTCTGCGCATCAAGATCGCCAGATATAGCATTTATCTGGTCGTTTAGAGCTTTTCGGCTGTTGTCGTAGCTTTTGCTAGTTTCAGCCAAAATCTGCTCGAGATTCGCCATATTGCGTTTTCTCACGCAACGCCAAAATTACTTTAATTATAGCACGAGCCGTTAAGTGTTTGGCTGGCGCATAAAGTCTATATGGAGCGTGAATGTCTGCGAATTGACGAGTGGGCTAGTAGCATCTGTCAAATTGTTTACGTAGTATACTATTACGAGCTTGCCCTTTTTACAGGTTAAGTATGCAAAATAGCTTATATGTTTGCCGTTCTTATAGGCATTGATATAGAAAAAATACTGACAGGCTAGATACTGCTTTGGGCCTGAAGTACCCGTATATTCGATTCTGAACCTTGCCCACGCTTGATCGGGAATATCTACAGGGATTTCGATAGTCCCTTCATAGTTGCACTCCTTGCCAGGTATAGTGGCCGTAACAGTCGTGCTGCCGACTCTTGCGATAGTCATAAAGTCGCTATTATAGATGAATCTCTTTACTCTTGCCATTATCCGTAAACCCTAAAATGTACCGTGTCGTTATAGTTTGGCATACCTGTTCTAGTTGCCCCTACGTTGATAGCGATAGCCATTTTGCCATCGCCTTGTGCGCCTGCGACATTATACGTAGCATATGGCGCATTTCTAAGACCGTAGCCAGTTTCGTAAAACATGGTATTAGATTGCAAAATAGTTCTATTAGTTTGCGCCGTAGTTTTCCACATCATTACCATAGGCGCTAGTGGCTCTTGATAGTAGAGCGATATATCGGACGCCCTGCCCTCAATCTCGATATAGCCAGTTTTGCCAATAGTTTGCGCTAAGCCTGTTTGTTCGCCTGGAGTGTATGGGTTATCCATTCTTCTAGGTTGAACAGCGCCGGCGGCCAATAGTGGGCTATATTCGTTGTCTGTATCGAATAATAGCGCCGTGTTGGATTGCGCCGTTGGCTTGCAGTCGCCAGTCCACGATATAGGAGCGAAGCCGTATATCTTCATATAGTATTTTGTGCCAGCGCTGCCGCCTGCATCTATATACAGGTTCGTTTCGTCTGATTCTATTTTTACTCTGTCATCGCAGAGCGAGCGAGTTATCTCGAAGTCCTCGGTAGTGCTATACGAGCCGAATATTAGCGGCGTAAAGCCTAAATTGTGCGCAAAAGAGGTTGGGCTAGTGCCTTTCGTAAACTCTACATACTTGTAGTAGATAATCATATCGAACGGATAGTCCGAGTTCGCTATAAAGTGGGTTGGGTATTGCATTAGTCTATCTCGTTAATGACATCGAAGCCGCTCTTTGTGATCCAGACACCAGGGCGGCCGTCTTTAGGCGCTTGGCCTATCAAGATACGAGGCATACCGCCATCATCGTAGATAAGCAAGCCGTAACGGTTATTCGGTAACTTGCCGAACATAACTTGATTGTTTCCGCCTTTTTGGACGGTCTTAGTAAAGGCCTCGGCATCGAGTTGCATAAAGTTTTGGTTAATCTGTTGTAATGCCGCCTTAGTGCTTTGTGTGCTTGTAATTGGAGTGAATCTATTAGGCATTTTGCCCCTCCTATCTTATTCTTTGCGTTTGAATCGTTAGAGTGTGCGAACGGAAGATAACCGGCTCGAACGCTGCGATATGTTGGTAGCGAATCTGACAACGGTAGAACTCGCCGTTTACTTTAGGGGTCGTGGTATGCACGGTCGGAATGGCTGGCACTCCATAATCGCTAGGGTTATCCCATACGTAGTTGGTATTGATTGCAATTTGGCGCTGTAGGTCGATACTGAACGCATATTTTACTTGATCGCTGAAGTCTTGCGAATATCCGCACTCTACCGTATATGCTCGCTCGGTCGTTGCGAACTCTGGTCGCCACTTGGTAATTCTCTTGAGCTGGCTAGTCGTGCCGTAGTGCTGGTAAGCCGTTTCGAGATTGAACGCAATAGGCTGGCCGAGATTGCTATAATCGCCATCTTCGTTGGTCATAATCAACCCGATACGGCTATGGCCGCACAGGAAGCGCCCAGAAGCGTTTTGACGAGCCGAAGTAGCACCGACATAGGTATTAGAGTCAAACGACTCCCAGACACGCAAATTGATATTGTAAACGAAGCACGAGTTAAGCTCGGTATTATTGTTGCTAAAGAATACGTATAGCCTGTTCTTGTAGAGGTCTAGGCGGATAGTTTCCTTGTTTGGGATAGCATCGTAAGCGTTCTGGATAGTGTTTTGAGTTAGCGACTGTTCGCTAGAGCCATCGAAAATATAAATGCCGTTATCGTTAGCGTAGTAAGCGTAGTTAAGGTCGCAGACGACTGATTCTTGGCTAAACGTGCCGCCTTGAGCGTTGGAAGCCTGTTGAGTCCATGAGTCGGCGCTTTGCATATACATTAGGTACTTATTGCGCCTTGTCTGGAAGTAAAGCACACCGGCTAGATTGAACATGGCCGTTAGGGGGTCGCCAGTCTTAATGGCTGGGAAGTTCTGGTAAAAATCTACGTTGAACTTGTCGTAGCTTGAGATGGTCTGCGGAGTTGTATCGACAATAGTAACCGTTACATCGCCGCCGCTAATAGTCGTGATTTCTGCCGTTCCAGTTCCTTGCCCCGTAATCCAGTCGCCTATTGCGAAGCCACTAGGAGTAATTGTGCTGCTGTTGATCGTGAGAGTGTCGCCAACGTTGCCGCTAATAGTAGCTGTTGTGCTAAATGCTGGGCTTTTTGCGTAAGTGTAGCCATAAGGATACGTCCATACCGCCTCTGTATCAGGCTCGGAAGCGAAGTAAAGCAAGTTGTCGCTAGGGCCGTTCATGATATTAGTAGGAGTTATGCCTAAATCCGTGCCAGTAGCGAGGTCTAGCGTATCAATCTTAGTGTCTGTCCAGTTGCCGTTATCTGGGTCGAGCAAGCGAGGACTCTCTTTGCCGTCTGCATAGCGAATCTGGTTGAGATTCTGGCTAAAGCGTACCGTGCCTGCGCCAGTTGGTAGCGTTCGTATAGCCGTCATCGTGCCATTTGCTGCCATGCGGTATAAAATGCCATTCTGCGTGAATAAGACGGTTTTAGCGCCATCTATATTAGCCTCGAAGATAGAATCAATGCCGCCGGCCGTGCAAGTCAGTAACGAGCCTGCTAGTGCGCCCGAGTTTGCGGATATATAGGTATCGTTCGCCGTACTAGAGGCGGAGTTTGCTTGTGCTGTCGTTGTAATCGTTACAACATCGCCGTCCGTAATATCTGGCGCTGCGTTGAATAGAATATCGTAGGAGTCGTCCGTAGTTTCTAGGTCGCTAGGGTTGATACAACTCGTATCCGCTAGCTCATCGTTGATATAGAGTGATAGTTTCGCAATAGGGGCTTTTGTGGCATCGCCAACGAGCTTTGCGCTAAGCCTAAAACCGCAAATACGTGCATCTGCCGTTGCCGTGTATGTGTATGCGCTAGAAATGGTCGCTAGGCTTGCTGTAGCGCCCGTAGTTGCGCCGTTTGCCGTTAAGCCGATAATATTAGCGCTCAATGCTTTTAAGCCTGTTCTAGTGCCATATTCGCCCACTCTATCAAAACGAGCATCTTGCGCTAAGCGTACTTCGTCCGTTCCCATCATGTCATTAGGCTTGTAGGTTGCGACACCTTTTGCGAAGTTGGTTGTAGCTGGAGCGCTTTTGCGTGTTCCGATATTCGGCACTCTTTTGCCTGTAAAATTAGATTTAATAGCCATATTAGCGCCAGTTCCTTA
>Ga0302248_1002057_pt1 | contig 12997 bp, 5 predicted proteins | sample AAG_UR_Leu_MG_FD_193528 | JGI IMG/M metagenome (GOLD analysis project Ga0302248, IMG submission 193528) | Enriched activated sludge microbial communities from anaerobic digester in WTTP, New Holstein, Wisconsin, United States - AAG_UR_Leu | ecosystem: Engineered > Bioreactor > Anaerobic >... | reverse complement strand
CCTCCGGGGTAGCCCCGGTGGCCAAGATGCTCCGCCGGGGGATAGATGTCGCCCTGGGTACCGACGGTTGTGCCAGCAACAACAACCTGGATATGTTTCAGGAAATGGATTCGGCGGCCAAACTGGCCAAGGTCACCGCCTTGGATCCGACCCTCCTGCCCGCCCCGGAGGTGGTGCGCATGGCAACCCGCAACGGAGCACTGGCCCTGGGGATGGAGAACATGGGCGTCCTGGCCCCGGGAAAAAAGGCCGACGTCATCCTCATCAACACCCGTAAACCGCATTTGACCCCTCTCTACAACGAATATTCCCATCTGGTTTACGCCGTCGGCGGGGCGGATGTAGAGACGGTGATCATCGACGGGAAAATGGTCATGGAGAACCGCAGGCTCCTCAACATCGACGAAGAGGAGGCCATGTCCAGAGTCAATGAACTGGCCGTGAAAATCGGCGGCGGCATGAAAAGGTCCTGAGGCGGAATTGTGAAGAGTTGCGGCGCTCCCTTAGACATCCTGATCAAAGGCGGGAAACTGCTCACTTTATCCCCGGAAAAGGAGATTTGGGATAATCCCCTGATCGGCATTCGGGACGGCAGGGTCATCTTCATCGAAGAGGCCCATGCCCCCCTGGCCAGTCTATACAACCCGGCGGAAACCATTGACGCCACCGGATGTCTTGTCCTTCCGGGACTGGTCAACACCCATACCCATGTGCCCATGGTGTGCTTCCGCGGCCTCGCCGACGATCTGCCCCTCATGGAATGGCTCGAAGACCATATTTTCCCCGTGGAAAGAAAATACATCCGCCGGGAAACGGTACGGGCGGGGGCGTTGCTCGGTATTGCCGAAATGATCCTTTCTGGGACCACCACCTTTTGCGACGGTTATTTCTATGAAAGCACCATTGCCGGCGCCGCCCGGGAAGCGGGCATTCGCTGTGTGGCCGGGATGGGGATCTTCGATGCGGACATCGGGAAGGTCACTCCGGAGGAGATTGCCGGTCATGTCCGGGCCGCCGAGAAGTTTCTCGGCAAATGGGCCGATGGGGGTTCGATGTTGATCCCGGCGCTTTTCTGCCATGCCCCCTATACCTGCTCCCCGGAGACAATCCGGTCGGTAAAGGAAACGGCCCGACGTCATGGGGCCCCCTTCCTCATCCATGTGGCGGAAACGGCAACAGAAAAAGACATCATCATGAAGCTATACGGCAACGGACCGGTGGCCCATCTGGCCTCTCTCGGGGTGCTCGACGAACGCACCGTCGCCATCCACTGTAACTGGCTCGACAATGAGGATATCCATTGTCTGGCGTCAAAGGGAGTCAAGGTTTCCCATAATCCCCAAAGCAACATGAAACTGGCCACCGGAATCGGCCCCATCCCCGCCCTACTGGCCGCCGGGGTGGATGTCGGCCTGGGAACCGACGGCTGCGCGAGCAACAACGATCACGACATGTTCGGGGAGATGGATACGGCCGCAAAACTGCACAAGGTTTTCCATCTCGACCCCTCCCTCCTGGATGCCAGAAAAGTACTGCAAATGGCCACCAGAGACGGGGCGAAGGTCTTGGGGCTCGACGACATCATCGGTTCCATCGCGGTGGGCAAGGCGGCGGACATCATCGTCGTCGAGACGGCAAAGCCCCATCTTACCCCCATGTACAACCCCTATTCCCACCTCGTTTACGCTGCCTCCGGGGCCGATGTGCGTACCAGCATCATCAACGGGCGGCTCGTAATGAAAGACCGCCGCCTGTTGACCATCGATCAGGAAGCGGCCATGGACGCCGTGGAGGCGATCGCGGCGGAAATACTTCAAGACACCCCAACCCTGGCAAGGAGAAAGAAATGAAAAGATTGTTTCTGGCGGCCATAACAGTGCTTTCGGTGTACCTCTTCAGTGCCGGGACGTTATGCTCCGCCCCAGTGGAGGCAACCTTCTATCCACAAGCCGCCCAGGTGCGGGAGGTCAAGAAGGTTTCCCTGAAGAAAGTCGACGCCCTCACCCAGCAGGCGATACTCATCATCCCCGGTCAGGCCGATCCCGATACCCTGACGACGAAGATTACCTCCCCCACCTCACTGACCGTTGTGGATCAGCGCTGGCGTCAGATTGTCCGACAGGATGAGGACACGGTCCAGCCGTTGAAGAAAAAACTGACCGAACTGAAAAAAGAACAGCAACGCCTCCAGGGGGATATCAAGGCGGTGGAGACCCAGATCCAGTTTTGGCAGCTACAGACCAAGGCCAAGGTGAAGACGGTGAACGATGCGGGCAATTTTTCCACCGCCATCGGCAGAAACATCAAAAAGATGGTGCAGGAAAAGTTGGCCCTGGAAACGCCGCTGGAGGAGGTGACCAAGAAGATCAAGGAATTGCAGGAGGCACTGAATGCCATCGCAGGAAAAAAGGAAACTTCCTGGGAGGTAACGATTTATCTGGCCGGTCCCCCTGCCGCCGAAGCCACCCTGACTTACAGCTACACCCTGACCGGTTGCGGCTGGTCGTCATTGTACCGTCTCGAGGCCCAGCCGCTCAGCAAACGCATCCGTTTCACCTGGGATGCGGAAATCTGGCAAAGTTCCGGACAGGACTGGCGTAACGTCAACATTCGCCTGGCCACGCTCCAACCCAGGACACAGATCGCCCCTCCGGATATTCCTCCCTGGATCATCAAGCCGCGGGAAAGATTTTTATACCGGGAACAGAAAAGCGCCCGTGCCACACCCATGATGCGGGAAGCGGCCGGTGCATCCGATGACGAGGCGAGTGGCGTTGCCGTGCCCGTATTGAATCGTGAGAGCACCTTCCACGTTTGGGAGGTCGGCAAGCGCTCCCTCGGCGCCGGTCAACGACTTCGCACGGCGGTCCGCGAAGAGGTGTGGCCGGTGGAGTTCATTTACCTGGCCAGGCCGTCGCAGGGCGAACAGGCCTTTGTGAGGGGAAATGTCCAATTTCAAGAAGACAAGGAGATCCCGGAAGGAACGGCCTCTTTCCTCATCGACGGCGCCCTGGTGGGCAAACGCCCCTTTTCCTTCAGCGGCCGGGAAGCCACCGTCTATTTCGGGATCGATCCCCTAATCAGGGCCGCCTCGCTTCTTACCGCCAAGGCCTCGGGGGAAAAGACCCTCTTTGCCGACAAGCAGACACACCGTTGGGAATGGCGCATCGATATCAGCAACGGCCGTAATCATCCCGTCCAGATACGGCTTGAGGAACCGCTTCCCCAGGCTCGGGACGAACGGATTCAACTGACCTTGAAGAGCGATCCCGAGGCATCGGAGAAGGCTGTGCATAATCTGATTTGGAACATCGAGGTGCCGGCGGGGGGAAAGAAGCAAGTGCTCAACAGCGTCACCCTCGAAGCCCCGAAGAACCTTCCTCTCGATCTGGGCTGGCGCCGCTGATGGGGAAAGACACGGCAGAAACGTCATTCCCCGTCCGGGGGGGGTAACGCCGATCTGCCGGCGACGCCGAAGCTCCCGTACTTCCGGCTTTATCGGCTCAGATGAGCGGCTGGTCGCCGTTGAGACGTTCATAGATGCGGATGTAGGCGGCGATCATGTTGCCCAGGTCGTATCGCTCCCGGGCCTGTTTCATGATCCGCCGGAGTTGGACTTCCCGAACCTGCGCAGGTTTGCGATGAAAGCGCACGCTTTTCTGCAGGGCATACCAGAGGCCCCCGCGGTCGTAGTCCCGGAAGAGAAATCCGTTGCCCACATCCTGGGGAGCACCGTCTTCTTTCAGCCTCAACTCCATGATCTTGTCGTGGTAACCGCCGGTGTCCCGGTTGGTTGCCGTGGCCCCGAAGAGGTTGCCCACCTGATCTATCTGACCGCAGGGCTCATAGAGAGAGGCCCCGAAGACGTCGCTGGCCGCCGCATACCCCAGCATGGAAAGCCCTTCGGAAAAGGGCGCATAGGCAATACGGCCCCCGGAGGCGTAAGCGATTCTCCCCAGTATATCCACATGGGTGCGGTCATTTCCCACCCCGTCGCCGACGATGGCGATCTGCACGTCCGGATGGACATTCACAAACTCCTGGGCTATCTCTTCCAGCAGTTCCACCCCCTTTTGCAGGGGGTCGAGGCGTGAGGGCCAGTATAGAAGAATCGCCTCCGGATCGATGTTCAGCCCCAGGCGACGCTGGAACTCTTGGCGGTTTTCCGCCTTGGCGGCGACGATATCATCGTTACATCCATACGACCGGACCAGATAGGGACAATTTTCCGGATACATGTTCGACGCCGGGGCGTTGATGATGGCCCGGGCCGCATCATGATAGTATTTCGCCTTGACCTCCTGGCGCACGCTGGGGGGGATGATCGGCCGGTCCAAGAAGTAGTCGTCCACCACTTCCTTGAGGAATCTTTCGCCGACGAAATTTATGATGGTGGCGTTCTTGATGGCCGTCGCCTGGCAATCCAGACATTCCCTTCCCTGATCATGGGACAGATAAAGATGTTCGGCAAAATTATGCCAATTCACACCGGTAAGATACTCCAGAGGCAGGTGCGCCGTAAAGACATTATGCACCGTATGGAGGATGGGCAGACCGGTCTCCTTGGCATAGGCGGTGATGGCGCCGCCCGCCATCCAGTCGTGGCTGTGAATGATGAGCTTTCCCTGGTGCTGGGCCCGGACGGTTTTGATGACGTTGTTGATGATCTCCCGCTGAAATTCCGCGGCCGTCAGCACGGGATTCCCCGCATAGGCGCTCAAGCTGTCGGCAAAGACCGCCGAGCTGACCAGATGGATGCGCTTGGGATCCAAACGGTAGCGTTGCTCCCGCCATTCCCATTCATCCAGATTGCTCTCCCTTTGAAAGCGGCGCTTGAGGTTCAAGGTCACCAGGTGGACGTGAATGCCACGTTCCACCATCCCCTCGCATAGAGCCGATACCACCTCTCCCTGGCCGCCGCTTTTCCCGGAGATATACTTAGCGAGCTCCCCCATCTCTTCCGGTAAAGGCCCGGTTTCGGGAGTGATGATGAGCACCGCCGTACGTTCCTTCCGTTTGATTATTTCGAACCGCTGGAGATCGCTTTGCAATTGATCTATCTTTCTGGTCAGGATGTAGGTGGGCTGGGATATGGATCCTCCGTAGGGGTTGAAATAGGAATGGACGGCATGATCCTCGCCGATCCGCTCATGGAGAAAATAGACGTGATCGGAGGTGGTCAGATGACGCCAGCGCGTCAACAGCTCCGCTCCGGCCCGGCGGGCATCGGCTTCCATGGCTTCTATGTCCCGAAACAATTCGTACTGCGTCATATTGCCCAGCCACCCGAAGGTATCACGGGTGGCATCCGCCCAGGAGGAGGTGGACAGTCCGTCGATGTCCACCTCCGGACAGGCGACATGCTGAAAATGGTCGGCGATCTCCGTGGGATTGGCCAAGACTATGGAAGGATAATGACGCAACGCCTCGGGAAGGCCGCGCCAGAAGGCGAATATACCCTTGTCCTCCCATATGTGCTCGCCGATGTGTTCGTAGTCGAAACCCAACAGCACCGCCTCTCCGTCAATCCGGGCAATGTAGGAGGCATACAGCTCCGGAGAGAGGGGACGATGTGGGAAGCGGAAGGCGATGTCGTCGCTTAGTTCCCGATGTCTGGGCAACACCAGGAGACCGGGCAGCCCCCGGGCTCTGAAGACGGCATGGGGGGATATAGGGGCTCCGTCGATATTATACATATCGTCCCTCTTTTCGCAAAGGATCGAACGATAGCCCATATCCGCCACCACTGCCGCGATGTTGTTGTTGTACATCAGCTCCGTATTCCGGAAAGCGGAAGGGAAAAACCCGAAAAGACGACGGATTTTATCTCGGTGCAGGGAGACCTGATCGCGGAATTCCCTCTTTGACGGGTCCTGAAAGAGACTGGTGAGGGAATGATAGTAGGTCTCGTCCAGGAATTCTATCTGTCCCCGCTCCCTACCGGCGTCGGCAAGACCCTGCAAGGCGGAGATGACCTGCGGCCGGTAATTCTCCGCCTGTTCGAGGAAAACGCCGGACATGCTCATGGTGATCTTGAATTCCGGATGGGCCTGAAGAAGTTCTGTAAAAAGGTAGGTAGCCGGAAGGTAGCACTTATCCGCCACCTTGTTGAAAATTTCCCGATTCTTCTCCTCCCAGAAGAACTTGTCCCGTTCCGGGTGGAGCCGGAACGGCTGGTGGAGTTGAAAATAGATGGTCAGCAGCGGCATGGCGGCACTATGTTCGTTTTGTCGATCGGCGCCGTTTCTCCCGTATTTCCGTGTGTTGGAACAGCGTTGCCGGAACGCTGAAGGCGTCTTGTGGTCAATTGATACCTGATTCCGGTGCAAAAAGTCAACACCATCTCGGACGTGCCGTTGACAGAAAGCGGGTGGTATGAAATACAGCGGGCATGAAAAACACCGATGTTCAAGAACCTCTTCGAAACCCGGCGATACGGATCCCTCGCCGTCCCTCCACTTCATATCCCCCGGAGTTGCCCATAACGGCCCGTAAAGACGAGATTGCGGACCTGTTGCGCCGCCACCAGGTGGTCGTCGTCACCGGCGAGACCGGTTCCGGTAAATCCACCCAACTTCCCAAAATATGTCTCGACGCGGGTCGGGGAAGCCACGGGATGATTGGCTGCACTCAGCCGCGCCGCCTGGCCGCGGTAACCGTCGCCCGGCGCGTGGCGGAAGAACTGGGAGAGGAGATCGGCATGTCGGTGGCCTACAAGATCCGCTTCGACGAAAGAAGCGGCGACCGATCCTGCATAAAATTCATGACCGACGGGGTGCTGCTCATGGAGGCCCAGCGGGACCGTTTCCTGCGGCGTTATGACACCCTCATCGTCGACGAGGCCCATGAACGGACCTTGAATATCGATTTTATCATCGGCCTCCTGCGGTCCATCCTTCCCCGGCGCCGTGATCTTAAAGTGATCATCACCTCGGCCACTTTGGAAACCGAAAGGTTTTCCCAGGCCTTCCATAATGCCCCCGTCATCCATATCTCCGGCCGTCTTTACCCCGTGGAGATTCGCTGGCAGCCCCTGGCCGCGGAAGACGAAGGTGAAGGTCCGCCGTCCTACGTCGAGGGAGCGGCAGCGGCCGTCGCCGACCTCGACCGGAACCATCATCACGGAGATTCGGGAGATATCCTGATCTTCATGCCCACCGAACAAGACATCCGTGAAACCTGTGAGCTCCTCGGCGGTCGGTTCCAGGAAGGAAAAACCGTTCTTCCCCTTTTTTCCCGCCTGTCCGCCGGAGAACAGCAGCGTGTCTTTCAACCTTCATCCCGGCAAAAGATCGTGGTCGCCACCAATGTGGCGGAAACATCCCTGACGATTCCCAATATCCGCTATGTGATCGATACAGGGCTGGCCCGTGTCGCCCAATACAATCCCCGCACACGTTCCACAGCCTTGCCGGTGGTTCCCGTTTCCCGAAGCAGCGCCGATCAGAGGATGGGACGCTGCGGCCGGGTTCGGGATGGGGTATGCATCCGCCTGTACGACCGGGAAGACTATCTTTCCCGTCCCCTCTTCACCCCCCCGGAAATTGTCCGCGCCAATCTGGCAGCGGTAGTCTTGCGAATGCTCTATCTCAATATCGGCGATGTTTTTTCCTTCCCCTTTCTCGATCCCCCGGCGAAGCGGCAACTGAAGGATGCCCTTGATATTCTAAGGGAACTGGGCGCCATATCGCGCGTGGGAAATCCGGAACTTACGGCCACCGGGCGCTTTATGGCCCTCCTGCCGGTAGACCCCCGCTTCGCCCGTATGCTGATCGCCGCCGCGGAAAGTGGCTGCCTGGAGGAAATGCTGGTCATTGCTGCGGCGCTCAGTATCTTAGATCCACGGGAAAGACCTCAGGACAAGCTGGCCGAGGCGGAACGGATGCACGTCCGTTTCCAGGACCCCTCTTCGGATTTCGTCGGCATCCTCAAGCTCTGGCAGGCCCTGCACAGGGAGGTAGAAGGCGGTCCTACCGGTGGTCGCCTGAGAAAATTCTGTCGCATCCATTACCTGTCCTGGCGTCGCATGCGGGAATGGCAGGATCTTCACCGCCAGTTAAAGGGTATCATCCGAGAAGCCCTGCCGGATCCGGCCGCCGCCAAAGGTACTTCCGATTCCGAGACTGCGGCCTTGTATCTTCCCCAGCCCGTATCCTCCAGGGACAACGTAGGTAAAGCCCACCGGGAGGATCCCTATGCGGGCCTGCACAAGGCGATTCTCAGCGGTTTTCTTTCCGGCATCGCCACGAAGAACGAGAGAAATCTCTATCGCGCCCCGAAAGGAAAAACGGCCATGATTTTCCCCGGCTCCGGTTTGTTCCGTCGGGGCGGAACATGGATCGTCGCCGCGGAATGGGTGGAAACAACACGCCTTTATGCCCGCACCGTGGCCTCCATCGAGCCGGAATGGATTGTCGAAGTTGCCGGAGAACTCTGCAGTTTCGCTTATAGCGACCCCTTCTGGAACCGCGAACGGGGAGAAGTACAGGCCTGGGAACAAATATCTCTTTATGGGCTGGTGATTATCCCCCGGCGTACCGTATCCTATGGAAAGATCGCCCCCGACGTTGCCATGGAGATCTTTTTACGCGAGGGGATCATGACCGGAGAACTCAAGGGGGAATATCCTTTCCTTATCCACAACCGCGAGGTAATCGAAAGGGTGCGCTGCCTGGAGGACAAAGTTCGGGCCCCGGGAATTTTCTTCGACGAAGAGCGCGTCTTTGACTTCTACCGAAAAAGATTGCCGCAACTGTCCTCGGAACGGGCCCTCCGCCACCATATCCGCCGTCAGGGCGATGATGCGTTCCTTTTCATGAAGAACGAAGACATCCTGACCAGGGCTCCCGAACCGGAGTTGCTGACGTCTTGGCCCGACGAGGCATCGGTGCTGGGAATCAACGTTCCCCTAACCTACAATTTCCATCCGGGAAAAGACGACGATGGGATCACCGCCCGGATTCCCTTCACCCTCCTCGCCTCCCCTGATTGTTTCCATCTGGAAACCGCTGTGCCGGGGCTGCTCCGGAAAAAGTTGCACGAATTGCTGCGACGTCTTCCCAAAGCTTACCGCCGCCTCCTTCCAGCCGGAATGGAAACGGCGGAGACGTTGCTTCGCCATCTCCCGAAAGTTCAGGCGCAGGCGTCATTGTCGGAAGCCCTCACCATGGTCATTCTGAATAACTACGGCGTTACGATTCCACCCACCGCCTGGCCTTTGGCGGAATTGCCGGATTTCCTGAAAATGCGCTTCGTCGTCACCGACGAAAATGGCCGGGAATTGGAAAACAGCCGCGATCTGGGAGGATTGCACACCCGCTTTCACGCGCAGGCGATTGATGATTACCTGGAACAGGCACGCCGTCAATGGGAAATCGCCGTGGTAGAACAAGGGGATTTCCCAGAGCTGCCGGATGCGGTACCGTTGGGCGAAGGGGGTATGACCGTGGCATGGGCCTATCCGGCTCTGAAGGTCGAGGCAGGCGCAGTGAGCATGCGGCTTTTCCAGGAAAGGGACATGGCGGAAAAGAGCCACCGCCAAGGAGTTGCCGCCCTTTTTGAAAGGCATTTTTCCACAGAGCTTAAATATCTGCGGAAAGCCCTTCTTCCGGAAGGAAAAATGAAGCTCCATGCCGAACGCTTCAGCGGCGTCAAACAATTTCAGAAACGGGCATACGATAAGGTAATACATGATTTATTCGCTGTAAATATTCGTAATAGAAACTCATTTTACACACATGCCGATAATGTGAAACCCCTTATTCTTCCCCGTGGCCAGGAAATTATGCAACTGGCTGCCCCTGTTTTGTCAGCCCACTTCGAAACATCGGAGGTCATAAAGCGTCTGGAAAACCGCCATCGCCGGGAGAAGCCGGCACAGGAGTATCTGCAATTGCTGACGAGAGAACTGAAAGAGCTTCTCCCCGAAGACTTTCTGGTAAGATATCCGGAAAGAATTTATGACCATTTGCGCCGATATCTGCGTGGTTTGGCCATCCGGGCGGAACGAGGCATGTTCGATATCGCCCGGGCCTTTTCCAAAACTGCGGAAATCAATTACTACCGTGATCAGTGGAAGCGTATCGTCGGTGCTGCCGACCGGATCATTTCCTCTAAAGGCCTGGAGGAACATGAAGAATTTCGCTGGTTGCTGGAAGAATACAAGATTTCCATTTTCGCTCAGGAGTTGAAAACCAGCACCCCTGTATCGCCCAAGCGTCTCGAGAAGAAATTGGAGACGCTCCGAGATATGCTGAGCTCTTAAAAAGAAGTGGCTACCGAGACACAAGATATGATATTGAGAAACCCAGCGAGATAACTCCGGAGATGCATGCATCCATTTATCCTCTTTGAAAACATTTACATCGGCGTAAGCGTCTGATGGAGACATCATTACCCGAGGCTTGCCAATGGGGTAAGCCTTTCGACGATTTTCTCCATAGATTGATCATGAATATTCGAAAGAAACGAGACGATGGCAACACCTCTCTTATCCAGGCTTAGTTTGCAGGGCAGAGACCTTCAGTACAAACTGGTGATTATCCAGGGTTTGGTTTTTGTCCTTCCGTTTTGTCTTTTAACCTACATGCTCTATATCAAGGAGGCCTTCCGCGATGTAGAGCACGTTCTGGCTTATCTCCTCCTTCTCTTCGTCGTCCTCGCCGGCATAATCACCTTGAGGCAGATCTTCGATCGCATTTTAAGGATAGCCGCCCAGGCGCAAAGGGCAGCCGCCGGTGACATTGCCTCCTTTCCGGTCGAAAATCTGGCCGACACGGAGGATTTGAAGGAGATTTCCGCCTCCTTTAAAATCCTTCTCGACAAGTTTCAGGAGGTGGGAAAGGAACTGACAAAAAAGACGAACGATTTGCTCGCCATCAAGGAAATATCTGATATTGCAAACGAATATCTACATCTGGACAGGATTCTGCAGTCTCTGTGCGAAAAATCCCTTTATACCACCAACGCCGCCGTGGCCACGATTTATTATATAGAGAACGATCATCCCCTGAAGGTCATACCATCGCCCAATGCCGACAAGACCGACGATTTCGTCAAATATTCCTATGAGATGGAATGCAGGGCAAGGCTTACCTTTCTGGACATGAAACCCACGATCCCTCCCTCTCAGCCCGGGAACATCTCCACGATTTCCATGCCGGTGATTGATCGCGAAGACCTGAAGGCGGTCATTATCATCCTGCGGAAGGAAACACAGCCGCCCTTCCAGGAAGATGATCTTCAGTCCCTGGCCGTCATGTTCAACACCGTAAATTCCGCACTCCAAAATGCCGTACTGCACCGGCGCATAGAGGAACAATACCTCATCATCAAGGAAAAAAGTGAATCTCTCCAAAGGGAAATAGAAGAGAGAAAAGCCATGGAAGCCTCACTGCGCCAAACTGAGGAAAACTGGCGTCGCTACGCCTTCATCGTCAACACGGCGAAGGAATTCATGACCCTCATCAACAGGGATTACCGCTATGAAACGGTAAGTCATTCATATTGCCTCGCCCATAACAAAGTCCCGGAGGATTTGGTCGGAAAGACCGTCGGGGAAATATGGGGCACCGAAGGCGAGGAGATCATCAAGAAACATCTGGACAGATGCTTTTCGGGTCAGGAGGTCTACTATCAGGAAATTTTCGAATTCGACAAAGGGGGCAAACGTCACTACGACGTCAGCTATTATCCATATCGGAGCGGCACTGGAGGCGATGTCTCCCATGCCGTGGTGGTGACCCATGACGTCCACGATCATGTGCTCAACAAGTTGGCGCTGGAAAAGACGGTAAAGAAGCTCAGATCGTTGACCGAGGGTATCATCGCCGCCCTTTCCAAAGTAATCGAAATCAAGGATCCTTATACGGCGGGGCATCAACATTCCGTGGCCGGAATCGCCCTCGCCATAGCGGAGGCCTTGCATCTTTCCGAGGAACAGCGGGAACTCGTGAGGATCAGCGCGGAGATTCATGATATTGGAAAGATATGCATACCTTCGGAAATACTGAGCAAACCAAGCAAGTTGAGCGATATGGAATTCACCCTCATCAAATCCCACCCGGAAATGGCCAATGTCATTCTGGGAAACATCGATTTTCCCATCCCCATCGCCCCGATCATTTTGCAGCATCACGAGCGTCTCGATGGTTCCGGTTATCCCCTGGGTCTCAAAGAGCAACAGATTTGCCTGGAGGCAAGGATCATCGCCGTGGCGGATGTTGTCGATTCCATGTCCTCTCACCGCCCTTATCGTCCCGCCCTGGGAATCGAGATGGCCATGGATGAGCTGATTAAGAACAAAGGGATCCTCTATGACCGGGATGTCGTGGACGCCTTCCTGGCCTGGCAGAGAAGGTCCGGCGCTCACAAGCAGGACAAAATTACCTGCGACGAAACGATCAGCTAAGAATTCTGACGAAGATAGCGCCGGATGTATTTCTCCACCGCCGCTCGGGGCTGAAAGATGCCGAAATGTCCTTCGCAGAGGATGTCGGCATTCAACTGCAGCAGCTTTTCCATAGAGTGACGCCATTGGCCGATATCGGACCGGAAGCTGGGGAGGAAAGGTCCGTGAATGTCTTGTCCGAAGAGGATTCTCTTTCCGCCGCGATCTACATACAGGCATATGGAACCCGGGGTGTGACCGGGGGTATGGAGCCAGTGGATGACCCCTGAACCGCATTTAAGTTTCCCCTCGCCGCCTGTCAGTTTAACGTCCACCCCCAGGGGAGGAAAATTCGTTTCATACCAATTGGCTGCCGTCAAAATGGCGTCGCCTGTTTCCAGGGCGGCGGCATCTCCGTCGTGAATCGCGATGCGGCAGCCGAATTCCCGACGGAAATAGTCTGCGGCGCCGATATGGTCGATATGACAATGGGTGAGAATCAGGAGGCTTATCTTTTTGGGGTCCAGGCCGGCATCCAAGATATTGTTTTCCAGTATCCTGGCGCTTCGCCCAGCGCCGGCGTCGATCATAACCATCTCGTCGCCGCCG
>Ga0302248_1002045_pt1 | contig 13055 bp, 11 predicted proteins | sample AAG_UR_Leu_MG_FD_193528 | JGI IMG/M metagenome (GOLD analysis project Ga0302248, IMG submission 193528) | Enriched activated sludge microbial communities from anaerobic digester in WTTP, New Holstein, Wisconsin, United States - AAG_UR_Leu | ecosystem: Engineered > Bioreactor > Anaerobic >... | reverse complement strand
TAATATTGTCGCTGCTCGGCCTGTTTGACCGCAACTTGCTCACAATCCATGACCGCCACTTTTGCTCATTAACCCTGTCCGGGATTGTTGCCGGACAGGGTCTTTAATCACCAACTGAATTCTTCCTCAATAATAAGCCTTATCATATGGTCATCTATCAATTTAACCTGCCTTTGAGCTGCATGCATCAGACTGGCTGTACATACCTTGTTTATCTTTCTTGCTACTCCATGGGCATATTCGTAGATTTCATTAACTGCCTTATCGGTAAATATGTCTCGTGTTTCTCCTGCATATTCAAGATGCTTTTTTATGTACTCTCCGGTTTGCTGCCGGTCATAGGCCGACAAGTGATACCGGATATCTATACGCTGGCATATTGCTTCATATATCTGCTTTTTCAATACATCCTTCAGCTCACTCTGCCCAACCAGTATTAAGCTCATTGGGTTGTACGAATCCATTTTTGAGTTTAGCAGGAATCTCACTTCTTCAAGCATTTCTCTCGTTAGCAAGTGAGCCTCATCTACAATAATTACCGGTATTTTCTTGTGTATCTCTATCAGGTTTGTTAACTCCCGTGTCAGCTGCCTTTTGGCATCGCTCCGGTAAAACTTAGCTTCACATCCAAGCTGGTTCAATACTTCCCAATAAAAGTTCCTCGGCGTTAATGCTGAATCACTGATATACATTACTCTATACCGGTTGTTATCCAAATTACTGACCAATTTCCTGATTGCTGTCGTTTTACCTGATCCCACATCTCCTGTTACCACGGCAAATAGCCGGTTCCTTGCTACGTATTCAAGCCTTCCGCATAATTCCTCTATTTCAACTGTATTAAGCAGCTCATTCTCTGGTATATCACGGGTAAAGGGTGTTTTTGTGAGGTTGAAATATTGCTCAAACATTCCCTTCACCGCCCTTCATACTCCTGAAGGATAATGCTCCCAATCTCTGTTTCTGCCTTTCTGCATTCTCTTTTTCATATATTTTCAACAGCCTTGAGCGGCTCACTTTAGCAGCAGCTTCCGTTTTTTCCATTCTGCCACAGTATTCCCCGATCTTTAGCGGCTCTACTGTCCTACGCTTTTCTCCGCTGTACCATACTTCTACATGGCTTGTATCAAAGGGATCATACCGGACATCTACTTTTTTCCCTATATATTCTATCCCTGCTTCGTACTCTACTCCATTTAGCTTGAAGCAGCCAGTATTGTCTACCTTTCGTGTATCCTCCCACAAGAATGCATCATGGCATTCTTCCGGCGTTGCAAACCGAACTCTCTTCGGATCTCCTGTATAGGCTTGCATAGGGCTTTGCCCTTTAAGACTGCTGTGTTCCCGGCTGTTGTAACCTTCGTCCAGCCATATCCTGAACTTTCGGTTCAGTTCCTCAAGACTCTTCGCTTTCTCAAGTGACAGCTCCTCCATGAATGCTTCCACTGTTTTATTGAACCGTTCAATTTTCCCTTTGCTTTCGGGTGAATATGCCTTTGTGTTCATATGCTTTATTCCAAGCTTTGCACAGGCTATCCTGAACCACCGGGATACAAATACTTTTCCGTTGTCAACGTATACGGCGTCAGGCTTCCCATATTTGAGTACCGCTTTCCTGAAGCAATCTTCCAGTATAGGCAGCCGTTGATTATCGTAAAACTCTGCATGACATACCAAACGGGTTGCATCATCTATGAAGGCTACCATGTAGGTCCGTTTCTTTCCGCCTTTTTCTGTCGGTATGTAGGGACCATACTTGATATCACTTTGCCAGAGCATATTTCTGCCGCTCTTTTGAAACCGCCGTGCTGCTAACATATTTACCTTCGTAAGTTTCAATTCGGCTGCTCCAAAGCCTCTATTCATTAGATGCCTGGATAATGTGCTGCGGGTTATTTCGCCTTTTCCTACAATACCTTCGCCTTCAAGGATATGTATTATCCTCTCTACGCTTCTTCCCGGAAGCTCCTGCTTTAAAGATATTGCATAATCCAAAGCTTCCCCAGATATCGCTTTAAGCTGTCCAGCATCATTTCTTTCCTTCGGCTTCAATCCCTCATAACCATCTTCACGGTATGCAGCCAGGTATCGGCGAAGTGTCCTTTCGGATATCCCCTCCCTTTCAAGTATCTCGCACCGGATTCTTCTCTTTTCTGCTGCATCCAGCTCCGGTATCAATAGAGGAGCGATCATTTCATGCCGTTTTAAGGCAGCTTCCATCATTGAGTTGTTTGCCATTTTCATCCCTCCGATAGTTTTTCCTTCATCCTATCAGAGAGACCTTCCGGCCATCCACTTAATCTCTGTGGGAAATCCTTTACAAAGTTACACCTGTCCAATGAGAAGACAGCCATATGTTTGCTTCTCCCATGACAAACCCGCCGGAGTCTATACGTGGAAATGCTTCCAGTATATGCTCCAATAAATCAAATCCCTTAATCCCTGTAATCATAAGTTCATTTACTGTTTTACCAAATACCCTGTAAAGCAGAGAACGCAGTGCTCCTACTGCCTGTGGCAGTTTATCCTTATACTCCGCCCACCACCGTCTCACTGTCTGTATGCTTGCTTCACTCTCGACCTTCTCCGGTTTCAGCCCTTCTTCAATATCATTCAGTACAAGCTCTATATCATAGGCAGAATAATGCTTCCTTGGGCTGATAAAGTCTGGAATGACAGCATGAGTTTTATTACAGCTGTTACATTTAACCCTTTGTATCGGAATATATTCTATGGTATCAGCTAGGTGTACATGTCGCTCGTAACTGCCATGTGCTATTGTCCCTCCGCCGCAGCAAGGACATCTTAGTTCTAAGGCATCTAAATATCTTAAAAAATGGTTAAGATAAGTCTTAACACTTTGCCCCAAATATGCTATTATCATGTTGTCTAATGTGATAGGGCTTTGAGAGTTAAATGCTGGTAACATTTAACAAGAATCTCAAAGCTCTTTCCATATCCTCCCGAATTTACTTCAGTTTGATATTAACATATCTGTAAACGGTCATGCAACTTGAGCAATCCTTTGGCACTTAAAGTGGGTAGTAACAAAAATTCTAGTTTTTCTTGTGGAATCTCCAATATTCCAAGTTCATTTTTACATCTTTCTGGTAAAATTATCTTATTGATTTTACTACAGTCTTTAAAAGCGCTGACTCCTATTTTCTTTACATTTTTAGGAATAGTTATTTCCTCTAAGGATTTACATCCTCTAAAACAATGATCTTCTAATGCTAGCAAGTCTGAATCCTCCCCTAATATGACCCTTTTTAAGCTTATGCAACCACTAAAAGTAGCTCCTCCTATTGACTTAACTGAATCTGGTATTTCTATAGTTTCAAGGCTTTCACAGTTTTCAAAAGCAGATGTACCTATTTCTTCTAATTCTGGACATTGGCCTAATGATATAGTTTTTAAGCCTTTACAATTTGCAAAACTATAGGCTTGAATGTCCTTTAGCACCTTTGGCAATCTTACAGTGTGTAGTGATCCGCAACTATAAAACATACTCTTTGGTATTATAGTTGCTTTTTCAGGAATTATCACTTCTTCTAAGTCTTTATTAAATCTAAATCCTTGTTGATCCAAATGTTCATATTCATATAGATCCTTAAACTCTAACTTAGTTTTCACTCTTGCCACCTCTAAAAATTGAACTTCTCTATTTTTATAAACTCTGTCTTCATCTTCTTCTAAAGCAACTATACCACCTTTTTCACAGCTTATATATCCAAAAACAAAGTTTCTTTTCTCAAAAGTAATCTTCCCCCTAGCTATGACTGAACATATTCTACCACTTTGACCTACAACAGCTCCTTCTTCTAGATATATATTTTCTTGTGAAAAGATATTGCCTAATACACATGCATTCTTTCCTAAATATACATCATTTTCTGCAAAAACATTTCCACAAACTACAGCCCCTTCACTTAGCCTAACTCCCTTACTAGATTTTACATCTCCTTGAATAATAATGTTTTCTGTTATATTTATATTTTTTATGGAAATTATTGAACAATCTACAACCCCTTCATGGTTAATCATTTCGCTACTAATATATCTAATATTTTTTTCCTTGTTCATTTGAATAGGCATATTATAGATTTTAGGATTTTTACCCTCCCTAGCATCAAATTTATCCTCTGGATACTGACCAAGCCTTATCTCTGGTGCATAGAGTCTATTAAATTTACAATTTTTTCCCAAACTCATTCTAATACGACTTGATACACTAATTCCCAAATTACAATTATCATAAATAGCCAATGTACCATTTGAATCTAACCACCTAATTACCTGAGTGTTTGATCCTATAATCATATTTTCTTTACTATAAGCTCCTCTTAGTATTAACTGATCATGACCAGATAGTATAATACTCTTCCCTCCATAGATTTCCTTTTCAAATACAGCTACATTAGAAACTTTATAATCAACTTTTCTTGCAATTACAATCTTATCAACTAGTTTTTCATATTCAACTTCAACATCTGCATCAATAAAGCTTTCTGGCCTTGATAATACTATTATTCCATCTTTAATACTAGGTAAGTTTTTCTCTATTAGTCCTGCAAATGATTTCCCAAAATACCTTGGGTCCCTAGTTTTATCTTGATTTATATCAAGAATTATACCATCTCTCTTTTTATAGTATATAAGCGCTCCTATTAATGGAATAGTCAAAAGTACAATGAAGGTTAAAGCAATTATTATAATCATATTATTGGTTCACCAACTTTCTTTTTAAATGTTTAATAACTTTTCATCTAATTCATCTTCAATCTCATTCTCTTGATGAAACCTCTCAGTTTTTACCCACTTAACTTTTCTTCGGGTAATTACATCTGCAACCGAATCAAAAAACCCCAAGCTTATATTCCACATATAGAAATAAAAGTTAAACATTAATAGAGGTAGCAAAAATGCTTCTCTTTTGATTCCATCTATCATAAGAGCAGATCCTATTTCAAAAAATGGAGCAAAATTACCAAATGAACTATAGACTCCGATAAATAATATTACCCAATAGCCTGAAAAGATATCCATTTCTCCTAGAAAGAATAGGATTAATGAAACAAATTGGGCCAATGCTAAGATAAAAGGTACAGCATATACAAATAATAAAAGTACTCCATCTAATTTTTCTCTAAACTTCATTTTTTTATTTGTAATAGTTTTAAATAAATATTTGAAAAGAACTTGGTTGTGACCTCTTGACCATCTTCTAATTTGTTTACCACGAACCTCCCAAGTTTCTGGAGCTTCTTCATAACATTCAGCTGAATTGGCATAAATAACTTTCCAACCAGAAGTATATAATCTATAAGTGAGTTCAGTATCTTCTGCCAATACAAGTGGATCAAATCCACCTGTTTTCAAGAGTATATCTTTTCTAAAGCCACCTACAGTACCCCCATATTGTGGGATTAGTTTCAAATTATATCTAGCTTGTTGATCAACTTGATATCCCCCAGATCTTTCCAGGTTTATAAGTCTAGTTAGTAAGTTTTTATTTGTATTATATGGTATTACCCTTCCCATTACTGCACCAATTTCTGGGTCTTCAAATGCTATGGCCAATTGCTTTAACATATCTTTAGCTGGCCGATAATCAGCATCAAATACTACGATGATCTCTCCCCTTGCAATTTTCATAGCATCATTAAGACCTGCTGGTTTTCCTCTATCAGGGCAATCCCTGTGTATGGGCCTTATAAATTCAAACTTCCTATGATACTCATCTAATAGTTCCCTTGTTTTATCCGTAGAATTATCATTAATGGGTATTATTTCAAGTCTATCTCTATCATAGTCACACTTCAATAGAGACTCTAAAACATTCTCAAGTACTTGCTCCTCATTATGCATGGGAATCAATACAGATATAGACTTCATTCTGCTGGAATAGATATCATTGTAATAAAGCCTTTGCCTTCCTAATATTCTGTTATTTGTAAAAACAAAATGTCTTGTCATATAAATAAGTAAGACAATAATTGTAAATATCATATATGCTCGTAATATGTTTATGACCATAACCACTCATCCTTTCCTGCCTGTGATTCATATAACTCAATCATTTTATTCATAAATATTGAATATATACCAACTAAGTATAAAAAATCAAAGAAAGGCCCAAATACAAAAAACATTAAAGCCATATATAAAACTGAAAATCTCTGCAAAATATATAAAAATAATATATATCTTATAATTCCAAATACAAGTGAATATAGGATTGTTCCAATCAACATGGACATTTTATAAAAAAGACCTTTTTCTCCAAGAAAACCTGTTATTAGACCAGTTAAGATAGCAAATATAACCCATATGCCGATTTGCTGTTTCATATATAAATCTGAATACTGAAAAGCTGAATATGGAAAGTAATTAGAAGCAAATATAAAATAAATACAGTTAATTAAATGAGTGAATAAAGCAATAGTAAAAAATATTGATGCTATATTTCCTTTTCTTTTACCAGTACTAACAAATATAAGTAATAGAATTACTACAATAAAATTTAAAAAGGTAAATGCAATTTTAGGATAAACAGTAGGCAAGTCAATATATTCAACTATACCTATAATGGCAATTCTACTATTTACAATTTGCATGGGAATCCCAGGAAAATATCTTCCTAAAACCTTTACACCTAAATATGACATTAAACTAGATATATTAGGTATACTTTTAATTAATAATATTAAAATAGGCATGACAAATAACAATAGATAAAGTAAATTATTGACTTTATTAAATTTTAACCTCCTATATGGTCTAGAATAAAATATTTTCTTTTTTGCATCCATAACAAACCTCCTGTAATAATTAATTCTTTTATCAATATTGTAAGTCTTTACCATCGCTTCTAAAGTATAGATCACTATCAAAAATATAAAAAGTCTTTGCTTCTATCTCCTTTAAAGATTCTATTACCCTTTTATCACCTATATTGTTGGTTATTATGGCATATTTAGGAGATATCTTTTCTATTATTTTCACTGAATTTATATTCCATTTTCCATGGTGGGGAACTTTATATATATCTATAGGTGGTAATTTTTTTTGCAGTATTTCACTTAGGAGTATTTCTTCTGCATCACCTGCAAATATATAGTTCAAATCCCCATCTTCTACATGAGTAATAAGAGAGTAATCATTACTTTTTGTATAAGAATCTTCTCTAGGTGGATAAATGGTAATCTTTAAATTTCCCAAATCGAATTTATAGTCTTCACTAGTAGTAATGATTATATTTTCTAAAGTCGTATTTTTCAAGCTTTCCTTTAATCTAAGTTCTGCCTTATTTCCTTTTTCAAATTTTGATTGAATTATCCGTTCCACCTTGAAATTATCTATTATATAATAGGCACCACCTATATGGTCCTTATCCGGGTGAGTTAATATTAGATAATCTATTTTTTTAACTCCTAATTCTTTCAAATTGTTTACCAGCTTCTTTCTTTTCTCCCTTGTTCCTGTATCTATTAGCATTGTTTTTGAGTTGTTTCTAATAAATATACTATCAGCTTTACCCATGCCAAAAAAGACTATATCAGTTGTCAAGTTTTCTTTGTATTGAAAATAATCCCCTAATATAAATCCACAAAATAAAGCTATTATTATAAATATTATTAAGAATAGGTTCTTATTCATATTTTTGCTCCCTTTTCAGTAAACTCATATATAATTTATACCATGTTTTTTGGAAAGGCAACCCTTTTTTAGACAAATTTATTCCGAACAGGACTATACTTTCTAAATACTCCCTAAGCTACTAACCTAAAGCTAGCTCTATTTCTATATTGTATCGGTGATACATAGCCTAAAGATCCATGAATTCGTATGTGATTATACCAATAAATATATTCTGCAAGCTGTAATCTAAGCTCTTCCAGACTTTCAAATTTATTTTGATATATAAACTCTACTTTTAAGATTTTATTGGTGGCTTCACTTACAGCATTATCATATGGATTCCCTTTTCTACTTAGGGAACGCTCTATTTCAAAGGTTTCTAGGATATTATCTATTTTTATATCTTTTAAAGAATAACGACAGCTTAAAAGTGCTTTTTCTACAAGAGAGGCATCCTTATTGGGACCAGCTGAATAGCCTATTATTTCCCTATTAGATAGGTCTACCAAGGTACATACATAGTTCCAATTACTGCCTACTCTAACATAGGTAAGATCGCTTACTGCTACCTCTAGTTTATCTCTATCATCAAATTTTCTACCGACTACATTAGAGGTCTTAGACTCATTACAACCTTTACTATGAATCTTATATTGAGCTACAGTGTAGTTGGATACTAGAGCATTTGCTTTCATGATTCTAGCTATCCTTCTCCTAGAAGCTTGATGACCTAGCTTTTCAAGCTCTACTTTAATTTTTCTAGTACCATAATTATTTTTACTTCTATGGAAAATTTTTATTATATGTTTCTCTATCTCCGAATCTTTATTAGAAGAACTAGATTCCCTATTATTTAGATGATGATATACCAAGCTTCTTGAGACCTTTAAAAGCTTACACATAGCACTAATACTGTATTTCTCTCTATTAGAAATAATTAGGTCTACTTTTTGCCTAGTAGTAGTCCAGCTTGCTTTAAAATATCATTCTCCATGCACTACTCAAAGCAATTATACCTAATTACTCTAAGCAATGCATGAAATATATTTATCTAAAGTTCCTGGAACCCTTGATTTAATAACACAAACTGCACCCATCACTATTATGACACGTTCCCCAGTTTCCATTTTAATATCAATATTCAAGCAGTCACCAATAGGCATACTGCTTCGATATTCTGCAGGTATATTTTTTTGAATTTCTCTAATATTTGCAGCTAGTTTAGGGTCAGAAAGAGAAATACTTGGGTTTTCATAAAATTGCACAGGAGGAGTTATCTGTACCCCATTCAAAGCAGCACTTATTGCATCTACAGCTTTTTGTTGGTGTGGTAATCCTCGTTGTAGGATAAGTTCCATAACATACCCTCCAATCAATAACGGATATCGAAGTTGATACGCAAGTTTTTCTCTGTATCCTTCAACCGTTTCAAATTAATTTTTAAAGCTTCCATTTCCGTCCATGTAAAACTATAACCAAATAACACCACGTTCTCAGGATTAAAGCTACCGTCAGTTTCATATTTTACTACAATGGCTTCAATCGCCTTATTAGACAATTCCGGGTCAATTAGGTAAAGATGTTTTCCTATATAATAGCCATTGTATCCAGCAAAATTTAACTCCTCAGCATCTGCTGTAAGTCCATATCCATCTCTAACAAGCCACGTTGCAAGGACGGTAGGTTTTCCAAAATCACTAAGAATGTCTTTATTAGCAAATAATTTATTCTCGTTAGGGTCAAACTTTTCAAGTTTGTCTAGAGTGTTTTGCTCAGGCTCAACCAATGTATAGTGCTTAAAGCCTAGGTCAACTGTTGTATCTGGATATTCTTCCTTTAGTAAAGTAGCGGCTTTTTTTATGCGATCAATACCAATATCGCATATAGTCCTATAACCATTTTTATAGGCTGAACTTGTTTCTTTACATTTTTCAGGAAGTTGCACCATGATATATTTTCTTCGAGTGTTTTCATCGCAATTCAATTTCATAATAGCTTCTGCAGTTGCGGCTGAACCTGAAAAGAAATCCAAAATAATATCGGAATCCTGAGTACTAAGCTTTGCTAGTAAAGTCATTAGTGCTAATGGCTTTGTATGATTAAATATTTTTTTCCCAATAGTTAAAGCAACATCTTTTGTTGCATTATCATTGGAATACATATTATCTGTCGTCTCTAAGGTCGATAAACACTTAGTACGATCACCATATTCGATGTAGTATCCGTCATCATTTTCTTCAATAGTAGCTTTTTGATAAGTTTTGGTATAAAGCCTACTACCATTTTTACTGCGCTTTACAACAATAAATCCATTTTTGTATCCAAATTCAAACTTTGCTTTACTCCAGCGCCACGCCCAGTCAGCTGTGTCATGAATTCCAGATTGTCGTTCATTATATAATTCTAATGATGAACCAGGATAAAATACTTCTCCATCTATCTCAATTGGATAATCTAAACTCTTACTATATTGTAAACTATCATAGTCAAGAGTTTGATTTAATTTGTAGTAACCTCGTTCCTCAAAAAACTCATCTTTGTGTTTAAAGGCACTGTCATTATGGGCTATTGGAAACAGAAGTGGTGCATTCGTTTTTGAATACATAAGAACATAATCATGATTTTTAGCAATTATTTCTGATGATTTTCCACCACGCTTAGTTATTCTAGGAAACTCAGCAATAAAATTTTCTTCGCCAAAAACATCATCACATAATAATTTTAAATTATGGCATTCATTATCATCAATACTAATGAAGATTACGCCATCATCTGTAAGTAAATCCCTAGCAAGTAAGAGGCGTGAGTACATAAACATCAACCATGCTGAATGCGATGCCGAACCTCTCTTTGTTAAGTCTAAAATGCGTTGTGCCTGTTCTTCGCTAATACTTAGTTTTTCCGAAAGCTCTTCCACAGTAAAATTGAACTGGTCATTATACACAAATCCATCTGTTCCAGTGTTATAAGGAGGATCAATATAAATACATTTAACTTGACCTGAATAGGACTTCAAGAGATGCTTTAATCCATCAAGGTTGTCGCCACTTATGTAGATATTTTCACTGTTCATATTTTCAGGTTTTGAGTTATGTTCCTCGTCTGGCACAACAACTGTTGTAGTATCAATTGAAGCCAGCAATCGGGCATAGTTTTTACCCAAAAACTTAAGTTCATAACCCTCTCCCGTTACAGCAATCTTATCACTTAAAAATTCCTTAAACCGCTCAATATCAAAGGATCCATCTGCCCTAAAACATGAGGGGAAATTTTCTTTTAATACAGCCATTTCTCGACTGTTCGGTGTTGCACTATCATTGGCATTCATAATATCCTTAATCATTGTTATCATTCACCTTGCCTTTCTCAATTTTATCAGGTACAAACTCTAAAATATCACAAATATCACATTCTAAAGCTGTGCATATTTTTTGAAGTATTTCTGTATTTACATTTTCGTTTCTGCCAAGCTTTGTGATAGTTGCCGAGCTAACACCGGAAAGGCGTTGCAAATCTTTCTTTTTCATATTCTTATCAATTAGCAGCTTCCATAGCTTGTTATAATGTATTGCCATTTTTTGCACCTCCCACAAATATTAATAATTATATCACAAAAACACGCTATAAACAGCATAATTTTTTAATCTCACATTATTTTTAATCTGTTTCAATCATATTTTTCTATTTGCGCATTTAATTAATGGTGCTCAAATAAATACTTTTAGACAAAAATGTCTGTAAGTCTATTTGTAAAACCAAAGGCAAAGTTATAACATTAAGCCTTCTTAAATTTAATACCACTTTCGCTCAAATTTGAGCAAAAGCATAAACATTACAGCCGTCTTTATCTTAGAAAAAAGACAGGCTGTTTTTTTATTTTAAGGGGTTCGAATCAATAGAATTCTTCGCTTATGAATGAGGATGGAAAATATTTTTAGAAAATCCTCAACTAATGTGTTCTACCAAGGCTATAAGGTGAGAGGAAAAATAATCCCCCAATGAAAGCATAGTTTTTCTCTCACTGTTCCTTGACAACTGAATACCCCGAAATGCAAGAGATACTTCAAGCAGAATATGCCATGACGATAATTCCGAGCGTAATCCTTGTAAGATAACGAGGTTGTGTCAAACAAGGCAAACCCTCTGGAACAGTAGCGTTTCGGGTCATTTATAAAAGGCAAGGAGGTGAAATAACTGAAAACACAATATGATAACTTGCCGCAGATGCTTAAAGATAAGCCACAGTTTTGCTGTTGGAAATATGAAGAGCGAAGTGGTAAAAAGACCAAAGTTCCCTATAACCCAGTAACGAGAAAAAGGGCAAAACCAAATCAACGTGGTACATTTAAAGATTTTAGTTCGGCAATAGCTACTATAAGTGATTATGACGGTATGGGATTTTTGGTAGGTAATGACATTTGTGTTATCGACTTAGATGATTGCTTTGATAGCAGCGGTAAGCTTAAACCTATTGCCCAAAGTATTGTAGAGGCTTTTAGTGGTTGCTATATGGAACACAGTCCATCTGGGAGAGGGCTTCATATTTTCTTTAAGGCCACAGGCTTTAACTTTGACAAAACAAAATACTATATCAACAACAGAAAGCTGGGAGTTGAGGTCTATGTGGCTGGAGCAACAAACCGCTTTGTTACCGTAACGGGAAATATGTTTGCAGATGGTGATATAGCGGAGAAATCGTATGAGCTACAGATGATACTAGACAAGTATATGCTACGTCCTGCCCCTGTGAAGCAACTTCTGGATACAGAAAGTCAATCCTACCTGTCTGACAAGTCTGTTATTGAGAAGGCTTTAAAATCGGCAAACGGAGAAAAATTTAAAGCATTATGGGAGGGTGATACATCTGATTATGCTTCTGCCAGTGAAGCTGATTTGGCACTTTGCGGTATGCTGGCATTTTGGTGTGGCAGGGATATTGGGCAGATGGACAGACTTTTCCGGCAGAGCGGCCTAATGCGGGATAAATGGAATAGACCACAGTCCGGCAGTACTTATGGAATGATAACCATAGTAAAAGCAATTGCAAATGCTACTGAAATATACAAGCCAGGTGGTAAGCGTTCATCAGCTGCAGAAGATTTTGGTGAATGTTCCCTTGCTGACTTTAAGCCTGAGAGTAACGGTCGCTACCCTTGGACGGATATTGGGGCAAGCAGGCTGTTTGCTGATTATTATAAACCTTTTGCCCGCTTTGTTCCTGAAAGGAAGATGTGGTTTTGCTATGAGAATGGCATTTGGATTCCTGATATCGGTAATCTAAAAGTAATGGAAATGTGTAAATCATTGGCTAATCAACTGCTAACCTATGCTTTGACTATTCAGGATGAACATCAAAGAAAGGCATACATTGACTATTGCCGAAAGTGGCAGTCAAGAAGATACAGGGAAACGGT
>Ga0302248_1002031_pt1 | contig 13169 bp, 15 predicted proteins | sample AAG_UR_Leu_MG_FD_193528 | JGI IMG/M metagenome (GOLD analysis project Ga0302248, IMG submission 193528) | Enriched activated sludge microbial communities from anaerobic digester in WTTP, New Holstein, Wisconsin, United States - AAG_UR_Leu | ecosystem: Engineered > Bioreactor > Anaerobic >... | reverse complement strand
CTGCGGGCAGCTTTTTGAGCCACCCACCCACCATCCGGCCAAGTTCGACAATCATCTTTTCCCAATTCTCGTACTTGTTGAATGGCAGGAACTCCAAATCTTTGGCCAATCGTACTTTGGTCCTCAAATGGGCGATCTCGATGTCCAGATCCTGGAGGGTTGTCTTCTTAAAGTACCGCTTCTGGGCACGAATGATGTGCTTGTCGATCTCGTACATCGACTGGCGAATCTCCGCTGAAAGCGTGTGCTTCTCGCTTTTGGGAAACTGCCGCAGGCAACTGTAGCCATAGAGCATCATGTCTTCGTGTTTTTGCTTTAAGATCAACTCTTCCATCGAGATTCCACCCGGTTAAAGGACCCCGCCTCCTCGATCCGCAGGAGGTTCAGGCGTGGCTTCGATGTTGTGGCGATGGAAAAGGACGGGTCCTTTATCCTGGCCGCATAGCCCAGCTTGAGGAGGTAGTAAAACCGGACCGCCCGCTGGATGTCCGTCAGGCTCTCCGGCACTTCCTTGCGAAAACGGTAGAATTCATCCCGCGAGACCAGAACCCATTTGAAATACCGGATGAACTCCTCCAGATGGTGTTTTACCACCCGGTACAGGGTTATCAGGTCCAGGTTGATGTCGTTGATGATTTCCACGTCCGAAACGCTTTCTTCCTTCTTGAATAGCAGCCAGGCAGCTCCCGCGAAGACTTCCACGTAGCATTTGTGCTCCGGGATCTTCGGAATGATTTTCCTGGCCAATAACGACTTTCCGCCCATGTACGCTAAAAAACTGTTCATCTTGTCGGTCCTCCTCGAAATTGATTTATGGGAGTAACCCTGCTATATTCCCTTCGGTTTCACTGTGCGGATGGTAGCGGGTTATCCCGTCGGGCGTTCTCATCGCCTGGTCTGGGGAGGGCCAACGCCCTGGAATACTGTCCGCCTTTTATCTCAGCGGTGGTGCGCTGAAGCGCACGGCCGCGTATTTTTTAAGGGCCTTTTCCCCCCTGCCCTATCGGGCAGGAGGGTCAGAACACAGGGCCCAGGGTTCAGGGAACAAGTACTGCGCGCGCGCCGAGAGACCAATGGCTGTAGGACGGGGCGTAATCGACGTTGAGCGCCCCGGGGCAAAGCGCCCCGGCGGAACAAGGACCACCGCGAAGAGCAATTCGCTCAGAAGTAAGGTTAAACCAAAACCCCTGGCCGTCAAAGCCGCCCGCGCCTGCAGTGGTTGTGCTGGCCGGGATCCCGTGCAGCTTCAGTGCAGCTTCCGCACGGTAGGATGCTACCGATTGCTTGGATGTGCATCCGGAGACGGAAAGGCCCGTGTTGGTAAAGCTGGCGTGACTATAGCCGTCGCTCGCCGCTGCAAACGGGTTGACCTTCTTGCCAGCCGTGTAGATCGCCCCGCCATTCAGCCGCAAGCCGTCCGTGAACTCCCAGCGGTTCCCGCAGAAATCACTGATCGGGATGTCCCAAAACTTCCCACCGCCGCCGGTTATGGATGCCCCATAAGAAGCGCTCTGGTAGGTGTCCAGAATGCCGATGTCATTGGCATTGAGGTGCCATTGAGGGATGTGGTTTGAAGCGCTGTACCCGTAGGTATTGCCACGAAGCAGCCAGCGGTTGATCCTGGTCCAGATCCACAGATCGAACCAGTGGGCATCCGTCAGCAGACCGCCCTTACCGGCCCATCCGGTTCCTGCAGGGGCTCCGGCGAAGCCGCCGTAATTGAACCTGGCCTTCAGGTAGGTCCGAAAATGCTCGATGGTCTGATTCACCATCGGCGCGACACCCGGCTGGGAGACATAGGCTTTCCGGTTCAGGTCGGTTCCGTTGCAGACAGATCCGAGAGCGGACGAGGTAGCTGTGGGAGACGAGCAGAGGTACATATCGACCCAATAGCCGCCCATCCCGTTTTGTTCCAGAACCGAGCTATGCGCCCAATGCGTCGGGGTTGTTCCCGTGGCGCAGAAATACGTCCCGGCAACGTTTTGCGGCGCGCCCACGTTGGTGAAATCGTCGTCGCCGGCATAGCTGATGATCCGGTACCATTTCCCGACGACCAGCGTCCCGCTCGTCAACCGGGTAGAATAACCGATGACTTCATAATCGGTATCCTCCACCCAGCCGCTCTGGATGTCATCGGGATGGAAGAAATCGCCGACAGTCCCTGACGGCGTCGCCACCGCCGCATTGGCCGTCAGCGCCCGGCAGGCCCGAAAAGGAGGAATCCACTTCATCACGCTTTCGTTCCCGTCGACGTCCACATAGACGTCGAGGCGGGTGTCAAACTGCATTGCCTTTTCCAAAATCCATAAACTGGTTCGTTTTCCCATATCGTCCTCCTTATGCCGGATTTTCGAACACTTGAATGGTTACGCCGTCAAGATCGAGCGCATCAATCACCGATACCATATACGGTTCCTCGGAGATCTCCTTCAACTCGACGGGATATTCCTCCCCGGTCTGCGGGGATCTCTCGCCGATCCAGCGCACCCCGGTTGCCTCTGCCTTCCATTCGATGCCTTTCCGCAGGTTCTGCCAGTAATGGCCGACGGCAACGATCTCTCGCCCGTCGATGCCCGGCACGGCGTCAAGGTCCGTTTCGCCCCGTAAGATTGTCGCCGATTCCGTTTTTTCCACCTCGATGGTTCCCTGCTGCACCTGGCGACTTTGAGGCGCCGGAAGGGTCATTTCCGCAAGTTGCCAGAACATGTCCTCCTTCGGGTTGATCCGGATCTGGAGATTGCCGTCCAGGTAGACCCGCACCGTCTGCCCCTGATAGGGCGTCAAATCGACCTCCTGGGCCGCGACGTTGCCCTGGGCGCAGGCAAAGGCGGCGAGGTTAAAGGTCGATCCCTGAACGCTGATTTTATCGTTATTGCCAATGATCATGGTGCCCCCCTATGCAATCGCCGAGATCTCTACATCAGCAGAGATACCGGATATGCCGCTGTTATAAATGACCACGGTGTTCGCCGCCTTCACGTAGGCGATGTCTCCGATCCTGCCGAGATTGCCGAGGCCGGTTACGTTGGTCTTAACCAGGTAGCTGGTGCTGCCATGATTATGCGTCACGGTCACTCCGTCCTGCCCCTGGAGTGTGATCGTCCCGGATTGAATGACCGCGCCGTTGCTGCCTGCCACTGCCGACGGCCACACCGTCTTTCCGACCCCGCCCAGGGTAATCTGAGCAAAATAACCATTCGCCCATTGTTTTGTGACCGACCCGAGCCGGTAACTGTTATCCGATTTGGGGTTGATGTTTTCGGTGTCTACATCCCCGTCGATATTCGTCACGGCAATGCTGTCGAACCATCCCTTCAACCAGCGGACACTCGCCGAACCGATGGAATAGGTACTGCCCGCAGCGGCCACCAAAGAAGCCACAATGTTCCCAAACAAACTTGCCAAGGTGATCTTCTTCGTCACGGCGGCGGACGTATCGACGATCGGCAGTATGTCGTCATTTGCCGGCGCCGTCAGGGCGGTCAGTTCGCTGATTTTCTTGTCAGCCATTGGCTATCATCTCCTTTCTTTCGATACTGCGAGCGGCCAGGAGATTGAATACATCCTGCCGCTTGATGGTCTCGTCGCGCATCGAGCAAATCGCCTCCGTTTGGCCCCGGTTGGTCTGGGCCACTTCTACTTGCATGATGGGCAGCCAGGCAATGGCGCAGCGCCAGTCGTCATATTCCACATGGCTTTGGGGGTCCTTGCCTACCAGCCTGGTATACCAGGCGCAGCGCATGATCGCTCCATCCTTCACTTCTTCGCATTTGGACCCCAAGGGGCAGATTGTTCTAATTTCCACCATATCAACATCCTTTCTTTTTTCGGCGTCGCCCATCAGTCTTTAATGGCGACGATGACGTCGATATACTGTGGGCTGAATGTCGCCGACGCCGCGCCCGACGTGTTCTTGGACGGCGTAGAGGTAGCGCCTCCGGAGGGATGGGTATGCCCGGCGCCGGCCAGACCGTCGGCGGAACCATCACCGGTCGTGGTAAGATCGCTATTGGAATGCCATTTGTATCCGTTAATATGGCCGGTGTCCCAGATGCTCGCTTTGTTGTAGGCTATGGTGGTGTGGACGTGGGGCGGCAACTCCGCCTTGGTCAAGACATGGCTTCCCGTCTCCGGAGCGGTATGGGTATGATTGCCGAGATCGTGGGTATGCGCCGGAGGCGAGCTGAGGGCGTGGGTGCCGCCGCTGCCGCCGCCGGAACCGGAGACGACCCGTAGGGCCTTGTCGTTATGGCTGGTGTCCTTGGTCCATCCGGGCGGCGGTGCCGCCTGGTAAAACACCATCTTCGTGCCGGCGGGGAAATAACCGGTCAAATGCCCCAGATTCGCCAGGGTGAAATTACCCAGGCTCACCCAGCCGGTATTCGATCCGTTCCGCATTTTTAGCAGCGAGTTGACGGTGTCCGCCCAGAACATATAAGCATATGTGGTCGCCGGCTCCGACGCTCCGGCATTCAGGCTCGCCAGGGCCTGCAAGGCGTTGTTTATGTCCGTCCGCACCGCCGCTCCCGATCCGTTGTCGATGACGTAATCATGCTGACTCATTCCTCGCCTCCATATCCCGCCGCCATCCAGTCGACAATTCGGGCCACACCGACGCCGCCGGAATCGTAGATATTGACGGTGAATCCCGTTCTCGATTGCAACGATACGACGTAATAGTCACCTGCGGCCATATTGTTCACGGTAACGCCGATGGCCGGAGTATCCTTGAAGGGCCTGGCAAACGTGATCACCAGCCCGCCGGCGCCGACGGAGACATTATTTCCCCGCTCCGTCCGGTCCGGCATGTCGATGGTAACCCTACATGCCGTGATCGCCACGCCGTAGTTGGGGTTCTCCGTATAGGCCTCGACCTTGAACTCGAAACCCCGCGCCTTATAGTCGGCAATAGTGAAGGGCGCCCAGCCGGTCCAATCGGGCGACACTCCCGCCGGGTCGTCTTCCGTGGTGCGCACATAGAGCGTCGCCCCGGTATGTTCGGCGGCCTCACCGTCCCAATTCGGCCATTCGTCCGCGGTCAGAGCGCGGTTGTCGATCAGATCGTTGATCTGATAGCTGCTGAACTGGAAGTCGCTCCATACCCGCGACACATACACACCCCCCAAATCAACGGCATTGGCGAAGAGGTATGTGCCCGTCTTCCAAACCGTATCGGTGCCGGACCATTCATCATTGTATAGGGTATCGCCGCCGGTGCCATATGGGACCTCATACTCCTCCTGCTGCATGTCGTCGCTGTCTTCTGTGGTCAGGCGCCACCGCACGCCACATATCTCGGTCTGCTGCATGTCGTCGCTGTCTTCTGTGGTCAGGCGCCACCGCACGCCACATATCTCGGTCAAAATGGCGTCGCCGTCTTCCTGGTCGATTTCATATGGCTCGATATCCAGCTTGAGGACCGCCCCGTCCATTACCAAGTGCGTTTTATTACCGGTAAAACCGCCCGCCGCTTCGTCCTGACTATCAACGAAATTCATGGAGAGGATGGACGGCGCGTTAGTGACCACCATAGCGGCGTTGGCGCTGTAATTACCGGATGAATCCACGGCCTTGACCATATATGTCCCCGGCATGAGGGGCAGCACGGCATTGGTCGACGATCCGGCCAGGGCGGGGCCGATGTCCTGTCCGCCTTCCCAGGTCGCCCCTGATTGCAGATTGGCATAGCGGACCTTGATATAACCGCCGTGCAGCACATCCAATTCCGAGGCCCGGTCCCATTGCAGATGGGCCTGGCCTTCGAGGGGCCGCAACACCAAACCGGTGATGTCGGCGGGCGGGGTGGTCAAGCCGGCCAGCAGCACATTGGGCGACACCGTCCAGGGCGAGGCGACGCCCATTGTATTCACGGCCCGGACGCGGAAGTCATACCGGCCGGCAGCCAAATCATATACGGAGGCGGCACGGCTCTTGGTGGTTGTGGAAAAGGTCCAATCCGTATCGGCGGACGCCTTATACTCGACATCGTAGGTGGTCACGAAAGCGTCCGGCGATGCCTCCCAGACGAGGTTCGCCCGCACCTGGACGCCCTTCCCCGTAGCGGTGTAGTATAGCTCCTCGGTCACTTGCAGGTTGACCGGGGCCGCCGTGGCGGTCAGGTCGGGCAGATTGGTGTTGGGCGTGGCGTCCACGGCGGATATTGTTCCGAAATCATAAACCGTGGCGTCGTATTCAATGGCCGTGACCTCGACTTCGTCATCATTGCGAAGGGCCATCCTGACGATCCGAAACTCCTTGCCCGTCCAACCGGGGGTGGAATGAGTGATGGTAACCACGTCGCCGACCTCGCAGCGCAGACCCTCGATAAAGGCCCGGAACTGACAGGCCAGTTGCTGCCGGGACTGATTCAGGGCGATGGTGGCTATCTGCCGGGCCGTGTTGATATTGGCGGTAAAGGGAAGATCAATGGTCTTTTCCAGGACCAGGCCGTTGTCCAGGGCGCGCAGGGCCGTTGATTCCACGGAAGTGATATCCGCCTGCCAAGACTTGTCGGGATTGAAGAAGTTCACCCGCAGGCGGTTGAAGGTGTTTTTTTTGCTTCCCCCGAAGATCTTCCATGCCCCGGTGATATTGTCCTCCGTAAAAGCGAAGCCTGTCGCCGTTTCCGGCTTGTCGATGATCAATTTATAGAGGCCGGCGGTGAAGATCAGCCACCCCCGACAGGAGGTCAACAGTTTGCCCACGATGGACAGGGGCGTATCGTCCACCTCCACGATCCCGTCGCAGGTATAGCGGGGCTGGGTGACACCCCCCACCGTCACTTCTTCATCGCAATAATTGGCGGCGACGGCAATGGCGGCATCGTCAATCGAGGCCGCATCGAGGCCGCGGCCATAACGTGTATCCGTCAAATAATCGCGGATGCACAGCGCCGGGTTGCGGCTGAATTTCGTCGTCGCGTCGCGGGGATCGTATACCGTGCGCCCGTCCACATCGGCGGTGATCGTGGGCAGGCCGCCGGAGAAGGCATCCTGATCGTATTTGAGACGGACATAGAGATAGGCGACACCCCGTAGGCGGTGATTCTCCGTCCATTTGGGGGTGGCGGCCATAAGCTGGTTGTCGGCGAGCTGATCGTCGGCGCCGAGATGCCGGTATATGTCCACCAGGCCGGAGAACTTGCCGTCCGTAGATGCGACGTCGTTCAGATATACCGTATTGATGGCCGAGATAGGTCCTTCGCAGAGGGAGATCACCAGATGAAGATATTCGTTGGAATCCCCCGTGGTCTCGACGAAGACGAGCGTTCCGCCGACGCGGCGGGAACCGTAGATCACGGGGATGCGCTCGTTGTTGCTCTGCTTGTTCAGGAGATAACTGCGGGCGTTCTGGAAGGGTGACATGCCCAACTCGGGCATGGTCGGCGTCGATGCCTGGGGGCCGAGGCCCAAGGCATTGACGGCCATGTTGCCGAGAATGGACACGCCCATCGCCACGGCGCCGCCGATGACGGCGCCCATCCCGGCGGTGATCGTGACCCCCGCGATGACTGCGCCGGTTACCGCGGCGGCAGCCCCGTAAGCCGCCGCCATCGCCCCCACGGCTACGATTACGGGCGGCATGGCGGCATCCTCCAAACGCTGTATGGCTTATCCCGTAGATCACGCATGGGGAACGTCTGGACGCCTCCATCCGGAAAGGCGGACACTACTTGTGATCCCAAGTAGATATGTACCATCTCCCACTTCGAGTCTTCCACTATCAAGAGGTCCCCGGTCTGTTCGAAACCCCTTTTCCCTTCCACGAACCCCGCGGCTTTCAGGATATTGATCAGGCTGCCGGGCACCCGGCGGCGAAAGAGAAATGCGCCCAGCAGAGAGTCATATCTGCCCCGGATAAGCCCGGCGAGGTCGGTGCCGTAAGCGGCGTCCATCGCCTCCAGGGCGAAGACGTTACAGTCGCATCTCCCCCAGGCGAAGGGACGGCCACGGCTCGCCTTCACGAAGTCGATGAGTCTGAGTTCGCGCTCGATATCCATTTACTTGCGCCCCCAGGTGATGTCTTTGACCACCTCGCTGGCATACTGAAAGCCCAGATCGCCGGGAAAGAATATTTGCTGCTCCTCATGATTGGTATGCCTCCCCGCCTTGCGCTCGAAATCCACCCAGATATTGGTGGCGGAGACGGTGACGACACATGATCCGTCTTCCGGGTTTTCTTCGATGCCGGGCTCGTCCATGCGCCCCTCGAAAATCAGGATCGGGCTGGAAATAACGGCCATCGTGGTGGCATCGAGTAATGCCTTGTAGATCTTCACGGGACGGTCGATATAGTAATGAGAGAGAAAGGCGCTGATCCATGCCTGATCCACTCCGGAAAGCGACAGGGTCAGGGAATTGACCTGCACGTCGGCGGTTTCCTCCACATCCGTGAATCCCAGGAAATGACCGAGGGCACGATAGTCATGACCGCCCCAGGAGATATCCCGCCAGGCGTCGGTCATGTAGGTCACAATGGCGTTGCCGTCGGCGTCTTCCACGGTCACCTCGATGAGGTGCACCGGTTGGTTCTTGGCGGCGCCCAGTTCGGTGATGACGGCGGCAGTGGCATCCCTGTCGGCCATCAGAATACCTCCACGAATTGCACCTTCAGATCGTGGATATCCGGGCCTCGGACGCCGAAATCGAACGTATCCGACGCCAGGGCCACGGTGAACGGAACGGAAGAAACGACGATGGCCTCATCGTCGGCGGGAATGGACAATAGGGCCGGCTCGATGGACAGGGTGGCATATCCTGATCCATCGCTGTTTGCATCCGCCGTGACCATATAGACCTTGGTGTGCCCCGCAAATTTGATGAAATCCCCGGCCAAAAGTATCCCCGTTTGCGAGGGTGTCCATCCCTTGGTTTCGACGGTGCGCCCGGCAGGGGGGGTATCGGCATGGACCAAAGGCGTCCCGCCGGCGACTCCCCGCGGCGTGGACCATAGGGCGGGCGGGATCAGCGTGAAGGGCTCATATTGTCCGCGCTGGGCCATCAGGAACGCCACAATGGGGGCCAACTCGGCGCGGGTGAGATTCGGGGGATATTCGGCCTCGATCTGCCACCGCTGCGCTCCCTTGCTGCGCACCTGGCGAACCAGACTATGGGACCACGACACCAGGGTAGGCGTATGAGAAAAGAACCGCATTGACGCGAAGCTGGGTGTGGTGGGATAGGTTCCGCTCATCCGTTCGGCCCCCTTCGTCCATGTCTGTTGAAGGCCTGATTGACGATGCCGGTTATCTGTACGGCGTGCTGCTGTAGGGTCTGGGCGACGCTGCGCGAATCCAGGGCGTTGACGGTCAGATGGACATGCACGTGTTTTTCTTCCACATTCGGGCGGGCGCCGCGGGCGCCGAATGCCGCGGCCAGGCGGAAGAAGTCCCGGCGCTGGCCGGGGGTCATGGTCGATTCTGCGTCGGTGGTGACGCTCAGGCGTTCGCCGGGGCCGAGGCCCCGATGATACCGGGGCAGGATGTCCAGGTTGGGGACGATGCGGAAGAAGGTCGGCTCACCGCCCATGCCTCCGGAATGATACCCCGCCAGAGCCACCGATAGGTCCGTGGCGGCGGTGGGGGTAGGCGATAGAAAGGAAAACAATTGCCCGATACCGCCGGAGATTCCCGCGCTCATTTGCTGTGATAGGGCGTTGGCCACGGCCCGGCTGACGGCATTGCAGAAGGAGGTCACATAATCTCCGAGGGTCTTGAGCTTCCCCGTAAAGGCGTCGAAAAAGAAGTCGCTGAAGGCCTGCTGCATGGCCTGGGCGGTGCTTTGGGCGACGTCGTACATCTGCTGTCCGACATCGGTCCATTTGTTCCCCAGATCGGTCATCGCCAGCTTCATCGCCCCGAAGGGGTCCGTCATAGTCATCTCGCGGGTGAGATCGGCGTAGGACTTCCGGGCGGCGTTGATCTTGTCGCTCTGGGCATACCAGGCCGCCTCGTCCTTGTCTTTGTCCATCGTCGCCAGATGCTCTTCCTCAGACCGGATCAATTCCCTGGTCAACTCGATACGTTCGGCGAGGGTCGCCCGGTGGGCCGTCCCCTCCTTCTCCAGGAGATCGAGGGCGGCCAGGCGGGTGTTGATCTCCGCTTCCCGGACGGTCTTGTCATATTCCATATTTAGCTTGGTGATTTGCTCTTTTTCCGCCAGCGTCAGTGCCGTTAGTTTTTGCTCATATTCCTCCCGGTCGAGAATCCCGACATTGTAAGCCTCCAGATATGACCGCCGCTGCTCATCGGCGGCCTCGGCGACCTGATCCTTACGTTTCTGCAATTCCGACGCCTGGGCCTCCGTCACCCATTTGTCGGCCGCGGCCAGCGCCTTGGACCCTTTTTCGTATTCTTCCCGGGCGGCCTGGGTCGCCCGCAATGCATCCGTTAGAAGACCGAATTGCTTTTGCAGCTCGTTCAGTGCTTTTGTCGCCTTATCCTGGGCCTCGATGATGAGCTGTATTTTCCCTTGACTTTCCACTTCAAACACCTATGATTGTTCTTATGGAAGTAATTATCTTATTGTTTATCATTGCCTGGTTTATCGCCTGGCACCGGGAGCAGCGGCGGATCGATCGCGAGCAGGCCCGACTCTGGGACGCGGCCCGTGCCGCTTGGGACAAGGCCGTCAATCCTTTGCCCTGACATAAATCCGTTTGTCGCAACTTCCGCAATCCTTGTTTTTTTTCGCCGCTTTACAGGCTGCGCAAAATTCATCAGCCGCTGTCTTTGGGGTCAGGCCTGCAATGGATCCCGCCTCCGTCCGCCTGCCGAATAGGGCCTCCAACCACCACCAACGGTTCCGGATAACCTCCTTCGCCCATTCCTCAGCCTCGGCCAATGTGACGTTCCAGGAGATGCTGTCCCTCTTGGTTATATCACCTCCTCCGAGGAGGACGCAGAGGCCGGTATGCCAGTCCGTATCGCCAGCACTTGATCGGTGACCATCGTCAGCAATCCCACCACCTTCTCGAAGACGGAAGAAAGCGGGTTGATAGAAAAAAAATCGGTTACGATCTCCAGGACGCAGCCGATATCCATGCCCCAAGCCATCTCTTCCGCCAGGGTGTCGATATCTTTTTCAGCGGGAGACTTTCCTTTTTCCGTCAGGATGATCGCCAGAGCATGGGGCGTTTTCTCGCCCAGGGCGGAAAGCAAGCCCCACGCATCGGCGCCGGCGGGAATGGATGTCCCTTTCAGAAGATTCTCAAGCTGCTTGAGCTGCCCCAATACCTGGGGGCGATGCTCATAAATCTTCCCGTTGATATCGTATGTTTTGTAATCCATAAACCCTCCTTAGAACGTCCCGATCGGGCTCAGCAGCACCATCCTCAGGGCCGAGGCGTCGGCATCGTCGTTGTAGTAGGCCTCGAAGGGCAGCTCCACCAGCAGGCCCGTGGGCCCCTGGATCACCGGCGACTGGGGCTTGAAGATCACCTCGTCGAAATAGAAGCTCATTTTCTCGTTGCCGGCGGAAGCACCCGTGCCCGCGCCCTTCGTGCAGTGGATCTCCAGGGTCGTCTCGGTGTGGGCCAGCGCCAGGGCGTAGAGCGTGTCGTCCTCGAAGAGGATCTTCAAGTTGCCGGTCACCTTCGCCCGGCCCTCGGGAAGGCTGTAGCGCTGGCCGGTGCCGTCAAGGACATAGGTATTGCCGTCCAAATTGTTCTCCAGGGTGAAGTCGATCTCGGTGACGGTGCCCAGGGAGGAGCCGCCGCGTTTGACTGATCCCTCGAAGCCGTCGAAGGGCGTATGGCCGTTGTCGGTCGCCGTGGCGTCGAAGGTGGAGGAGCCGATGGTTTCTTTTGCCCCCAGGATAGAGACGGAGCAATCGATCATCCCTTCCGGCTTGGCCGCCAGCTTGAAACTATTCACCCGGCAGCCGTTGTAGAGAAAATACTTGTCGCTGGCCAGGTCCGTGAACTGCTTCTCGATGCACATCCCTACCGGCAGCGCGCCGATCTTGTAGGTGTGCGTGTAGGGTGCCGATCCGCCCGCGACGCCGTAGCTCCCGAAGATGTGCTTGAAGAGCTTCCCGTACTGAGGAGAAAGCTCGAAATTGATGTCGCCGGAGACGTCCACGTTTCCCCGGACCGGGGCCTGGGGGTTGCGGTTCGAACGGATCGTGTCGGACGAGATGAGATTCCGGTTCAGCCGTAAAGATTCGGTCGTGAACGGCAAAACATGGGCATCCGGCGAAACCGGCGTGGTCTTGTAGGTCGTTTCCGTATCGAAGATCAATACGGCGTTGGCCCCTGATTGCTGAGACATGGGTTATTCCTCCTTTCCCTTCTTGCCTCGGCCGGATGCGGTCTCCGGCTGATTTTCCTGGTATTCCTTCAGCCTCCCCTTGCGGAGCAGGACGGCCGCCACGTCGTCGGGGACCTCCTTCGGGACGCCGATCTTGAACTGCCCGGCAATGCCGCAGCCCATGATTTTCGGCCCTTCTTCATAGTAGAGTTTCTTCATAAATCCTCCTTTTTACGGTTCCGGTTCAGGGACCGGCTCGGTTGCAATAACATTCGTTTTCAGACGATAATTGAGCCCATAGACCAAGAGCCCTCCCTCAGCCGTCACCAGGTCCTCCCTGACAGGCCAGAGCCACCCGTAAGGGCTGATCTGGTGGCCGATGAGGTAGTTTCTGACCGCCTCGATGATCGTGTAGGCGTCAGACGCACCGGCCTCCCTGCTTTTGAGGTTCCTGGAGACCAGGACGATGAGGAAGTCCATCTGGTGATCGGCCCGGTTCGTTCCGATGACCTTTTTCTCATCGAAATCAGCGCCGTGGTAGATCACGTTCAGGGCAGGCAGGCGCTGGGGAGACTTGAGCAGATCCTCGATATCGCCTTGCCAGACGCCGACGCTGGCCACGGAAGTGATCTTCTGCAATTGCTCAATAATGTCTTCCTGAATATCCTCGATCATCTAAAACCCCGACATTTTGTCCCTGGTGAAATTCCGGTCATTGGAATCCATATTCACCGTGTTGTCCGTATTGGCGGGAGAGGGCGTCGCCGATCCGAGCTTGATTTTCCCTTCCGCCACCTTTTCCAGGAAACGAATCGCCTCTTTGTTCCTGTCCGCCCGGATTTCCGGCATTTCCAGATCGCTGCGGGAGTAGAGGTTGTAGGCCGCGATATCCACGCTGATCTGGCGAACCTTCGACGGCACG
>Ga0302248_1002027_pt1 | contig 13193 bp, 12 predicted proteins | sample AAG_UR_Leu_MG_FD_193528 | JGI IMG/M metagenome (GOLD analysis project Ga0302248, IMG submission 193528) | Enriched activated sludge microbial communities from anaerobic digester in WTTP, New Holstein, Wisconsin, United States - AAG_UR_Leu | ecosystem: Engineered > Bioreactor > Anaerobic >... | reverse complement strand
ACCCACGGCCACCGTGACATCCGCCCCCAATTTCACGCTGCTGTTGAGGAGGGCGTTGGCGCCCCTTTCCGTCATCGCCAGGAGGATTATCTCCGACGCCTCGCCGCCGGCCTGGAGTCCGAAGCTGACCTCGCCGATGGTGTAGAAGGCCGGTCCCAGCCAGGTATCCGTCTGCGGTTCCTTGGCGACAAAGACTCCTGAGCCTCCGGAAGCGCCGACAACAAAGGCCCCGCGGAGCATCTGCGGACAGATGTAGATCCCTTTGGCCTTTTTCACCAGATCCCGGAACGGCTTCCCGTCTTTGCCGGCCGTGAAGTTCTGGAAGGTGTAACGGGCTTTTCCCACTAACTGCGCCGCTTCCCGGGCATCGTTTGCCTGCGCGCCGCCCGGGCTGAAGGCTCCGGTGCTCCAGAAGCCGCAGACCGCCGTCAAAATAATCAACATCTTGAGGGGGGTATAATCGCATTTGCTTTTCTTCATGATAGCTTTAACCTCCTGAAAATTATTTTTCGTTCCTATGAATATGCGGTAATCTGACATGATAATCAAAATCAGTCAATCATAGAAAACCGGATGATTTCCGGCGCGGCGCGGCGGTTACCGCTCTTGACTTTACGGCGATAATAGTTAATCTTAAAGGCAAATCAAATCGAGGAGGCGGATGATGGCTCAGAAAGGTCGGGAGACGCGGAAAGCAAAAGTCATCGAGGTCCTTAACAAGGCCCGGGCGATGGAATTGCAGGCAATTCATCAGTACATGAATCAGCATTACAATCTCGACGACATGGATTACGGCGAATTAGCGGCCAATGTAAAGCTCATCGCCATCGACGAGATGCGTCATGCGGAGATGTTTGCCGAACGGATCAAGGAACTGGGGGGAGAGCCGACGACGGAGCCTGCCGGCAAGGTCGTCAAGGCGCAGAAGGTGGAGACGATCTTTCCTTTCAACGCGGGGCGGGAAGATGACACGATGGACACTTACAACCAGTTTGTCAACGTCTGCCGGGAAAACGGCGACAGCGCCACGATGAAGCTCTTTGAGACGATCATCGACGAAGAGCAGGCTCACTTCAACTATTTTGACAATGTCGGCGAACACCTGACCAAACTCGGTGCGTCCTATCTCGCCCGGATTGCCGGGACACCCGCCGATACCGGTCCCGCCTCAAAAGGGTTCGTCACCGGCGGCGGGGGTGGCGCGGCATAATTCCCCGACTGTAAAGCAATAAAAGACTGCTTCGTAAAAAAATTGGCTGCAGCACCCTCCCCTGCAAGGGGAGGGTGGGGATGGGTTTAATCCTCCCCGCCATCACCGGTAATTGTCCCATTCCCCTCCTGACCTCCCCCTCGCAGGGAGAGGAATAAATATCTTTCCACGAGACCATCTTATTTGCAGTTCATCCGATTCTTGCGTACATCTTCCCGTGATGTTGATTTTGAAAAAAATGGGATTAGATAGCAGCTTTCAACCCATACTGTTCACGCATGATGAGGAAAAACGCAAGTACTGCTGCTCATCGACAACATCTACAAAGTCGCAGCCGGTTATGTGGCTGATAATCAATGAATTCCGTTTGTAAAAGTGAACGGTGTCTTGCGTTAACCGTTCATTCAATGGTTCGAGTCCGTACTGGTTCGCCCGAAAAAGGATGATGGGCAGTGGGAAGAGCATGTGTCGTTGGGTGCGTAAACGAAGCCTATGAAACATTTGTGGTCAAGTAATAGCTTTTAGGCACGGCCATTGATGCCCTTCAATATTCTTATTTCACTTCGAGCGTTTCTGATTCTGGCGAGAGCACTTTTGATAGTCAATAATACTTGGTATCCCTCGTCAGTCAATCTATATTCGCCTGTATAGCCGCCTCCTATAAATTCAATCCAACCTTTCTTGTGACACATATTATTTAATGTCCCCTGAAATGTTTCTTCGATCTTCTGAGGGTGTTTCTTGTGACCTAAGAGTGACAGCAAGGGCGTAATATCTTCAATATTTTTAATGATCTGCTGCCTAGAAAAGCGCCGTTTATGCTCGTTTACAAGCGGTTCAATGAAATAGAAGACTACGATCTCCCAATTAGACCTTAATCCGAAAGGTTTTAGCATATCCATTACCTCCTTTGTTTTACAGTGATACGATTGTCTGCCATGTACGCCATATGGACAAAACTTTGTAAGCTTATAGCCCTGTCAATTAGAAGAGATGTTTCGGAGAACATCAGCCAATGTCCATTCTTTGTCGCCAGGCTTCTTCACATATATGTCTCTCCACGCATTACGCGTAGTACCGTCTGCGATTTTCCTCACCAGTTGTGCCGGCGAAAACGATTTCCCTTCATAAATAACCTTTTCGAATTGTACAGATGCATAGTACTTTTTCTTCTTGTATTCCATATAGAGCTGTGTGCCGTTTGGCAGATCAACTGATTGCCATCTATAGCCCTTATTCGCATCGCCGAATTTTTCCCTGAAATCCGCAATTCCTGTTTGACGATCAAGGTATTCATAATAGGCATCTTGCCAACCCTCATTGTGCTCCGTCCGTTCAAGATAGTCCATGACGACATTCTCGATCCAAGTGGAAATGTCCGTCTTAGGGCCAGAACGTAATAACATCTCGTAAATGATCTCAACCGAAAAGGGGATAGAAATTTTTTGATCCATAACTCCTCCATCATAGTTATTGAGTGCTCTTTATAACTGAGCATAGCAGTGCTTAATAAAACTGTCAAGAAGTATTATTTGAAAATTGGAGTGCGTCTGCTAGCCCTAAACTGGTGAGCAATCCACAGCCACACCCGCGGGCCGCCAAGAGCCAGGAGGGCGTGGCTGTGGGTAACTCCTTTCCTTTGATCTGTCGGAGATGACTGCGCCTCCGCTTCGGTAACACGGGGCGGGAAAATAGATAGGTGGTGCAAAATACATGGGTGGGTTGGTGCGCCGCATTTCCCCGAGCATTATGAAGTTATGTAGCCCCCAGGGGTATATGGGAGAAGCAAGAGGCACTGATCCTTACGGATCGAATTCTTCTATCCATTCAGGAAATGCTGGCCCATTGAGTTCAGGAAGCTATACGTAACAAAATCTGATTTTCTTATTGATGTTAGTTGGTTAAGTTAACTTTTCTGTAGCCATAAAATTCTTCATCCGTCAAGTTGATTTTTGATGACATCAATACCAGATCAACCGTAAGGAGTTGTCCATGGCCGCCCTCGCTGCTTTTAGTGGAGCATGGCGGGGGCGGTTGTGGGCAACTCCGACTAACCATATGATCCCTTGATTTGTGCACTGTATTGGTTGCGGGCCGTTCGTTGCATGATCACCTCCATCGCCTTGAAGTAATACTGAACCGCCCCGGCTTTTCCGGAGACTTTGTTAGTTGAGTCCGACCACCATGGCCGGGGTTTTCTGACTCTGATAGTAGATCTCCTCGAACTCGACTGGGGGGATATTGCCGATCGGTTCGAGCAACCGCCGGTTGTTGAACCAATCCACCCAGTCAAGGGTCTCAAACTCTACATGCTCACAGTTACGCCAAGGCCCGAGTCGATAGATTACCTCGGTCTTATACAATCCGATCACTGATTCGGCAAGTGCATTGTCATAGGAATCTCCAACACTGCCAACTGAAGGTTCTATACCGGCCTCTGCAAGGCGTTCGGTGTAGCGGATCGAAACGTATTGAACGCCCCGGTCACTGTGATGGATCAAGTTCCCGGTATGACGACGGGAATACAGTGCCTGTTCCAGGGCATCCAGGGCCAGATCACTACGCAACGAACGCGATACCCGCCAGCCCACGATCTTGCGCGAAAAAACGTCGATTACAAAGGCCACGTATACAAAGCCAATCCAGGTCTCCACATAGGTCAGGTCTGCTACCCACAACCGATTTGGTCCATCGGCGGTAAATTTACGTTGAACCAGGTCCGCCGGCCTTAGTGATGCCTTATCGGGAATCGTTGTACGTGGTGTACGGCCGCGGACGACCCCTTGCAGCCCCATCTCACGCATCAGGCGCTCAATTGTGCAACGGGCAACATCTATACCTTCGCGATGAAGCTGGCGCCAAACCTTGCGAGCGCCATAGACGCGGCGATTGCCCTCCCAAACCCGCCTGATCTCCCGGCGCAGAACAGCGTCGCAACGTGATCGCTCAGATAAACGCGCCGGGTCGGCTATGCACAACTTATGTTCGTAGTAGGTCGACGGGGCAATCGGCAATACCCTGCAGATCGGCTCGACCCCGTAGCTCCCTTGATGTTCGTCGATAAACGACACCATTACTTCCGTCGACGGTCGAGCTCCGCCTGGGCAAAAAAAGCCGACGCCTTGCGGAGTATCTCGTTCACCCGCCGTAGCTCACGGTTTTCCCGCTCCAACTCCTTGAACCGCCCCCGCTCATCGCTCGTCATGCCGCCTCGCTGGCCACTGTCGATCTCGGCCCGGCGAACCCACCGCCGCAAGGTCTCTGCAGTGCAGCCTATCTTTGACGAAATCGATATGATAGCCGACCACTGGGAATTATACTCATGCCCATGCTCGAACACCATCCGAACCGCCCTCTCTTTGACTTCCGGAGAATACTTGCTTTGATTTTTCATGACTCCATCCTCTCACAAAATGAAGTCTCCGACAATACCGGGGCGGTTCAATACCTCTGCACTTTAAGATTCGATACCCGGCAATACCGCTGAGTGGTTTTCATGGAAGAATGATATATCACGGACCAACTTTAGACCATAAACAATCTTCACAGTTTCATTCGGGTACTTGACGCGGTTATTCACTTTCTTCCTCGTACCAGAAATCATCATTCAGTTTCCGGTCCCCTGTGGCTTCAATCGTGAGAATGACTGGAGGCTCTTCCTTGGCTACAACAAATATAAATCCTTGAGCATATGTATAACGAACCTCAATGCTTCTATTATTCAAGAATCTATGGATTGTGTGTTTGCTCTTAAAACGGATCGGTTTGGTTTGTGCGAAAAGTTTTAAAATAGTAATTCTTGCTGTTTCAGTAGTCATGTTCTCTCCCGTGCGGCGCTCCAAGAATCTATCTACAGCGTGCTGTGTTATCTTAATCCCTTGCATAATAGATTTAATATAGATCCTTGAAGCATTAGCGTCATGCAGGCAGCGTGCACATATATATCCTTTTAGCCGTCGCGTTGGCTTTCCGCATTCTATTATTGGATAAATATCTATAGGTTCCTGGACTTCATGAGGCCAGAAATTGAAATCATCTGGGAATGGTCTCGTCCACTTGCAGATGGCACAAATGGGAGGCATAAAATAACCTTCTTAGTTGCGGTATTACTATGTTAGAAAATATAATGGATATTCGAATCTACTAATGCTTTTTCTTTTTTTTCTGCAAGTATTTTATTTTCCTAATTCTCAAAGTGTCTTGCTGACTTCACGAGATCAAACTCTCCGTTGCCCATGTACGAATGATTTTGCTCTTCCGAACGATGCAAAACCCTTCAATATATCCCGATGCAAGCGGCCCACTATTCCAGGAATATCTGAACGTCCAAAGCTCATCTCCAGGCTTAAACCGGGACTTAAAATCTAGCCATGACCGGTTTGCACAACCGAAAGGGACTTGTTTCTGCCCGAACAATATTTTCTTGAAAAAACCCATTATGCTCTGATCATTACAATAACTAAGATTGTCCTGTTCAACCTCCTCCACCGTGATTTTCTTTATCAAAGATGTATCCCGCAGTTCCGCCTCTGACAGTTGAATATCCCTCCACCAGTTGCGATCCACGGAGGGCATGTGGATCTCGCAGAAAACCAAATAAATAGCGGAGTATATCAGAAGGGCAAGAGTTATATACTGTATTGCTTCCGTTTTTGATATACTCGGTGATTTTATCCAGTATTTCATAAGGCAGCTTCGTCGGTTATTAATTGATAAGAAATTGAACTGAAATTGTAAGGTAAGATCGCCTTCCAAACCATTACAACTTGTAAATCTTTCTTGAAACAAACAATCAAGCAAGTTTTATCTTGTTAAAACAGCATAAGCAGGAACAATGATAATGGTTTGTAATCTAGCATATATGGCAGAAAATTGATATACTCGATTTCAGGAAGGAGATTTTGCCACCTGCCACTGAAAATATCACGTTCAAAAAAGAGCACATTACGATCCGTTTTCAACGATACGGGCTGACTTCCCAAGCACTCACTTTGTACATGAAAGAGATAAAAGTTCGCTTCCGCCGGATGAACCTTATTGGGGTGGGGAGGTTACCGCGGCGGCGATCTCCCGGCTAAGTTTTTCCAGCGCCCGGCTCTGGGCGGCTACATAGGCGTCATAATCCGGCGCCGTTGTGCCTTCAGTGATCTCCGTACGCCGGACAGAGAGGGTTTTCATCCCGTTGTCGGTCATGACGGCCCAGTTGGCCTTCAGGAGCACCTGTCCGCCGAGTTGGCCGTCCATCCTGATAATATCGATGGCGATCTGCCGGTCAAGGTTCAGCCGCCTCCCCCAGGGATAGGAAACCACCCGGTACGACGGCAGGAGAATGGAGAGATTTTCGGCGACCGTCCGGGAGACTTCTTCCCGCAGCGATCCCGGCCAGCGGTCGAATTCCGCAATGGTGATTTCGTTTTCACCGGACAGGCTGAGAATTTGCGGACGATCCAGCCGATCAGGAACGGCAACGGGGCCGAGACCGATCAAGGCGGTATTCCCTCCAGCCGGCGGCGGTCCCGCCGGCGATGCCAGCGGCCGCAGGGAATAGAAACGGGGCGATTGGGAAACTCCGCAACCGGAAATTAACATTGCCGTTACCAGGAACAGGAGCCATCCTTTTTTCATCGCTTCTCTCCTTCTTTCTTCTTTTTGCCGGTCACGATGGCCTCGGGATGCATTTCCAGATAGTCCGTCAGGGTGCGCAGGGAACGGGCGATGCCGGAAAATTCCCGGAGGGTCTCCTCCAGTTGAAAGGCGATTTCCGTGTTGCCCTGGGTAAATCTTTTCAAGGCAGCAAGATTTTCATCCACTTTTTTAAGGGTTGCCCTGGTCTGCATTAAGGTGTCTCTGGCCTGTGCGGCCAGTTGTCCGGGGACCCCTTCCGACATGGCCAAGGTCTTCTCTGCCTGTTGAAAAGCCCCGCGGGCCGCTACGGTGCTTGTCCTCAGTTCCGTAATCACCGGCCCGATCTCCGCATTCATTTTTTTTATCAGTTGCTGGGCCTCCCGGCTGGCCTGGGAGAGCGACTTGATCCCCTCCCGGGTATCCGGAGAGTTGACCATGTTCTCCACCCCCTCGATGATCTTATCGAGTTTCTTGACCATGTCCTTGATGGGCAGCTCCTGGAAGGCCTTGGCCAATTCTTCGAATTGAGTGGGCATGGTCGGTATTTCTTCATATTCCGCAAGATAGTTGTGGAGCACCAAGGGTTTTTCCGGATGAAAATCCAAAGTGATGATCAGCAGGCCCGTGATCAGACTCTGGATGTCCAACTGGGCCTTCAATCCTTGCGTTTTCACAAGATAGGAGACGGCGGTGGCTTCGGTTTCGACCTTTTCCCGGGTCCGCAGGTTGACGACGCGGTCGTTATCGAGTTCGACGATGACAGCGCTGAGCAGCTTCTCGTCTTCAGGATGATAAAAGAGCTTGATATCGGTTACGGCGCCAACCTTAACCCCCTTGAAATAGACCGGCGCCCCCGTATTTAGCCCCCGGATGGATTCCTGAAAGTAAAGGGCGCAGAATTTCCGGTCCTGAAAAAATTTCCCCGAGGCGAAGATGACGATGGCCGCCGTCAACAATATCATCGCCCCGACGACGAAAACGCCGATCAATTTCATGTTGGCCTGTTTGCTCATGTTCCCGCTCCATAATATTGCCATATCTCGTTATTTCTGCTTTCCGGATTGTGCCCCGGAAGTCGGCGCCGCCGCCGGCCAATCCCTGGACCGGCCCAGTAGCCCGCCCGGCGTATTTCCTTCCGGAAGCGAAGTTTCATCAGCATCCATCACCGCCTGCTGCTGCGGTGCCGGCGGGCAGCGATCCTCCCCGGGTGAGAAAACTGTGCACCACCGGATCGGTTGCCTCCTGCCGCAGCATTTTCGGATCCCCGGCGGCGATCATGGTTTTGGCGGCGGCGTCCAGAAAAACGGAGTTATCGCCAATGGCGAAGATGCTGGCCAACTCATGAGTTACTACGACAATCGTCGTGCCCAGGCTGTCCCGGAGTTGGAGAATCAGGTCATCCAGGAGGCGGGAACTGATGGGGTCCAGGCCGGCGGACGGTTCGTCGAAGAAGAGGATCTCCGGATCGAGGGCCATGGCCCGGGCCAGACCCGCCCGTTTCATCATCCCGCCGCTGATCTGGGCCGGATAATAGTCTTCGAATCCCTTCAGCCCTACCAGGGCGAGTTTCAGCGCCGCGATTTCCCGGATCTCCCGGGTGGAAAGCTCCGTGTATTCCTCCAGGGGCAGGGCGATATTTTCCGCCAGGGTAAGGGAACTCCACAGGGCGCCGCCCTGGTAGAGAACGCCGAAGGTGCGGGTGATCCTCTCCCGCTGGGTCTCGTCCGCCTGCCAGTAGTTTACGCCGTTGAAGCACATCTCCCCCCGGGCGGGTTTCTTGAGGCCGATGAGGTGCTTGAGCAGCGTGCTCTTGCCGCAGCCGCTGCCGCCCATGACGATGAACACTTCCCCCCGTTTGACGGTAAAGGACAAATCCTGCTGGAGGACAAAATCCCCGTAGGCCATGGTGAGATCCGTGACCGATATATGGGCGCTTTCGGCAATTATGGCTGCCATGTTACTGATCTACCTTCCCCTATATCCCCAGGATGTTGCATAATAACGTAATCACCGCCGTGGCGATGACGATGGCCACAATGCCCGTCACCACTGCCGAGGTGGTTGCCTTGCCGACGGCGGCGGCGCTCCGCTCGCATTGGAGCCCACGGAGACAGCCGGTGGCGGCGACAAGAACCCCGAAGACGGCGCTCATGAACAGACCGACCCAAAGGTCATTGAGGCGGATCGCATCCTTTGTCTGGTTGTAATAGGCCATAAAATTCAGATCGAGCATCGTCACCCCCACGATGAATCCTCCCAGGACGCCCATGAAATCAGCATAGAGACAGAGGATGGGCATCATCAGGAACAGGGCGAGCATGCGCGGCAAGACGAGATAATCCATCGGGGGAATGCCCAGCGTCTTGAGGGCGTCTATCTCCTCGGTGGTCTGCATGGTTCCCAACTGGGCGGCGAAGGCGGCGCCGGTCCGGCCCGCCATGATCACGCCGGTCATGACGGCCCCCATTTCCCGGAAGATGCCGATGCCGACAAGATTGGCGATATAGATCTGGGCTCCGAACATGCTCAACTGGATGGCGCCGACAAAGGCGAGGATCAGCCCGACAAGAACGCTGATGAGGGAGACGATGGGCAGGGCCTGAATTCCGCACTCCTGGATGAGGACCAGCAATTCCCGGCGCCGGAACCGGGCGCGGCCGCGGAGCATCCGGCCGCAGGCCGCCGTTGCCTCGCCGATGAAGGAAAAGATTTCCGCCGTGCCTTGTCCGTATTCCTGAAAGGATTTACCGATGCGCTCCAGCAGCGGCAGCCGCGCCTGTTCCTGTCTGGCCCCGGTGCGCTCCGGAACCGCGTAGGCCAGTTTCAACAAGCCCGCTATTCCCGCCGGCAGGTCGCTCTGATCCACGGCGATTCCCTGCCGGTGGCAGTAATCGATGATATTGACAAGATAAGTGATCAGAACGCTGTTCCATTCCGACAACCCGGTAAAATCGAAGGCAATGCACTGCGGCGGCGGTGATTGCTCAAGCTGACGGTAAACTTCGGCGATGGGGGGATGTTCCCCTCCTCCCTGCCAGTTGCCCCGGAGGCGGATAACCAACCTCCCCATTACCGGTCGGCTGAACTCTATCATTTCATGTTATTTTCAAATCAAGGGCCTTCGCTACCTTGGCAGCCAGTCTGCTTTTCGGATCGATCCGGGCGTCGCTGATCATCATGATTTCCATCATCATGGTGATGCATTTCTCCCGCTCTTCCCTTCTTGGCAGGAGCTTGGCCAGGGACGCTATCGCCCGGTCCTCATCGATTATGAGCATGAAATACTGGTCCCGGATCATCTCCCGCCATTCTTCCGGGCTGATTTTGTCTCCGGGATTTTGCTCATGGAGCCGCTTGGCGATGAGGCTGGAGCGGTAATCAATCATGCCGATATGGATCATCGCGGCCATGACGAGCCTGATCAGGGCCTCGTTGAAGCCACCCTGGTCCATCCTTTTTTTCAACTCTTCGATTTTACTATGGATAGCCGCTTCCAGTTCGGCGTTTTCCTGCTCCAGGGCCTGGGCTTTCTTGCCTGGAAAGAGGAGTGCGAATCCGAGCGGACCGTACATTGCCTTGAAAATGTTGCGGTAAATGTCATCCCGCAGCTCCCGGTAGGTATCGAGAGCGTCTTCGATGGTCTGGGCCATGTCCCGCTCCACGGCGTTGAAATAGTTGTCCGCCCGGGCCGCCTTGCGGTTTTCCCGCACCCAGTCCGCCCAGATCCGTAAGGACGACATGCCGGGGTTGAATCGTTCCGAGAAGAGGTAGTACTTGATCCGGCTGGGGTTGAGCCAGCGGAGGATCTCGGCCGATTGTTCGGTAGTCATGAGCTTGACCAGCGGACTCAGGAATTTTCTGTATAATTCGTCATTGTAATCAGAGACTTCCGCAACGGAGGAGAAGTAATCCTCATCCCGGCGGCTATCGCTCAGGGCCGTGATGTCAGTGATTTTGCGCATTTCGAAACGGGCCACATAATCCCCAGGGATCAATTCGGCGTATTCCGTAAAGGGATTTTTCTTCTCGATGATCATCTCATAGAGCCCTGGTGGCAGACCGTCGATCATCTCCAGGGTGTTGACGAATTCCTGGTGCTGCTTTTTGGCGATGGATGCCCCGACGAAGATCCCCAGATGTCCCACGTCCGGATGCAGGGTATAGACGATGGTCTGACCTTCCTTGAGGATCGCCTCGTCGGAGCCGTAGACATCGACGATCCAGTTGAGGGCCTGCTGGGGGGGGGTGATGTTGTCCCCCTGGGAGGCGAAAACGACAATGGGACACTTGATGTTGCGCAGATCGACCCGCCGGCCGTCCGGCAATACCACACCGCCTTTGGCCAGCCGGTTGCCGATGAACAGGTTGGTGACGATCCCGTCGATCTCTTCGGCGTTCATGAGGAAGAAGCCGCTCCACCACTTCTCGAAGTTCAGATAGCGCTCCGCCTCCTGGTCGATGTTGGCGTAGAGATTGTATTCCTTCTTGAAGTAGGTGTTAGCGGGATTGAGATTCTCGAAGTTTGAAACCAGATAGGAGCCGTCGAACTTCCCATTGCCCAGATCACAGGTCATGGTCGTGAGCCACTTGCCCCCCAGCAATCCGCCGGTGTAACGCATCGGATTCTTGTTCTTGTTTCCCGCCCAATAAGACATGGGGGCGCCGTTGAGGATGATGGTGCCCATGAGATCCGGTTCCATTGCCGCCAGCGAGGCCACCGCCCAGCCGGCCTGGCAGTTCCCCATCACACAGGGCCGGGCCGCTTCCGGATGGCGGCGGATTACCTCCCGGAGAAACAGGGCCTCCGCATGGCCCACATCTACCAGTGTCTGGCCCGGTTCCGGCTGGGGATAGAACATGACAAAATACACCGGATGACCGGCCGCGAGGGCAACGCCGACCTGGGATTCATGCTTGGACCCGCCGATTCCCGGTCCGTGTCCGGCCCGGGGATCGACGATGACGAAGGGCCGCTTGCGGGGATCAATCTTCATGCCCGCCTCGGGCATTATTCTCAGGAGGGCATAATTGACCGGATTTTCCAGGTTGCGCCCGTCGATAATGGTCTCATACTGGAACTGCAACACCGGCGGCTCGCCTTCCTTGACATGTTCCAGAAAATTGTCCCCCCGCTGCCGCATGACATCCCAGAAAAGGATGGACCGCTGGAACATGTCCTCCAGGTATTCCCAGGCGTCTTTTACGGCGGCGTTTTCCCGCCAGTTCGCTTCCATGCTTTTGAACAACGCCGCCGGATCGAACCCGGCGAGGCATTTTTCCCAGGGCGCGGCGGCTGGCGGCAGAGGGGCTTTGGCAGCCTCCTGAAACATGACCAGACCGGATTTCCAAAGGTCCTTCAGCATGATGTGGTCCTTCCAGAGGCTTTCGCATCCCTTGAAAAATGAGGCTGGATTAAAGCCGGCAGACATGAATTTACCTTTATCCTGCTGTGGGGCTGCCTGTTTTTCCGGCCCTGATGCCTTGACGGTCCCGCTCGCGGTTGCCGGCGATGCCTTTTTTGTCGCTTGCGCGGTCGGCGACAATTTGTCCGCTCCTTTTCCGGCTGCAGGTTTAACAACCGGCGCCGCCTTCGCTACCCTGCCTGCGGGGGTGAACACGGAGGCTGCCGCCTCTTTGATCTTGACCGTTTTCCCTTTCACCGGAATTTCTTTCTTCGCCATCGCCAATGCCCTCCTTAAGAAGCTTTTTTATATCATGAAGGGTGTTAACCTCACGTGATCAGATCAATTGCCGTCTCTCGATGGATTCGATGTACCCCACGTCGCCGGTTTTGATCTCTGCTGCATTGCCTTCGTCCGTATCGAGGTGCATATCCAGGCGAAAGTTCTGGTCCACCCTGATCAGCACGTCACCGAAGATTAGCCCCCGCCCGCCTTCCTTCCGTACCCGGACCACGTCCTTGTCCCGGAGCCCCAACTTCAGGGCGTCATCAGTGGACATGTGAATGTGCCGCTTGGCGCAGATCACGCCCTTTTCCAAGTGGATCTGCCCCTGGGGGCCGACCACGGTGATGCCCGGCGTTCCTTCAATATCTCCCGAATCCCGGATGGGGGGATCGATGCCGAGTTTGAACTGCTCCGTCCGGGAGATCTCCAGTTGGCTGTATTTTCTTGCCGGTCCGAGAATCCGGACCTTTTCCAGGCTCCCCTTCGGGCCGATAAGCCCCACCGTCTCCTCACAGGCATACTGCCCCGGCTGGCTGAGTTCCGTTTTCGGCGTCATCGTCCGGCCCGCGCCGAAGAGCAGCTCGAAATTTTCCTGGGTCAGGTGAATGTGGTGTGCCGAGATGCCGAGCGGTACCGGAGTGGTCTTGAAAACCTGCAGATCCTCTTTGGAA
>Ga0302248_1002019_pt1 | contig 13231 bp, 11 predicted proteins | sample AAG_UR_Leu_MG_FD_193528 | JGI IMG/M metagenome (GOLD analysis project Ga0302248, IMG submission 193528) | Enriched activated sludge microbial communities from anaerobic digester in WTTP, New Holstein, Wisconsin, United States - AAG_UR_Leu | ecosystem: Engineered > Bioreactor > Anaerobic >... | reverse complement strand
CGGGTCTGTTTGGCCTGGCTGAAGTTCACCGTGGCGACGGTGACCTCCAGGGAGGTGGCCAGGCCCGACTGATAGCGGAGATTGACCAGTTCCAGGTTCTCGGTGGCCTGCCGCACCTGCAGTTGGGCATTGCCGATGGATTCCTCGGCCTTCTTCATATTGAGGAGGGCCGTTTGCACCTCCTGGCGGATCTGCAGACGGTTGGCGGCAATTTTCGCCTCCACGATCTTGAGGTTGGCCAGGGCCTTCCGGACGGACTGCTGCGTCGCAAATCCCTGAAAGAGATTCCAGGTCAACCCCGCCCCCACGGTCCAACCCTGGGCCAACGGCGTCTGGCTGCCGGCGAACTCATAGCCGGCATTGGCGTCCAGTGAGGGGAAATATTCCTTCCGGGCGAGGGAGACCGATCTTTCCGCCGCTTCCTTCTGGACGACCAGGGACCGAAGATCCTGGCGGTTCCGGTAGGCCTGCTCCAGGGCCTCCTGCTCCGTGATTTGCAGTTTGTCGAGGGTATGCAGCTCCTTGACGGTGTAATTGGCCGGACCGTCATAGCCCATGGCGCCGCTCAAGGCCACCCAGGCCTTGCTCAATTCGTTTTCCCCATCGATCACCCTTAGTTCGGCACCGCTCAGATAGACCTCGGCGTTGGTGACATCGTATTTGGGCTTCTTTCCCGCGGCAAAAAACAGTTTCGCCTGTTCCAACTGTTTCCGGTACTGTTCCCGGACCTCCAGTTCGATATCCCGGGACAATTTGGCTTTCAACACCTGATAATAGGCATTTTTGACATTGTTCACCACCGCCGTAATCTTGTTCTCCATATCCAGGCGGGAGGAATCGACGTTGAGACGGGCTACGGCCACGGTGTCTTCCCGTTTTCCGAAGTCGTAGATCTTCTGGGTGAGGGTGAGGTTGTTATCGCCGTATTTGTAACCGTAAAGGGTGTTGATCGGGGGGTAGGGATCGTCGGTTTTCTTGGCCAGGTTGTAATCCGTGAAGGTCGATTTGGCGTCCAACTGGGGATAATAACCGGCTTTAGCCTTGCCGAGATCCGCCTCGTTGGCCCGGGTGGTATATAGATACTGGAGGATCTCCGGCTGGTTGCCGATGGCGATGGCGATGCACCGTTCCAGGGTCAGCTCCTCCCCTGGCTGGATAAGGGAAGCCGCCGGCGCGCCCCCGGGACAGATCAACAGGGCGACTCCCAGGGCCAGGATGCTTGTGAACCGTTTCATAACCACCGCCTCTCCACAAAAGCTGCTATCCCTATCACACCCCAGGTTTACTTGTCAAAACAATGGAAGGCTCAATCTTCCCCTTTAACTTCTGTTTTCGCCGTTTTTTCCAGGCCGGCACAGGGTGCTACGGCGCTCTTCCGTCGATGGCCCCCCCCGGCACCGGAAAGGGGAAAGCTCTCGCCGGCCATGGGGGATACCGCCTGGAAACCGAGATTCCTTTCGATCAATGCCGCCAGCCGCTGGGTGTTGTCCCCATCGCCGTGGACCACAAAGATCCGCTTCGTTTTCGTGAAATTCGCCAGCCAGCTAAGGAGCTGACAGGCATCGGCATGATTGGAAAACAGATCGAATTTTCGCACCCGCATCTTTACCTCTTTCTCGCTCCGCTGCCGGTTCTGCGGGTTCCCCTCCCCCTCCCTAAGGGGGATGAAGATCCGCCGCCGCCCCTCCAAAAGCTGCGCTCCCAGGGAACCGGGGGCCTGCCAGCCCACAATGGCCAGGAGATTTTTCGGGTCCCCGCACATCCTTTCCAGATGGTTCGGGGCGTTGCCATGATCCAGCATGCCGCTGGAGGTCACATAGATCGCCCCGCCCGTCCGCCCGTGGGCGGCGAGGGCTTCGGCGCCGCTAACCTGCCGGAGCCCTGGAAAACTAAACGGGTCACGGCCCTCGTCCATGGAGCGCTGAACATCCGGGTGGAGATAACTCCGGTGCCGGCGATAGGCCAGGGTTATCTTTCCACCCAGGGAGCTGTCGGCGAAAACGGGCGTCGCCTCGGGAATCAGTCCCGTGCTCCGCAACCGGCCCAGGGTGAAGAGCACCTTCTGGGTGCGGTCCAGGGAGAAGGCGGGAATCAGCACACTGCCCCCGGCAGCGAGGGTCTCCCTGATCTCCCGGGCAAAGTTCTCCATCTGTCCGGGCACCGTCCGCCACGCGGCGCCGTAAGTCGCCTCGACGACGACGAAGTCTCCCTCCGTGATCCTTGCCGGTCCCCGCAGTAAGGGGATGTCGGCATTCCCCATATCGCCGGTGAGGACGATCTTCGTTTTCTCCCCGCCGGATCGCATTCGGATCTCCACCATGGCCGAGCCGAGGATATGACCGGCATCCAGAAGGCGGATACCGAGTTCCGGGGTGAGGGACAAAAGGCGTTCATAGGGAAGAGCATGATAGTTCTTCAATATCTCCTGAACCTCCCCGGGACGGAACTGTTCGCCTTCGTCCTTGTTTCCGGAAGTCGGCCGGGAACTCCAGAGGATTTTGAGCAGACTCTTCGTGGCGGAGGTACCGATGATCCTCCCCCGGAACCCATGCCGGTAGAGAAGGGGTATGCGCCCGGCATGATCGCTGTGGGCATGGGTAAGGATCACGGCATCGATGGTGGCGGGATCGAAGGGAATCTCCCGGTTCCGCTCCCCTTGCTCCCGGTCGGTGTAAAGCCCGAAATCTATGAGAAGCCGGTATTTTTCCGTCTGGAGGAGGATGGCGCTGCCCCCCACGGAACGGGCGGCGCCGATGAACTTCATGCTCGCGGTTTCTTCCGCCGGAACCGGAAGAACCGTGAGCATGAGGAAAAGCAGCAGGAACAGCAACGACCATCCCTGCAGATAAGGCGATTTTCCTGTCCGCTCCGGCTGTGGGTGTAATGTTCGGCCCTGGCGCATGGCGTCATCTAAACATAGCCGGGTGGACAATGCAACCGGCGATTCCCTTTTGATCATGCCATGATTGTCCCACCGGCAGAGCGTAATGCCGTCCGTTGTGGGTAGAGACAGGGGAAATCACTCCTATGTTCACAAACAGTCGCCGGTTTTTTTTATTTCCCCTTTTTTATTGCAATGCGCGGCAAATAACTTTATAAATTCTCTCGGCATTGTTCCTGCTTTTTGAACGACAGCTCCAGCACAAATTCTTTCAGAGAGACGATTCCGGCATGGCAGCCATCACCACCTCGGTTTTCGAACTGCTGAAGATCGGCCCCGGTCCCTCAAGTTCCCACACCATGGGACTCATGAAGGCGGGCAAGGATTCACCTTTAGAGATTCTCGGCCGCTGTTTCCTCAGTGTCGGCAATCCCACAGGTGACGGTATCCCAGGCCTGCCAATGAACTCGGGCATTTCCGGGTTGTTGCCCATACCGACAAATCCCTTGCTGACCAGCCCGGAAATTTCCCATTCCTCACCGAAGATATAAAATCATGCGCAACAGATCACCCTCTTGCCGAACCGCCGAACCGACCACCGCCACGGTGGATATCTTCGAGACCCTCACGGAAAAGTCCGTCGCCGGCATCTATGTGGTACAGAACGGCAAGTTCGCCTTTGTGAACACCAACGCCGCCTATTATGCGGGTTACCGCTGCGAAGAGCTCATCGGGCGGAAATCCGATACCCTCGTGCACCCCGAAGACCGGGAAGCGGTGAAGAAGAACGCCCGCATGATGTTGAAGGGGGAAAGATCGTCACCCCACGAATTCCGGATAATTACCCGGGAAGGCACCGTGCGTTGGATTATGGAAACCGTGGCCTCCATAACCTACGACGGTCGGCCGGCCATTCTGGGAAACTCCATGGACATCACGGACCGGAAACTGGCGGAAGATAAAATCAAGGAGTCGGAAAACTGGTATCGCACGGTCTTTGAAACCACCGGAGCCGTGACCATGGTCCTGGAAGAGGATACGACCATCTCCCTGATCAACAGCGAATTCGTGAAGCAGTTCGGATATTCGAAGGAGGAGATCGAAAACAAAAAGAGCTGGACGGAGTTTACCCACGCCGACGACGTGGAGGCCATGAAGCGCTACCATGCCCTACGCCGCATCGATCCCCACATTCCGCCGAAAAACTACGAATTTCGTTGGTACAACAAAAACAACGAGTTGCGGAACATCTATCTGACGGTGGACATGATTCCGGGAACCAAGAAGAGCATCGCCTCCCTCCTCGACATCACGGCCTACAAGGAGGCCGAACAGGCACTGAAAAAACGCGGCGAGGAACTGGAGGCCAAAACCCACGAACTACAGGAACTCAACGCCGCCCTACGGGTCCTCCTGAAGAAGCGGGAGGAGGACAAGAACGAACTGGCCGTGGACGTCCTGGCCAATGTGAAGAAACTCGTGCTTCCCTATGTGGAAAAGGTGAAAAAGAGGATCACCGATCCCCGTCTTAGGTCGGATCTGAAGGTCCTCGAAGCGAACCTCCTGGAAATCGTTTCCCCTTTCTCCCACACCCTTTCCTCCCGGCACATGAACCTGACCTCTCGGGAGATTCAGGTGGCCAACCTCGTCAAGGAAGGAAAATCAACAAAGGAAATCGCGGAGTTCTTCAACATTTCCCCGAGTGCCGTGAACATCTGCCGCCACCGCATCCGCAACAAACTGGGGCTCAACAGACAGAAAATCAACCTGCAATCCTATCTTTCCTCTCTTTCCTGAATTACATTTATTGTAATATAGCTGTTAATATCTTTTGATATTGATTTTCCTGCCCCTTCGACATAGACATCATCCGTACCGGATTCTTATGGAAAAGCCGCCCACGGAAACGTTTACCGCGCAAACAAAGGATATCGCCAACGCTGTACCTACCGAAGGGACCGCGGAATGTATCCCGGTCCCGCCTTCCTCCCCTTGTCCCGCCCCCCACGCTTGTCTCCGGCCGCAAGTTCGGGGAAAAATCCCCGCCGCAGTTCGCGGGTTGTGCACCGCCTCGAGAACCTTGCGGAACCGCGGGAAAAAAAGGCCCACGAGCTTTGCCTCAAATGTTTTTCACCGTTTACTTGCTTGCTTACTACACCCGGCATTGAATGATTCTTTACCCGGTCACAAGCGAAAATCGTTTCCAGGGGGCAGCGAAGCCACTTTCATCATAGTCTCGTTTTATCTCGTCGGAACCGGCAGAGGCCGGCGACAAGGCACTTACAACATACAGGAGGGAAGTTCATGAGTTTCAAGGAAGAGTACAAGCGGAAACTGGTCACCGCGGAAGAGGCGGTGCGGGTCGTCAAGTCCGGCGATTGGGTCGATTACGGCAATTTCACCATGGCGCCGACCTATCTGGATCCCTTTTTGGCCAAAAGGGCGGAAGAACTGACGGATGTCAAGGTGCGGGCCGTCACCTATCCCGGGTTGACCGCCCTGGCACAGGCCGATCCCAGCCGGGAACATTTCTGCTACAACAACTGGCACTTCAGCGGCGGCGACCGGATCCTCCACGACAAAGGTCTGTGTAACTACGTTCCCTTACTCTATCACGAGGGACCGGGCTTCTACAACAACCAGGTCATCGATTCCGACGTTTTCATGGTGAAGGTAGCGCCCATGAACCGGAGCGGCTATTTCAATTTCGGCCCCTCCTGTTCCATCTCCAAGGCCGTGGCCAACCGCGCCAAGAAGGTCATCGTTGAGGTGAACACCTGTACCCCCTACTGCTACGGCGGCTATAACGAGTCCATCCATATCTCCGAAGTGGACTACATCGTCGAATCGGACAACAAACCGCTTTTCAGCCTGCCGCCGGCACCGATAACCGAGGAAGACAACAAGATCGCCCAACTGATCATGAAGGAGATCCACGACGGCTCCGTCATCCAGCTCGGTATCGGCGGCTTGCCCAATGCCGTGGGCACGATGATCGCCCAGTCGGATCTGAAGGACCTGGGGGTTCACACGGAGATGCTCGTCGATTCCTTTGTGGATATGTATCTTTCCGGACGGGTCACCAATAAGCGAAAACAGCTCAACCCCGGCAAGATGGTCTACACCTTCGCCCTGGGGACGCAGAAACTCTATGACTTCATCGATCACAATCCCTGCTGTGCCACCTATTCCGTGGATTACACCAACAATCCCACCCGCATCGCCCAAAACGACAATATGGTGGCCATCAACAATTCCGTGGAGATCGATCTCTACGGTCAGGTCAATTCCGAGTCCTCGGGAACCAGACACATCACGGGAACGGGCGGTCAGTTCGACTATATCTTCGGGGCCTATCATTCCAAGGGGGGAAAGGCCTTCATCTGCATGACGGCATCCCAGAAGAACAAGAAAACGGGGGAAATCAAATCGCGGATCGTGCCGACCCTGTCACCGGGCGCTATTGTCACGATCCCCCGGACGGTGGTCAGTTACGTCGTCACGGAATACGGCATGGTCAATCTCAAGGGCCGCACCACCTGGGAACGGGCGGAAATGCTCATCAGCATCGCCCATCCCGACGCCAGGGAGGGCCTTATCAAGGCCGCAGAGGCCCAGAATATCTGGAGAAGGAGCAACAAGCGATGAGGATACCGGCCGCTTGACATTTCCAAACAGCGTTTGCCCGAGGAACGTCGGGAAGGTGTGAGCGGGGTGCAATTCTCCGGGCTGCCCCCGGATCATGCCCGGTCATAAGAAGGCGGGGGCGCCGGTTTGATCATCGGCGCCCCCGTTTGTTTCTCCCTATCCGCATTCTTTGCCCGATACGGAAAGCGGGCATCGATATTTCGCAAACGTTTGATAACGGCTTCCTTGCCGACAACCTGATTTCCCGTCGCGGCGGCGGACACTTTCTTCGGGAAAAGATATCTTAAACCCGTGACAAATTCCCCGGCCTCCATATGCCGGCCTAAGTGAAACGGATATGGATTTCCGGCGCCGGCTCCCCACTCAAACCCGGAAGCTGGCGCTCGAATTCCTCCCGGGTGTTCTCCATTTTCATTTTCCAGGAACCGATGCGGACCTCCGGCCGGTCTTCCGCCCCACCCTTGGTAAGAAGAGCAAAAACCCCCACGCCGTTGCACCGGCAATAACAGGTGAGATACGGCCAGACGATCCGGACGTTATCCCGGTAACAGTCGTGACAAAAGCCCATCATCGCCGCCAGGTCGGGACAGACGACCACCAGGGGCGCTTTTTTTTCCCAGGATTCCCGATCCGAACCTTCTTTCAATTTTTTCTGTACTTCATCAAGATGTTCGCCCCCACCACAATCAGGAGCACCGGCAGGAGATATTTGCCCAGGGCGTAAATCTCCATTCCGAAGATTTCCGTCATCAGAAAGATGACCCCCACCGCCAGGATGATCCAGCCGCCCAGATCCTTGATCCGCTGGATCAGGGTCCCGACGGCGATGACGATAAGGAGCACCGGCCAGCTCGCGTTAAAGGACCAGATATTCGTTTTGCCCAGGATGATCAACACCCCCAAGGTGATGAGAATCATCCCGCCGGTGATGACATGCATCGTTCCTTTTCTGTCCATATCTCACCCCCTGCAGATAGATGACTATTTTTCTCCTTTCCCCAGGAAGGGACGGAACATATCGATGGGGATCGGGAAGACCGTCGTGGAGTTGTTTTCCGAGGCGATCTGATTGAGGGTCTGCAGGTAGCGCAACTGCAGGGTGATCGGTTCCCGCGCCATTACCGACGCCGCCTCCATGAGCTTTTCCGCCGCCTGAAACTCGCCTTCGGCGGCGATGACCTTGGCCCGTCTTTCCCGTTCCGCCTCCGCCTGTTTGGCCATGGCCCGTTTCATCTCCTCGGGAAGGTCGATATGCTTCACCTCCACCAGGGTCACCTTGATGCCCCAGGGATCGGTGCTCCGATCCAGGATCTCCTGGAGATGGAGATTGATCTTTTCCCGTTCCGAAAGAAGCTCGTCAAGTTCCACCTGGCCGCAGACACTCCGGAGGGTCGTCTGGGCGAGCTGGGAGGTGGCGTAGAGAAAGTTTTCCACCTCCGTCACCGCCGAGTTGGCGTCCATCACCCGGAAATAGACCACGGCGTTGACCTTGATGGAGACATTGTCCCTGGTGATGACGTCCTGGGCAGGGACATCCATGGTGATGATCCGCATATCCACCTTTACCATCTTGTCGATGACGGGGATCAGGATGATCAATCCCGGACCCTTCATGTCGATGATCCTGCCCAGGCGGAAGACGACCGCCCGCTCATATTCGTTCATAACGCGGATCGCCGAGGCCAAAAACATGATCACCAAAAAAACGAGTATCGTTATCGTGTACGTCATATTGATCCCTCCCTTGCTATTTTTCCTTGCACGCCGCCACCTTGATCTTCAGGCCCTCGACCTGCAGGACGGTTATTTTCGTACCTTCCTTCAGGGGCACATCGCTGTAAGCCGACCAGTATTCCCCCTTCACCATGACCTTGCCTTCCGCACTGATGTCGGTGACGGCCTTCCCTTCCGCACCGATCATCCCCTCCTTGCCGGTATGCTTCTTCCGGACCTGTGCTTTGATCACCAGATAGATGACGCCGACAAAAAACAGGGAAACGATGGTGAGCGTCGGAATGACGACCTCGAGCGATACCCGCAGGGCCGGGTCGGGGGAATCGAAGAGCATGAGCGATCCCGCGGCCAGGGAGATGATCCCGCCCACGGTGAGGATGCCGTGACTTACCACCTTTATCTCCGCGATAAAGAGGATTATCCCGAAGAGGATCAGGAGGACCGCCGCATAGTTCACCGGCAGGGTCTGCATGGCAAAAAACGCCAGGATCAGCGATATTCCTCCCACCACCCCCGGCAGGATCGCCCCCGGATGGGAAAATTCGAAGTAGAGACCGGCCAGGCCCAGCAAAAAGAGGATATAGGCGATGTTGGGATCGCTCAAGGTGGTGAGGATCCGCTGGCGATGCCCCATTTTTTTCTCCCGCAGTGCCGCCCCCGTCGTCTTCAATATTTTCTTTTTATCACCCACGAGTACCTGCTTTCCCTCCGCCTGGGCAAGGAGATCACGGATGTCCGTGGCGACATAGTCGATGACTTTGTTCTTCAGCGCCTCCTCTGCGGTGATGGAGGCACTCTTCCGCACCGCCTTTTCCACCCAGTCCTCGTTTCTGCCCCGGATCTTGGCGATACTGCGGACATAGGCGGCGGCATCGTTGGCCACCTTTTCCATCATTGTCTTGTCTCCGCCCCCACCCCCCAGCCCCACGGGATGGGCGGCGCCGATATTGGTTCCCGGGGCCATGGCCGCCACATGGGCCGCCACGGTGATGATCACGCCGGCGGAGGCCGCCCGGGCGCCGGAGGGATAGACATACACCAGAACCGGTACGGGGGCGTTGAGGATCCCTTTGGCGATATCTCTCATGGCCAGATCGAGCCCCCCGGGGGTGTCCAGGAGAATGATCAGGCCGTCGGCCCCCTCTTTGCCGGCAGCGGCGATGTGCTGCAGAATGAATTCCGCCACCGGCGGGGTGATGGCGCCGTTCACCGTGATTTGATGGAAGACAGGTTTGTCCGCCGCCGCGTCCGGACAGGGCAGGGACAGCGTCAGGAACAACAGCAGCGATGCCTTCAATATCCAGGGCAGGATTCTTCTTTCGCTCATGCCGTCACCCCCTCCCGGCTCTTCCCATCCAACAGTTTCATGATTTGTTGTACATCCTCCCAAACCTGGCGCTTCTGGGCGGGATTTCTCAACAGATAAGCCGGATGATAGGTAGGCATGAGGGGAATATCCAGATAACGGTGCCAGCGGCCCCGGAGCAGGGAGATGGGCAGATCGGTTTTTAGGAGGGTTTGGGCGGCAAAGGTTCCCAACGCGCAGATCGCCCGGGGCCGGATGGTCTCCAATTGCCCGATCAGAAAGAGCTCACAGGCGGCGATCTCCTCCGGCAGCGGATTGCGGTTCCCCGGAGGTCGGCATTTGAGGATATTGCAGATATAAACCTCCCGGCGTTTCATTTTCATGGCCTCGATGATCTTGGTAAGGAGCTGTCCCGCCCGGCCCACAAAAGGCCTTCCTTGCAGGTCTTCATCCGCGCCCGGGGCTTCTCCTACAAAGACCAGGTCCGCCCGAGGATTGCCCTCCCCGAAGACGATATTCTTTCGACCGCTGTGGAGAGGACAGCGGCGGCATTCCCCCAGGTCTTCCCGCACCGCTTCCAGATCGGGACGTTTTTCCGTTATGACGGCCGCCACTTCAGCAGCCGAGACGTCGGTCAGAGACCCGGCCCGAACCGCTGCGGGAGACTGTCGTTCCCACGGCGCTACCGACGTCCGTCTCTTCCCCCCCGGTTCGACAACGCCGGCGACGGCGGCCTCCCCGGAGGGGGAATATTCCCCGGGACCTTGCCGACAGGGAACTCCCACGGTGATGCCGTACTGCCGTCCCGCTTCCATGTAGACCCGCAGCGACCTCAGCATCCTGAGCAGTTCGTTTCTAACGGCGTCGTTCATCGACAAGGGCTTTGACCCGGTCCAATATCCGGCCGGCGATGTCCTGCTTGTCCATCAAGGGAACCGCCTCGACCCCCCCCCGGGGATCGAGGATCTTGATGATATTGGTGTCGCACTGAAATCCCGCACCCTCTTCATGGAGATCGTTGGCCACAATTAGATCCATGTGTTTGGCAAAGAGTTTCTCCCGGGCATTGGCCAGGAGGTTTTCGGACTCCATGGCAAAACCCACCAACACCCGGTTTCCCTTCTTCTTCCCCACCTCGGCAATGATATCCGGATTTCTCTCCAGGGACAGCAGCAGGGGCCCCGTCTTCTTCTTGAGTTTGTTTTCCGCACGCACCGCCGGTCGATAGTCCGCCACGGCGGCCGCTTTGATGACCACCGTCGCCGCTTCCAGATGGGCCATGACGGCGTCGCGCATCTCCCGGGCGCTTCCCACGGAGACAAATTCGATCCCCGGCGGCACCGGCAGGGCGGAAGGTCCGCTGATGAGCGTCACCTCGGCACCGCGGCGCAGAGCCATCACCGCCAGGGCATATCCCATTTTCCCCGAGGAGTAATTGGTGATGAAGCGAACCGGATCGAAGGGCTCCCGGGTCGGTCCGGCGGTTACGAGGATCCGTTCCCCGCGCAGATCCTTCACCGTCCATACCGAGGCGAGGGCCTCCATGATTTGGTCCAGCTCCGCCAATCTTCCCACCCCGGCGGCCTTGCAGGCCAGTTCCCCGTAACCCGGCGCCACCAGGCAGACGCCCCGTTTCTTCAGAATCTCCAGATTTTCCTGGACCGCAGGGTGGAGGAACATGTTTTCGTTCATGGCGGGACAAACGATCACCGGCGCTTTGGTCGCCAGCAGGACCGTGGAGAGAAGGTCGTCGGCGATGCCGGCGGCCATTTTGCCGATGATGTTGGCGGTGGCCGGCGCCACCACCACCGCGTCCCCGAAAGCGGCCAAGGAGATGTGATTCAGGTCGTAATGCTCCTGGGAAAACATCCCGGTGAAAACAGGATTGCCTGAAAGCACCTGAAAAGTAAGGGGGGTGATGAATTCCCGGGCATGGTCCGTCATGATGACCTTCACGGAGATATTGTTCTTAACGAGCATTCTCGTCAGTTCCGCCGCCTTATAGGCCGCAATGCCCCCGGTGACACCCAGCACCACTCTCTTTTCTGTCGGCATCTTCCCTTCCCCTTGGAAATTCCCTTTTTCTCATCGAACTATAGCAATAATGATTTCCAAGATCAAGAAGATGAATAGCGCCGCGGTCGGCACAAAGGATCGCATCTACGGCTTGCAAAAGCGAGCACAAACAAATATGATGGGCCCGCGGAAAGCAACCGGGGACCTACGTCCCTCCAGGGATACCTTATCCAAGAGTAATTACAGGGATACTTACTCGGAAGGGAAACGACGGGGAGAAAGCTCCCGAAGCAAAGCGAGGAAATCACGAGGAATAAGTAAACCATGAAAACCTACAAGATCTATTTTATCTCTGTAACCCTCATTATCCTTTCGGCACTTTCATGGTGGTTTTTTGCCACCAGCGGGGAGTTCGGAAAACCGGAAATCAAGCTGCTCCAGGATGTGCGTAGCATCGGGCAGCGTTCGGTTTTGGAGGTGAGCTTCACGGACAGCGGCAGCGGCCTCGGTCACGCCACCGTGGTCCTCACCCAGGACAATCGGCCCCGGGTGCTGGCCGACCTGCGCTATCCCGGAAAAAAGACGGAGCACCATGCCGTTTCCATCCCCATCGATTCCGCGGCGCTGAAACTCCACGACGGTCCGGCCGTCCTGACCGTCACCGCCGTGGATCGGTCCGTCTGGAAGAACACGGCCACGTCGAGCCGCCTGCTTAACGTGGACGTGGCGCCCCCGCAGCTCCAGCTGCTCACCCCGGTGAATCATATCAATCCCGGCGGCACCGCCATGATCCTCTTCCGGATCTCCAAGGCCGTGCCCACGGCGGGGATCCGCGTCAACGATCAGTTCTTTCCCGCCTATCCCATCGCCATCGACAACAAGGCCTGCCAGGTGGCATATGTCGCCCTGCCGGTTTCAGCCACCCGGGAAACACAGATCAAACTCTACGCCCGGGACGGGGGCGGCAACGAAACCTCACAGGCGGTTCCCTATCTGCTTCTCAAGAAGAGGTTTCGCAGCGACAAGATGAACACCTCCGAGGCCTTCCTGCAACAGAAGATGCCGGAGTTCGTCGCCCAGAACCCCTCCCTGGCCGGTAAATCCCTTGTCGATGTCTTCATCTACGTGAATAATGTGCTCCGGGAGGAGAATTTCCGAACCATCCAGTCTGTCTGTCGGCAGTCCGCAGGCCGGCAGCTCTGGGAAGGTAACTTCCTCCGTATGAAGGACGCGGCGCCCATGGCCCAGTTTGGGGATTCCCGTACTTATATCAACAATGGGAGGGCCATCGGACAGAGCGTCCACCTCGGGGTGGATCTGGCTTCCACGGCCAATGCCCCGATTGAAGCCGCCAATAACGGCATTGTGTCCTATGCGGGATATCTGGGGATCTACGGCAATACGGTGATCATCGACCACGGATTGGGGCTCTTCAGCCTCTACGGCCACCTGGCGAACATCGAGGTGAAAAAAGGCCAAGCGGTTAAAAAAGGTGATTTTATTGGGAAAAGCGGCCTCACCGGCCTGGCCGGCGGCGACCATTTGCACTTCTCGCTGCTGGTGGGTGGGCAGTTCGTGAATCCCACGGAATGGTGGGATCCCCATTGGATCCAGGACAACATCACCAAGAAGATGGCGGTCTCTTT